>OLRJ01001742.1_pt1 | contig 17857 bp, 9 predicted proteins | sample 1672741 | NCBI WGS metagenome assembly OLRJ01 (sample SAMEA3136719, study PRJEB25190) | human gut metagenome | biome: human gut; feature: human-associated habitat; material: faeces | place: Austria | collected 2013
AGGTCTGTTATGTTAGTTTTTTATTTGTGTGCTTTTGGTCGCTGAAAGATGCTCTTATGCTTTCACCGGCGGACGCATCGTCAGGCTGATGCGGTTCGTTTTCGCATCCGCTTCCAGCACCCACACGGTCACGATGTCGCCGACTCGGACGACTTCGCTCGGATGATTCACGCGGTGCTGCGCCATCTGGCTGATATGCACCAAGCCGTCGCGGTGAACACCGATGTCCACAAACGCGCCGAAGTCGGTCACGTTGCGCACCGTGCCGCGAAGCTCCATGCCGGGCTGCAAGTCCTTCAAATCCATCACGTCGCTGCGCATCAGCACCTGCGGCAGCTCATCGCGCGGGTCGCGGCCGGGGCGGGACAGCTCCGCCGCAATGTCGCGCAGGGTCGGTTCGCCCACATTCAGCTGCTTCGCCAGCGCCGCGAACCCCTCCGCGTCCGCCAAGGTCAGCAGCTTGCCGACCGCCTCCGCCGGGGTGAGCGAAAAGTGCTTCAAAAGGGCGCGCGCCGCGTCGTAACTCTCCGGGTGAACGCCTGTGTTCTCTATCAAGTCCTTGCCGCCGGGAATGCGCAGGAAGCCTGCGCACTGTTCAAAGGCTTTCGGCCCAAGGCGCGGCACTTTCTTCAGCTGTGCGCGGGTCGTGAACGCTCCATTTTCCTCGCGGTACGCCACGATGTTCTTCGCGACGGTCGTGTTGATGCCCGCAACGTAACTCAGCAACGACACGCTCGCCGTATTCACATCCACACCGACGCTGTTCACACAGTCCTCGACCACGCCGCCCAGCGCCGCGTCCAGTTCCGCTGCTTTCAGGTCATGCTGATACTGTCCTACGCCAATCGCCTTCGGATCGATTTTGACCAGCTCCGCCAGCGGATCCTGCAGTCGCCGCGCAATCGACACCGCCGAACGCAGACTGACATCAAACTGCGGGAACTCCTCCGCCGCCAGCTTCGACGCGGAATACACCGATGCGCCCGCCTCGCTGACGACCATGTATTTGAGCGCGTCGCCCAGCGCCAGCTCCTTCATCACCTCGACGAAGAACTGCTCTGTCTCGCGCCCCGCCGTGCCGTTGCCGATGGCGACGATGCCGACGTGGTGCTTCTGGATCATCCGCTTGACGGTTTCCTTCGCCTGCGCAACCTTGCCGTGGCTGGGCAGCGGGAAAATGACGCCCGTATCCAGCACGCGCCCGGTTTCGTCCACAACCGCGACCTTGCAGCCCGTGCGGATGCCGGGGTCAAGCCCCATCGCGACCTTCCCGCGCACCGGCGGCTGCATCAGCAGCGGGCGCAGGTTCAGCGCGAACACGCGAATCGCCGCTGCACTCGCCTTGTCGGTCAATTCCGCGCGCAGTTCCGTGTCCAGCGACGGCGCAATCAGCCGCGTATACGCGTCGTCGCACGCCTGCGCGACGTACTTGCATGCCGGGCTGCCCGTCTGCTGCACGAAGCCGTAGCGCACGAGCTGCTGTGCCTTCTCCTTGTCCACGTCCAGCGCGACTTTGAGGAAGCCCTCCTTCTCCCCGCGGTTCATCGCCAGCACCCGGTGCGACGGCATCAGGCGCAGCGGCTCACGGTGGTCGTAGTACATGCGGTAGGTGCTGTCCTCGTCCTTCGCCGCGACCGTCGCGACCATCGCCGTTTGATGGTAGTACGTTTTGAGCTTCGTTCGGACGGCGGCATCGTCGCTGACGACCTCGGCGATAATATCCATCGCGCCTTGCAGTGCATCCTCCGCCGTTTCGACGCCCTTCTCCGCGTTCACATAGCGCAGGGCGATGGTTTCCGGCGCCATCATGTTCCGCTGCTGGAGCATCAGCGCGTTCGCGAGCGGCTCCAGCCCCTTCTCCTTGGCAATCGACGCACGGGTACGGCGCTTCGGGCGGTACGGGCGATAGATATCCTCCAATTGTGCCAATGTCGCGGCAGCATCGAGGTCGCTTTGCAGCTTCTCCGTCCAGACATCTAACTTTTGCAGGCTTTCACTGATTTCCTGCCGACGCGCTTCGAGCGCCCGCAGCGCCGTCAGCCGTTCGCTGATTTCACGCAGCTTCTGGTCATCCAGCGACCCGTGCTGTTCCTTGCGGTAACGCGCGATAAACGGTAGCGTGCAGCCCTCGTCAAGCAGGCGAATGACGGCGTCGATTTGCCACGGGGCGGTTTGGAACTCCTGACAGAGCGTTTGTGTGATAGTCATGTCCTCACCTCAAATAATGATGCCTTCCAAATGATCCACCTCGTGCTGAATCACCTGCGCGGTGAAACCAGAGAACCGCTGCACATGCCGCTGCAGCTGCTCATCCTGATATTCCATCAAAATCTGCTGATACCGCAAACACGGGCGCTCGCCGTCCAGCGACAAGCACCCCTCCTGCGCTGCGAAGGGAATCTGGCGATCCGTGATGACCGGGTTGAGCATCACCAGCACGGTTTTCCCCGCCATCACCGCAATGATACGCTTGCGGACGCCAATCATGTTCGCCGCCATGCCGACGCACTCGTGCGCATGGGCGCGCAGGGTATCCGCGAGGTCATGCGCAACGGGCAGATCCTCCGCCGTCGCCATCTGGCTCTTGCAGGACAGGAACATCACATCTCTCACAATCGGCTGAATCATTGCTTCTTCACCACCACGCCGCCAGTTTTCCAGATGCTTCTTTCGGGCACTTCACCACGCACGCAGCTCAGCGGGTATATTTGGCTCTCCCGCCCGATAACCGTGCCGGGGTTCAGCACGCTGTTGCAGCCGACTTCCACATAGTCGCCAAGCATTGCGCCCATTTTCTTCAAGCCGGTTGCCATGCTTTCGCCTGCGCCGCGAACCGTCACCAGCGTCTTGTCGCTCTTCACGTTGCTGGTAATCGACCCCGCCCCCATGTGGCTGCAATAACCGAGGATGCTGTCGCCGACGTAGTTGTAGTGCGGCGTCTGCACATGGTCGAAAAGAATCACGTTCTTCAGCTCCACAGAGTTGCCGACCACGCAGTCTGCCCCTACCAGCGCACTGCCGCGGATGAACGCGCAATGCCGCACTTCCGTCCGCGCGCCGATGATGCAGGGCGCACCCAGATACGCCGTCGGCGCAACCGTCGCGGTTTTGTGCACCCAGACGTGCTCGCTGATTTCGGTGTATTCCGCCGGGTCAAGCGCCGCGCCGATGCGCAGGATTTCCGCCTTGATGCCCGCAAGCGCCTCCCACGGATAGGTAAACTGCCGCAGGTAATCCGCCGCCAAAGTGTGGTTAAGGTCGTAAAGCTGTTCGATTGTCAGCATAATTTGCCTCCTATTTATTATGTTGATTGCTTTTTCGCCCTGCGCCGCCGAATCAGCCAGAGCACGAGCATCGCCAGCAGCAGCCCCGCCAGCGCGCCCGATGAATCCAGCAGCACATCCTGCCACTTGCCCGTACGCCCGGCAACGAAAAGCTGATGGATTTCGTCCGTCGCGGCATAGAGCGTACATCCCACCCATGACATCCAGTGCCAGCGGGCGCAGTAGCTGTCCAGCAGCAGCGTCAGCAGCATTCCCAAGAGCGTGTACTCCAAGAAATGCGCCGTTTTCCGCACGGCAAAATCCACCTGTGCATACAGCTTCCAGTACGCCTGCCCCGTCAGTCCCTGCCGTTGCGCCAGAGAATCCGTAATTGGACGGGCAATTTTACCGCTGATGCTGCCGGACTGCACGCCTTCCTGTGCCGAGAAACCGAACATCATCAGCAGCAGGGACAGCGTAATCAGCCAGAGGATAGCACGATAAAGGTGTATTTTCCAGTTCAAGTTTGCTTTCCTTTCCTGCGGCGAAAGTAACGCCGTGCTTGTTTATTTCGCGCTCCACCCCGTCAATTCCTGCCGTGTTGCATGGATTTCACGAAAAAAGGGCTGCCCGTTGCAGACAGTCCTTTTGTTGGATTATTTCACGCGCTCGCAGTACACCGCCACGCGTTTTGTGCCGCTGAGGGTGCAGGTCACGAGCGTCAGGTCATAGCCGGAATGGGCAATTTCGTTCGCATCGTTGGGGGAAATCGTGTTTTTCTCCCGCACAACGTAGCGGAAAACGTTATTCTCCATGTCCGTGAAGGTAACGGTTGCGTCCAGCGCCAAGCTGCTCAGCTTACCAAAGTGGTAGGTGTGCGCAATAATAGCGAGGTTGCCCGCGTAGGCGCTGCCGGAATAGCGGCACGGCGACACGCTCAGGTTCTCGTACGACCAGTTGCGCTGCACCGGCACTTTCAGCCCCAGCGACGGAATGGACAGCGTGCCGATGTACTCATGCCCATTGACCTTCTCGCCCGGCATTTCGATTCCCGGCACGCGCTCGTAGAGCTTGCCCGTCGGCGCGGGCGTGGGTGTCGACGTGGGTTCGGGGGATGGTGTCGGTTCAGGCGTTTCGGTCGGTTCGGTTGATTCCGTCGGCATGGGCGTTTCGGTGATTTCCGGCGTGCTCGTCGGATTTGATGTCTGCGCGGCATCCGGCGTGCTCGTCGGCTTCGGTGGATTCGTTGCAGTCCCTGCCGTCGGCGTATTTGTCGGCTTCGGCGGATTCGTCGCAGTCCCTGCCGTTGGCGCGCTCGTCGGCTTCGGCGGATTCGTTGCAGTCCCTGCCGTCGGCGCACTCGTCGGCTTCGGCGGATTCGTCGCAGTCCCTGTCGTCGGCACGCTCGTCGGATTCGGCTGGTTTGTCGCAGTCCCTGCCGTCGGCGCACTCGTCGGCTTCGGCGGATTCGTTGTAGTCCCTGCCGTCGGCGCGTTTGTCGGATTCGGCTGGTTTGTCGCAGGATTCACCGTTGCGGGCGCACTCGTCGCAGGGGTGTTCGTGGCGGTTACGTCATCACGCGGAATGTCAGTCGGCAGTGCGTCAGTTACAGCGGGCGTGGATGCTGCCGGGTTATCCGCCGCAGTGGCATCCGCCGTCGGCGCGTCGGTTATCGGCGCATCCGTCGCGGGTGCGTCCGTCGGCATCATCGTCGCGGTGATTACGGGCGGTGCAGCGGTTTGCTGCGATTCCATCTGCCGCTGAATGCGAATCTGCTCCAGCGCCATCAGCGCATCATCCGACTCCTGCTGCGCGCGGCTGGCATCCCACTGGTTGTAGCCCACCAGCGCCAGTGCCGCCAAAATCAGCACCAGCCCCAGCGTCATCAGCAAATTGCCCTTACGGTTCTTCATGCTCTTGGCTCCATTTCCGGTGCAGAATCCAGCCAATGACGAACAGAATCATGCCCGCGCCCGCCAGAATCGGCACCGGCCACCACAGCTGCCCCGTTTCGGGAATCGGGGCGGTCGGGGTCGGCGTGACCGTGCGGCGATTGGTAATCACATACACGCCGTTTTCGATGGAATATTCCGGCTCATAGTACACATCAGCCCCCAGAACCTCGTTGAGGGTGTACACATGGTCAGCCGGCAAATCCTTGAAGATATGATGCCAGTTGTTTTCGCTGTTCAGAATCACCGTGTCGATATGCTGACCGTCCTGCATCAGATGAATTTCAATCTGCACAGGGCGATATGTGCCGCGGTTGTCGTCGTCCCACACCTTGACGCACTCAAGGTCAATCAGCGCGGGGGAACGTTCCAGCTTGATGGTGGAGAGGACGTCGTACTGCCACTCGTCGTCCACATTGCGCGTCGGCACAGAGGTCAGGAAGGACTGGAAGCTGTACGCCCAGCCGCCGATGATGACCGGCGTGCCGGAAACAAGGTACAGACCGGGGTTGAGTCCCGCGAAGGCAACTCGACCGTTTTCGTCCGTCGTGCCGGTGAAATCAGGCGTTTCGGACGCGGCAAGGGCTTTCATCGCCTCGGACGCGGCGGTCCAGTCCGCCGTGTTCTTCAGCGCGTTAATGTCGATATTCAGGGTGCTGTACGGGCTGCGCAGGGCGAACCGAGCGTCCGCATCCATGTCCGCCACCTGATACAGCTGGAAGGTCACGCCGGGCAGGTGCGCATCATCCTCGTTGTCATCCGCCTGAATGGCGAACGTCAAGGGGTGCGTCAAATCCACCCGTTCAAAGGCAAGCGCGCAGGGCGCAAGCAGAAGGCAGCACAATGCTGTCAGCAGGACAAGCGCCAGCAGGCGCGAGGGTTTGCGGCTCATCACGACCGCTCAGCTCCTTTCCGCTTCTTGTGTTTCGGGCTGGTCGTTACCAGCATGAGAATGAGGAGAATCAGCAGCATCGGCGCGGCGACAATCGGCGCGACGATGTAGGGGTCAATCACGAGTGCGTCCGCGGAGATGCGCACGGATAGCTGCGCAAGCGATGTTTCGACCCGGTGTCCGCGGACAAGCAGCCGGTGCGAGTTAATGCCGTAGGGCGTGCAGGTGACGAGCGTGCACAAATCCATGCCGTCATAGATTTGCAGTGCGCTGACGTCATGCGGCTCAACAATGAGAATTTGGTCGATTTCATAGGTCAGCACCTTGTCCAGCACGCGGAGGGTGAAGGTATCGCCGTAGGTGAGCTGGTCAAGGTTGGTAAAGAGCTTGGCGGAGGGCAGCCCTCGATGCGCCGAGAAGGCGGAATGCGTCCCCGGTTCGCCAGTCGGCAGGCTTGTGCCCTCAATGTGACCGACGGCGACTTGAAGCACGTTGGCGTTCGTCGAGTGATACAGCGGCAGCGTCACGGCAATCTGCGGAATCTCAATCACCCCGATGATGCCCGAACCGCCGACATTCATCACCGCGTCGTACTCCTCGCGCTCCTCGTCGGTCATGATCAAGCGATCAACGGTGGACTGTGCGCGGAGTTTTTCGTTATAAGCGTTTGCCGCCGCCCAATCCGCTTCGTAATCCTTCTTGGACTCCTGCTCCACCGCCGTGTTGTAGGTGGCTACGGCACGCGACTGGTGGAAGGAATTGTAGAAATCCGACACGGACGGGTACAGAAGGAGCGCCAGACCCACAAACAGCACCACAAACAGCAAAATGGTTGTCATATTGCGCTTCATGAGCCGCCTCCTTTCTGCAAACATGCTTCATTTCCCCATTTGGGAATGCCGGGCGGCGGCATTGCGCGCACCGCCCGGCAGGGGTTTCATCAGAACATGGGGATGTTCAACGAATTGCGGGAGAGAAATCAGATTTCGTCCGCTTCGGCCTTGCGGCGAACGATGAGGATGAGCGCCGCGCCCACGAACATCATGCCGCCCAGCACATAGAAGATGGTCGTGCCGATGCCGCCGGTCTCAGGCAGGGTCGCGCCGGACTTGTTGACGAGCTTGTTGTTCATCGTAGAAGCCGCCGTGAGTTCCATGGTTGCGCTTGCGCCGCCAGCAGCTTCCTTGTGGTCTGCCGAAATCGTGATGGTGAAAGGATCCAGCGGATTATAGGTAGCAGGAACCGTGGTTTCCTTCAGCGTGTACGTGCCGTGATCCAGACCGATGATGTTGAACGTACCATTGGCTTCCGTAATCATTTCATTGTTTGCGACATCCGTATAGGTATCATTCGGCTTCGTGGTGCCTGCGACAATGTAATTGCCAGCGGCATCCTTCCACAGCGGAACAACACGATCATTTTGGTCATAAAGCGTGAAGCCAGCGCCAGCCAGTTCTTTGCCTGCTTCAGCCGTGTTCGCATACTTCGTGTTGTTCACAACATAGGTGAAGAGCCACACATGGTCTTCCGGCGTTTTACCCATGCCATCAGCATTGGGGTTGTTGGAGTATTCCAAATCGACGCTGTTCTTGTTGTCCGTGCTGGTTGCGCTCGCGTTGAAGACCTGCGCTTCTTCGTTCAGATACGCCGTGTAAACAACCTCAACCGTAATCTTGTCCGTAACAAGGATGCTGGTGTTTTCTTTCATCACCTTCTTCAGGTCTTCGATTGTGAGCGTCCAAGACGGCTTATCCTGATTTTCACCAACCTTGCCTGCGCCCTTCTGACCAGGCGTTGCAGTGCAAACATAATCGGTAGCTTTCAGTGCGATGCCGTTCACCTTCACAGAATCAATCTGAACAAAGGTAATGCCCTTGGACATGGTGTCGTTGAAGACCAGCTTGTACGTCGGATAGTCATTATAATCCGCATTGACCGGAATGGTTGCGACCAGACGGAACTTGAAGTTTTCAAACAGCGCGTGGTCGGCACTCTCGCCCCAGCCTTCCGGATTCACTTCTCCGCCGTTCTTTTCGGCATCAGCAACTTCGTCCTGTACCTGCTTGTCCACAGAGGGCTTTTCAGACTTTGCAGTCGCAACGATGTCCTGATCCAGCACCTTTACAATCAGCAGCGTGGCAGCGCCGTCCTTGCCTTCCAGCTTTGCCTGATTGTCCCGCACAAGGTAATAGCCAGGGGTCAGTTTCTTGCTCTTGCCGGGGGCTGCTTTGGTGGAAGAGAACTTATCAACCGGAGTGGAGTCAGCATACCAATACTTCGTGATTTCAGCCAGCTTTTCCTGATTCGTGCCCGAAACAGTTTTCAGAGCCTCCAGAACAGCGTCCGGCACAGGATCACCAGTCCTGACCGCAGCAGTGTCGTTCTTGGCGTTTGTGCCCCACTTGACGCTCGTCAGCACTTTTTCACCTGCATTTGTCTCAACATCAGCAGTGAAAATCTGGTACACTTCGTATTCGTGTGTGACATCGTCCTTCGGATTTACCTGAATCGTAAAGCCGGTAGCAGTCGGCGTAGTGCCTTCCGCTCCCGTAGACGGATTTTCCACTTCCGTTGCGCCTGCGACAGTGACCATGCTCAGTACGAGCATCATGGCCAGCAGAATTGCCCAAAACTTTTCATGGTTTTTCTCCTTTTCGTTGTCGTTTTTCATTCATTGGGAAACGTTTTTCGGGGATTACCGGGGTTGCCTACGTCGGGAGGTCTCCTGACGTATAGCTGCTATGCTTTTTTCATTCCTCCTCCCGTCGTTTTTTTCCCCATGTTTATACAAGGGCTTTCGCCCGCGTATACGGATTGAGAATCCCCCGGAAGGGGGCTGCCGACTGCTCAGCAGCCTTCCCTCCGGCGTTTGATTTCCTGCCCCAGCAGCAATGCCGCCGCTGCCATCAGCAGCAGACCGCCCGCCGTGTACGGCAGTGTGCCGATGCCGCCCGTCTCGGGCAGCGTGTAGGTAATGGGTGTGTTCGTAATCTGGAAGACGCGATTTTCGCTGTTCGCGGGAATCGGCGCGGTGTTCGTGGCGTTCGTGTCGTCCGTCACCAGCTGCCAACCGCTGCCCACCGGGGTCTGCTCTTTGGCGTAGTAGCGGTAGATGTTGCCCTCCGCGTCATACGCCGGGAGATTGTACCACTTGTAGCCCCACCAGATGTTCTTGCTGCCTTCCGGCGCGGTGTATTCAACCACTTCGCCAAACTGCCAGCCATCCAGATTCTTCGCGACGACCTTCCCCGCTTCCGCGTCCCAGCCAAGGGTAACGGTCGCGATGATCTTGTCGCCGTCCGCCGCCGCTTCCGCGGTGGTCTGCTTGAGCGTCAGCGTGATGTCCGGGAGGTTCGCGGGATTCAGCGTGAACTGATTGTCCAGCGACGTCCAGACCTTGCGGGCGCTGACGTCGGTCAGGGTGTTGGTGACAGTAAGGGTCTTGACGTTCAGGTTGATTTCCGGCCGTTCGCCGTTCGTCGGGTCAGAAGCCGAATGGACTTCGTTGCCTTCCGCGTCCACTTCCTTGACGTAGTAGTACCATTCGCCGCTTGCGCCTGTATCCTTGTCGAACCAGTAGCGCGGCAGGCGTGTCAGCGTCAGCGTTGCGGCGTCGGTCGGCGTATTCGTGCCGACCGTCAGCTTCACGGTGCCGTCCGGCAAGATCGTCGCGTCCATGTTCGCTTCCAGCGTACCCAGCAAGGGCGTGGTGTAGCGTTCCTGGGACAGGGTAAGACCAGCGCCGTCACGCTTTTCGCGCCAGATTTGCAGGTACACGACGGTATTGCGGACATTCAGCGGCAGTTCGCTTCCGCTGCCTACGGGGAAATACGCCTGCTTGAACTGTTTGGTGATTTTCAGCTTCGTCGGCGTGTTGGTAATTGTGCCGATTTCGTTGAAGCCCAGCTCCAGCTTGCCGTCCGGCAGGTTGTTCAGGTAGCCCGCCAGCTCCACTTCGCGGATGATGAAGGACGCACTGTTGTAGCCCGGCAGATTCCGGATGGTCACGCGCCACGGTTCATCCGCCTTCGCCAGCCCCGACACATGCAGGTAGGGCGCGCCGTTAATCTGCACCAGCTCCGCCGTGAGCAAACTCGGCGTGCAGATAACGTTCTTCAGGCTGAAGTAGCTCTTTTCCAGCAGGTTTTCCGTTTTCCACTGCGTGGAGTAGACTTCCTGATACTTCATCATGACTTCAAGGTAGATGTCCTGCATCATGCCCTCTTCGCCGAACGTGTCCGCGTCCGCCCATTGCTTGACAATGCTGATGCTCTTGGGCACGTTGGTGATGGTCACGTTGTTTTCCGTCGTATCCTTGAAGGTGATGTAGAGAATCGAGCCGACGAGTTCGCTTTCATCCGCCGTCATCACCGACGTGTAGCGGTCCAGCGTGTCGTTGCCGACGCTCGTGTTTTCGAAGATGTAATAGCGGTACTTGCGCAGGCTGCCGTCGGGATTGAGGGGCGTGTCGTACAACGGCAGGTTGTCAATGGTCAGCTTCCAGCCGTTTTCCGCCGACAGGACGTAATTCTGCTGGAACGGGTCGTGGCACCAGTTGTAGTGCACCACGCCGTCCGAATCCGTCCAGTTTTCGCCCCAGACGTTGCGTAAGAGCGAAATCGACACCTGCTTGATGTCCAGCGGGTTCTGTGCGCCGTCGTACTCCACTTCTTCCGCCCACTGCTTCACAATGTTGAGCTTGCCGGTCTGCACGTTGGTGATGGTCGCGCTTGCGTCCGCGATGGTGACTAAGAAGCTTCCTTCCATTTGTGACGAAGAGGCTTTGAACGCATCCTTTGCCTTGATTGGCTCGCCCGCCGAATTGAGTTCAAGGACGTCGCCCCCTTCTTTCGGCCAGTTCGCCGAGAAGGTGTAACTGGGGAGCGTACCGTTCACAGGGGCTTCCGTCAGCTCATAGGCGTAAACATACGCCGTGTGAATAGAGCCGTCCGGATTATACTCAACATAGTACGCTTGCAGCGGTTGCGTTGTCGTCCAGTTTCCATTCGCATCCGGCATTATTTCAACGGTATCCGAATTGGGGGCATAAGTTATCCACCCTTTTGTTTTATCCCATGAATGCGTTGTCTCAGTCAAGTTGAGCGTAACCTTTTCCGGCTTCTCGTTGACATTGACCCATTCTTTCGTCAAATTGAGGTTGAGATTTCCTACTTCATACCCCGGCAGGTTCTTCGCGTGGATGTTCGCCGTTCCGCCGTCCGCAGGCTGGTTCACCGCACCGGTTGTTTTCTTGACAAGCGTAGCGTCGCCTGTGTAGCTCACCTGATACAGATACGGGTTTAGCGCACCATTAATCGTTTCGTACCCCTCTACGATGTAATAGTAGTACGGCTTCTTCTGCGCTTCGCCGTTCTCATTCACCGTGAAGTAGTACTTCGGCAGGTTGTTGAACTCCCAGACGGGTTCTTCGCCGCCCTCCGTCCAGTTTTTCGTGACGTAGGTGTACTGCTGATCGTCCGTCTTGATGGGCTTGTCATTTCTGTCAAAGGTGAGCTGCTTCTTCGCCTGAATCAAGCAGAACGTCAGCTCATCCCTGTCGCGGAAGCGCGCCCAAGTCTTGTCCACCTTGACGTTGAATCGCTCGACGTAGTAGTTCTTTTCGGTCACTTCCGGGAGCGTGTCCGTCAGCGGCTGGCGATAAATCTCCTTGATATCGGTCAGTGCCGCGTCTGTGAAGTAGTCCTCCGGCTGCTGCGGGAAGTCCGCAGGCAGATGCTGCGTGCCGAAGTAGCCGTCAATCGTCGCTTCCGACACCTCGTAGGTGTACGCCCACGCGGATTTCACCGTGCCGTCGGCGTTGTATTGCGCATAAACCGACTGCGTTTCGTTCCAGTCTGCCCAAAGCGCCGTATACGTTGCTGTGGTGTCCAGCTCGATCGTCTTTGCGGTGGGCGTTTCCGCTGTCCAGCCCGTATCCGGGGCATAGACATGGCGGGTGCGCGTCACGGTAATCTTCGCCTTCGTGCCTTCCGGCGTGGGCTTGTCCGCGGGATTGCCGGAAGCGTCCAGCCACTGCTTCGCCACGTTGAAGCGGTACAGACCTTCCTTCTCGCTCGTCAGCCTGTTGTTCGTCACGGTGACGGTGGTGCTGGTGTTCGCATCGCCCTCCGTCGTCACGAAACCGTCCGCCGGGCTATAGCTGACGCTGAACGGGAGGGTGGCTTCGTTTTGGTACTTGACCTCCTCCACCTTGTAGCGGTAGCTTTGCCTGATGGGCTGATTCTGCTCGTCGAAGCCCGTCACAGCGTACTTCGGGAAAGTGCCGAACACGACCTTGCTTGTGTTCAGGCTGCTGATGCTCATGACCCTCGTGACCGCTTGGAAGCTGTCGTCCGCGACCCACGCGCCGTTCTCCTGCTTTTCGCGGGTCAGGCGGAAGGTCAGCGTATCCTGCATGTTTTCAGGCTTCGCGCCTTCACCCCAGCGCTTCTCGGCTTCGATGGTCAGCTTCGCGATCTCGTAGTTCCGCAGCGTCGCCGTGCCGCGTGCGTTCTGCGTGTCCGCCTTCGGATGGGCGGGATTCCCGTCCGTGAAGTACTCGCTCGGGTGCTGCGGGAGACCGCTGTATGCCAGCTGGCAGTAGAAGCCGCTCGGCACGTTCAGTTCCCGGAGGCTGTAGGTGTAGGCGCGGGCGTTTTGGACAACGCCGTTTTCCATGGCGACCGTGTAGGTTTCCAGCCCCTCGAACTTGGCGCTCCATTTGTTCGCTTCTGCCAGCGTGACCGTGTCGCGGCGTTCCGTGCTGCCCTTCGTCCACGCGCCGTTGACGTAATCCCAGCGCGTCTTGTAGAGCGCGACCTGCACGCCTCCGAATTCCTCGGTAATCGTGTGCTTTGTGCCATCCGGCGCGTACCATTCCTTGGACAAGTCGATGCTGATTTCGCCGTACTTGTCCTCCGGGCGGTAGACGTTGGTCAGCGTCGCCGTGACCGTGCCGGTGGTTTTGCTGGCGTTCGGGTCGATGGTGTAGGTGATACCGGATGTGGTGTAGCTCGGCACTTTGCCCTCGACGATGTAGTAAATGTAGTAGAGCTTGTTGCCGTTCGCGTCCGCGCCGGTGGATTCCAGCTGCGACCACTGGGTGTGCCAGCCGTTCGCTGCCGTCAGCATAGCCTCGCGACCGCCGTAAGCGTCGTCCGGGTGCTGGCGAATTTTTGCCCACTGCGCGTCGGTGAACTGCGTGACCTGCGTCGGCACTTCGTCAACCGGCGTACCTTCCGGGGTCATCGTGATGCTCACGTTGTTATAGTAGCGACCGTCCTGCCATTTTCCTTCCCAGTTTTTCCACTGCAAGCAGAAAATTACTTTTTTCTGATGCGTCATCTTGGTGGTGTAAACGAACTGTTTTCTCGACGTATCTTGCGGTTCCAAGACCACTTCTTTTCCGTCTACGCGAGCCACAATACGCGCAGCGTTGTCAAGTGCGCCATCAAGCAGGTTCAGCGTTACCGTAACGTCCTGATTCTCCGGGAACTGTCGCGCAACCTTCGTGCTATTGTTGACCATTTCCGCAGACAGGATGCATTGCGGATTCTGCGTTGCATCCGTGTTCAGCACGTCGGTATACTGCTCCTGCGTCAGCGCATAGCGGCGAAGCATCACGAGGACGCTGGCAGGGCGCGCATTCTCATGGGCGTCGTCGCCAGCCCAGTTCTTCTGCACCTCCATGTCGTGGCGGTCCTTGCTGTTCTTCACCTGAATGTTGATGCTCGCAGAGCCGTTGACGGTGTGCGGGCCATCCACCACGCCTTTGATGCCGGAAGCAGTCATGAGCTCCTGCAGCCGACTCTTCGAAATCGTGCCGAAGTTGCCATTGTTGAGACCGTCCGGGTATCTCTCCGGATGTGCTTCGGTATCGTCCGCTCTCGGAACGATGTGGAAGACGACCAGCGGGCGATCCTCCAGCACGAGGTGGTACGGCTCGACTGCCTTCGTTTCCACCAGCATGTACGCGACGTTCGGGTCGAGCGGACGCTCGTTCAGCTTCTCCGAATTGTATTGGTAAGTAATCATACCGCTTTGATCCGTGTAGACCTTACCATTTTCGCCGCCAACCGCCTCGAACTTGTTGGTTTCCGTGTTCCATGCGTAGAGGGTGAACTCCGTCCCAGGCAGCAGCAGCGAGGTGTTCGCACTGTCCACCTTGCGGATGACCAGATTGTTGTGGATGTAGCCGCCGCCCTGACTGAAGTAGTCGTTATTGCTGTTGTTCAGTTCGGTACTTGAGCCGTCTTTTCCTTCAAGGTTTGCGTGGTTTCTCAACGCCGGACTGATGCCCTTGTGGTTCACGTCGTTGAAGTTGTACTCGTTCGTCACCTCAGGCGGCAGCAGAATGTTCTCCTGCGCCGTGTATTCCAGAATCAGCGCCTTGCCGTCCGGAACGGTGACGGTTATGTTCAGGTAACGTTGAGTGGGAACCGTTCCTTTTACCTTCTCATTGTAATTGTAGTTGGAATTACTGTTGATGTTTTCCGTTTCCGTGAACTCCATCTTCCAGAGATACTTCTCTATCTCTGCGCCGCGCAGCAGATGCCCCTTGCCGCTTTCATCAACGTCCAGAATCGGATTGCCGTTTTCATCCTTCAACGCCTCATAGAGCCTGAAGGAACCTTCATCCAACGTCACATTGCGCAGATAAGGATACACGCCAGCCCATCCAAGAACGTCATAGGTCAGCGTATCCGTCAGCCTGAGCGTGCTGGATGCCGGATTCAGCTTCGCGCCTGCCTGGTTGATGTCGATGGTGTAGGTGATTCGCGCCTGCTGGTCGCCGCCCTTGACGCTGTAGCCCTTCTGGACGTTCACCGCCTCGACCGTCTCTTCCTCGTAGGTCAACTCGGTCTTCTGCTCCTTGTGATAGAGCGCCGCATCGTATCTCACGTCCAGCTGGTTGTTCAGCACGCCCAGCGCCAAACTGCCGTTCACCGCGGTTGCCAGGAAGTCGTCGGCAATCTTGCAGTGAACCTTGACGGTCATATCCGCCTTGCCGTTGAGGACCGTTTCCGGACCGCCGGTATTCTCATTCGGCTTCATGGAGATGTTGATTGTCTGCTGCCGGTTCTCGCCTTCACCCACCGCCGCCAAATCAGCCTTGATGGAAATGCGCTGCTCGCCCCACTCGTTGCTGACCTCATAGCCATCCGGAATCGTACCGGCATTGTCCAGCTTCTTATTGACAACGGTCATCTTCGTGCTGTCCGTTTCGCTAAGAATCAGCCTCGAGCCGCCGTATTCGATGTACTCCACCACAATGTGCGGCGGGAGCGTTTCGGTCAGGGTGATTTCGTCGTGCGCCACGCCATCATTGCGCAGGAGGATGGTCCAGTACAACTCGTTCTCATGGATGGTCTGCCCGTTCAAATCGCCAACGCCATGGTTGCCGAATTTCTTCTCTACCAGGTCGTTCGGGGCGGCCTTGTACCACGCGTCTCCGTTTTTGCCCGCGTTAACAGCCGTGTTCTTGAAGTCAACCCCGCTCGTGCGGGACTCTTCCAAATAGATGGTCGTCTGATACGGGAGCGTAACGCTTGTCGTCGCGTTCACATCCGTATTGGCGTCGTTCAGCACAACGCCTTCGCCCGTCGTTTCAAACCGGAAACCATAGTAGTAGCCTTCCGTCAGCGTCGTTTCCGCAGACACCACCATCGTGCCTTCATTTTTGCCCTGACTGTCGCAGGTCAGCAGCGTAATGGTGTACGGCACATTCTGCGCATCATGCTTTTTCACAACATCGAGGTCTTTGATGGCGTTGAGCAATGTCTGCGCCTGAGCCGCCGTCATGTAGTGCTGCATGATTTCTATTCCGTTTTTCCATTCCACCTTCTTGTCAAGCGTATCGCCGAAGTTCAGCTTATACTGAACATCCTTCGTCGCCGGGAAGGTGTACGTCGCGTTCCACGCTACCGGATACAGACCATCGGTGTATTCGCCGTTCTTCGTCGGATCCGCCGGCATACTCGCGTCAACCGACTTCACCACATTGTAACGCTTGTCCTGCCCTACATGCGCGGTGCTTGTCTTTTGTTCGCCGTCGAATTCCGCCGTGTTTGTAATCTGTTGATCCTGCGCGGTTGCTTCCACCGGCGTTTTGTATTGGATTACGATCTTCGCGGTGGTGTCCTTGAATTTCAGCTGCGGTTTGCCGTCCACGCCGGTTTCCACGGTGAAGTAATCCGTGTAGTTTTCAGCGGTGATAGGCGTGTTATTCGCCGTGATTTGCGACACATAGCCCTTGCCGTCCGTCTTCGAAAACAGCAGACTGCCATTTTCGTCCACAAGCTGGTCGAACATCGTGTCCGTCAGCGTCTTGTCCTTGATGTTGAAACGGTTTTCGTTGACGGTGAGCGTCCACTGAATGCAGCCCTCATTGCTGTTGTACCCGCTGCTCTTTTGCAGCTTTCTAATCTGAACGTCAGTAGGGTTGCTGTTAGAGGAATTCTGGGAATGATCCCACTTTCCGCCACTCTGCGCAGTGAAAGTATTTGTCAGCTGATCGTATTCACCGGTCATTCCGTCCTTGTCGAACGTGTATTCATACTTAATTTCGTATGTTTCATTTGCCGAAAGCGGCGGCAGCACATAGTCCGTCGTCATGGTATAGACCTTGCCGCTTTCGTCCGTCGTGTTCGCATAAACGTAGTGAATGTGCGTTCCCGTCGTACCGCAGGCGCATGTACCGTCCGTCTTGATTTCTGTCGAAGCAGAGTCAACAGCCGGCACCTGACTCCAGTTAGAGTGTACTTTAACCTCCGTGACGGTCATGTTTGTCAGGGCCATTTGCTTATTCACAGCCGTCATGACGTCTTGAGCAGTCGCGTTCTTGCCGTTCGTGCCCTTTGTGGATTCAATTTTGACGGTATACTCAATCGTTCCTTTTTCCCAGTTGACATTAGCCCCGCTTTTCCAAGTTCTCAAATCGCTGAGGAGGGAGTTGTTGCCCCTGTCGATGTCCTCCCACTTCACGGTAGTCGATGCGCCACCGAACTTAATGGTCAGGTCGTCGTTGCCCAGATTCTCAACATCGTCCTTGCGGATTTCGGCGCTCATCTTCATGGTGCCGGTGCGGTCGTCATGGCTGGGGTTGTTCCGGACAAAGTCCATATACTCGTCAGTGAACCACATTTCAACTTGTTTCGTTGTGGGATTATACTGGAACTTAAACGCCGGCTTTTCATTGCTGAATTTGGCGTCCGTGCCCGACCAGACAGAAGTGCTGTCCGTTTTGATATGCGTATTCTCTGCCGGAATAATAATCTTGTTGCCTTCGCCATGGCGCAGAATAGCTTCATCCGAAATCTTGAAGTCCGCCGCGAAGCTATAGTTGTACGCATTGGCATTTTCCGGAAGTATGATGTTCGATACCGTAATATTGGTAATCTGCATGCCGCTCTCGCTGACGGCAGGCGGTTCGTTCGCCATCATCAGGAAGCCCGGGTCGAGTCCAAGCGACGGCATCATCATGTCGTCCGGCTTCGCGGCATCAGCGTCCATCGACGGAATCACCGTAAGCGCAGGTGTCGGGGACGGCTCGTCCATCGGAGCAACAGTTTCGGCGGCGTTTTCCGTCGGCGCGGGCGTTACAGACGGCGCAAGCGTCGGTTCTTCCGTCGGCTCAGCTGTCGCTTCAGGGGCTGCCGTCGGCTCAGCAGTCACTTCGGGAGCTACCGTCGGCTCGGCTGTCGCTTCAGGGGCTGCCGTCGGCTCAGCAGTCACTTCGGGAGCTACCGTCG
>OLRJ01001743.1_pt1 | contig 17854 bp, 14 predicted proteins | sample 1672741 | NCBI WGS metagenome assembly OLRJ01 (sample SAMEA3136719, study PRJEB25190) | human gut metagenome | biome: human gut; feature: human-associated habitat; material: faeces | place: Austria | collected 2013
CGCGAAGATGAACCTGCTAAACGCTACGAGCATTTAACAGGTTCTGGGGTTTACAATGGCCAGGTTTGAAGAATCGCCGATTCATTTTCGCGATACGGCATGCATAGAAAGATCCACTTATATGAACGCTTCCGAAGATACGTACGCCTATCCGAATGGCATCGCTGGCCCTGCTCCCGAGCTCGCTCCAGGTGACGATGCGGCCGACTCTCGCCTGCGCCGAATTATGGGCGATGATGGCATGGACCGCCTGGCGAACGCGACGGTCATGGTGTTGGGCTTGGGCGGCGTGGGCTCGAGCTGCGTTGAAGCGCTTGTGCGCGGTGGCGTGGGTCGTTTGGTGCTCATCGATCGCGATGTGGTGTCGCCGAGCAATGTGAATCGCCAGGTTATCGCGTTTCAGAGCACGATGGGTCGTCGAAAAATCGACGTGATGCGCGAAATGTGCCTGGATATTAACCCGAACGTGCACGTCGTTACCAAGCATTCGTTCGTGCTCGCCGAGACTTTCGACGAGCTGTATGCCGAGTGCCTCGAAGAGTGTGACGGCCGTATCGATTTCGTTCTTGACTGCATCGACACTATTTCGACGAAAATTTTTATTGCGGAATTCGCGCAAAAGCACGGCTTGCGCTTGATAAGCGCCATGGGTGCCGCCAATAAGCTGCAGCCTGAATATTTGCGTGCGTCTGATTTGTATGAAACCGTGAACGACCCCATTTCGCGCATCATGCGCAAGGAATGCCGCAAGCGCGGTATCAAGCATCTGCGCGTCGTGTATTCCTGCGAGCAGCCTGTGCCCGTGCCGGTGCGTGAGGGCGCTCCTCGCAGTGAGCGATCGAATTTGGGCACGGCATCGTATATGCCTCCCATGATGGGTCAAATGATCGCGGCTGAAACGCTTCGCGCCATCGCACACGTGGGGGAATTCGCCGACTAACTGGGAATATAGGCTCTATTCGAAAATCTTTCGCGCCGTTGCGTTTGGGTTGTTTGCGCCCTTTGTCCTTTGAGTGGTATAACCTTATTGGGAAAAACGTGGGGCGCGTGCATAAAAAGAGGGGGACGCTATGACGGTCTTTGATTTGTATGACATGCATTGTCATCTGGCTTTTTCTCCCGATGCACGAGCGGCGGCCATCGCGATGCGCCAAGAGGGAATAGGCGGCATGTGCGCTACGGTGACCCCTGATGAATATCATCTGGCGTCATTGGCCTTGGCCGATGAGCTCAATCGAAATTCCAACTTCAAGCTCGGTGTGGGTTTGCACCCGTGGTGGCTTTCCGACGGTTCGTGCGGCGCCGATGCGGTTGATAAGCTCGTTGCCTACGCTGCCGAAACGCGCTTTATTGGCGAAATCGGTCTTGATTTTGCACCTCGTCGTGCCGAAAGCGCCCAACTGCAGCGCATGGTGTTCGCGCGCATTGCCGCGGCGTCGAGGGGCAAAGTGCTCTCGGTGCATGCCGTGAAAAGCGTGGGCGTGGCGCTTGATCTTATGGAAAGCGTGGGGCTCGTGGCTCCTGGTGCGCCGCAGGGCCCTCAAAACCCGCAGGGTACAGCGGTGATTTTTCACTGGTTCTCTGGTTCGGGTGTCGAGCTTGCGCGCGCCATCGAATGCGGCTGCTATTTTTCCATCAATCCTCGCATGCTTTCCACCAAGCGCGGCCGCGCGTATGTGCAGCAAATCCCTGAAGAAAAATTGCTGCTTGAAAGCGACCTGCCGCCCGCCGCGGGTGCGGAATTCAACGCTCGAGAAGTGCGCGCGCTGCTGGAAGCGTCCCTCGAGCATATGGCAGAGCTGCGCAGGTGCCGCCTCGATTCACTGAAGGAGAAAGTGGCGGCTAACAGCCGCGCTCTTCTCGAGGGATAACCAAGCCTGTTGTGGGGCCGCTGGCATAAAATCGTCGCTGGTTTTCGCGACGCTTTCAATATACTCAGTATGAGGGATTATTCAGGAAACCGCGCTGCGTAAGGGGTCGCTATGGCATTCGTCGAATTTAAGGATGTGCGTAAGATTTATACCATGGGCGAAGTGCAGGTGGCTGCCGTCGATGGCATGTCTTTCGAAATCGAGCAGGGTGAGCTTGTGGTGGTCGTCGGCCCCTCTGGTTCGGGCAAAACGACCCTGCTTAACATGATGGGCGGCATGGATTCATGTACATCGGGTTCTATTACGCTCGATGGCGCCCGCGTCGATCAGTTTGATGAAAAGCAGCTCACCGATTACCGTCGTTACGATATCGGCTTTGTGTTCCAATTCTATAACTTGGTGCAAAATCTTACCGCGCTCGAAAATGTGGAGCTTGCGAGCCAAATTTGCCGCAATCCTCTTCCGCCTGCCGATGTGTTGACCCAGGTGGGGCTCGCGCATCGCATGGACAACTTCCCCGCGCAACTCTCGGGCGGCGAACAGCAGCGTGTGGCTATCGCCCGCGCCATCGCGAAAAACCCGAAGCTTTTGCTGTGCGACGAGCCCACGGGTGCGCTCGACTACAAAACGGGCAAGGCTATTCTGAAGCTGTTGCAAGAAACGTGTCGTGAAACGGGGCGCACGGTGGTGCTCATTACGCACAATTCCGCGTTCTGCGCTATTGCCGACCGCGTGATTCATGTGAAAGAAGGAAAAGTCGAGCGCATGGAGCTCAATGCGCACCCGCAAGCCGCCGAAACGGTTGAGTGGTAAGTATGGCGAGCGCATTCGGAAAAGATCTACGGCGTTCTATCACCCATTCGTGGGGCCGCTTTTTGGCAATTGCGATTATTGCCGCACTTGGTGCGGGCTTTTATGCCGGCCTGCGCATGACGGGGCCCGACATGCGCCTTGCGGGCGACGAATACTATGACGGCACGAGTTTGGCTGACGTGCGCGTGGTTTCGACGATTGGATTCGATGAGGCGCAAATCGACGCGTTGCGCGATGTAGAGGGCGTTTCGGCTGTTATGCCCGCTCGCGAAGCTGACGCCATTTCAGAATTGGATGGCGTGCAATATACGCTGTGCTTCCAGTCTCTTGACGTCGATGCTGCTCAGGCGAGCACGTGCGACGATGGCTTTACCGTGCAATCGAGCGACGGTTCGTATTTGAACAGGCCTATCTTGAAGAGCGGCACCTGGCCCACGAAAAGCGACGAGTGCCTGCTTTCTTCTGACACGGTGTGGCAGACCGATGTGCATATCGGCGACAAGGTGCGCCTTATCGAGGGCACGCAAGACTTGGACGACAGCTTCGCCGAGCGCGAGTTCACGGTGGTCGGCTTCGTGAATTCGTCGTATTACACGTGCTCGACCAATGTGGGTTCGACGTCGCTTGGAAGCGGCCGTCTTACGAGCTTCGTGTTCGTTCCCGATTCGGCCTTCGCTGACGATTATCCCATTACCGAAGCGTTCGTCGCGGTCGATGGTGCGCGCGACTTGCCATGGGCAAGCGATGCCTACCAGGCAAAAGTCGACGAAGTGGCCAATCGCATCGACGCGATTGCCGACGATTTGAAGGCGTCGCGCATCGAAGGCCTGCAGGCCGACGCCCAGGCTGCGCTCGATGAAAAGCGTGCGGAATACGAGCAGAAGAAGGCCGACGCGCTCGCGCAGCTCGACGATGGCCAGGCGACGCTCGACGATTCCAAGGCGCAGCTTGATTCAGCGGCCGCCGAGCTTGAATCGGCGAAGGCGACCATTGCTCAAAGCGAATCGCAGTTGGCAAGCGGTCGCGCCCAGTATGAGTCGGGTGTGGCTGAACTCGCCGACCAGCGTTCGCAGGCGCAAGCGGCATTGGCTCAGGCTCAGGCGTCGATTGACGAAGGATGGGCGAAATACCACGCCGCCATGCAGACGCGTGAAATGCTGAACAATAAGCTCTCCGAGGCGCAAAAGGGCCTCGACCAGGTGAACGATGGCCTTGCGCGGGTCGCGGCCGGCATTGAGCAGGCGCAGCGGGCGATTGATGGGCTGCAGGTGGCGATTGCGGGCGTGAAAGCGCAAATCAAGGCGCTTGATCAGACCGACCCCGCTTACGAGAAAACGAAAGCGCAGCTCGAGGCGCAAAAGACAGCTCTTGAGCAGCAGCTTGCTCAAGCCAAGGCGACTTTGCCACAGCTCCAACAGCAGCAAGCGCAGCTTGAATCCCAGAAAACCGAAATCGAAACGGGCATCGCTCAGCTTCAGGCGGGCATCGCTCAAATCGATACGGAAACCGCGGGCGTGCCTGAGCAACTTGCGGCGGGCGAGCAGGAGCTTGCTGCCCAGAAGGCTGCGGCCAACCAGGGCTTCGCGAGCGGTCAGGCCTCGCTTGATGCCGCTGCGGCGCAGCTCGCCCAAAGCCAGACGCAGCTCGATGAGGGCCGTGCTCAACTCGAAAGCGGCCAGGCCGAATATGCCAACGGTTTGTCGCAGTGGGAAAACGGCGCGGCCGAACTTGCTGATAAGCGCGCCCAGGCCGAGGCCGAATTCGCCGACGCCGAAGCGCAGCTCGCCGACGCCCAAGCCGAGGTGGACGACATCGCCACTATGGATGCCGACGTGTATGCGCTTGATTTGAAGAAGAACATCGGCGCCGAAAGCTTCCGTTCCGACGCGGGACGCATCGACCAAATTGCCCAGGTGTTCCCACTGCTGTTCTTCCTTGTGGCTGCCTTGGTTTCGCTTACGACTATGACGCGCATGGTCGATGAAGAGCGCGTGCTCATTGGTACGTTTAAGGCGCTTGGCTATTCCAACGGGCGCATCGCCTCGAAGTATTTGGTGTATGCCATGGTCGCCAGCGGCGTGGGCTCAATCGTTGGCATTGTGTTGCTGTCGCAGTTTTTGCCGTGGTTCATCATGAATGCGTACGCGATTATTTATGTTGTGCCGTGCAGACCTACGCCAATCGACCCTGCTCTGTTCTTGCTGGCGGCGGGTCTTTCCGTGGGCATCACGGTTGCGGCAACGCTGTTCGCCGCGATGGCCACCTTGCGTGAAAAGCCGGCAGCCCTTATGCTGCCGCGCGCGCCGAAGGCCGGCAAGCGCATCCTGCTCGAACGCATTCGTCCGCTGTGGAGTCGCATGTCGTTCAGTTGGAAGGTCACCGCGCGCAACCTCTTCCGCTATAAGCGCCGTTTCTTCATGGCGATTATTGGCATTGCAGGCTGCACAGGGCTTTTGCTCACTGGCCTCGGCTTGCAAAACGCCATCAACGACATCATCGACAAGCAGTATGGCGAACTGTACCACTACAACGCCATCGTGCGCATGGATCCCGATGTTGCCGATGCCGAAAAGAATGCTGTGGCCGAACGCGTTGAAGCCGACTCCGAAGGTCCAAAAGCATGGGTGCTTACCGAGAACAAAATTGTGCGCACTCCGGGCGCGTCGGATGAAATCGACCAACGCGTCGAGTTGAACGTGCCGCAAGATACGCAGGAATTCGGCAACTTCAACACGCTGCGCACGCGCGTGGGCCACAAGCCCCTCGCGATTGACGACGAAGGCGTGCTCATAAGCGAGAAGCTCGCGACGAAGCTGGGCGTTTCGGTGGGCGATTCCATCGCAATTTACGACGAAGACGCCATTGGCAACGCGACGGGCGAAGGCCGCGAGGTGCGCGTGTCGGGCATTATGGAGAACTACGTGGCGCAATACGTGCTCATGTCGTCTGCGCTGTATGAATCAACCATGGGTGAAGCGCCTTCGTATGCGACGTTGCTCGCGAACGTTGCCGAGGGCGATGACGTGCGGGAAGTGTTCAGCGATGATGTGCTCGCGATGGATGGTGTGAAAACCGTGACGTATAACGACGAAACCATCAACAGCTATCGCAGCATGCTGAAGAGCGTCGATTCGGTCGTGGTGGTGCTCGTGGTTGCTGCGGCCCTGCTCGCGTTCGTGGTGCTGTACAACCTCACGAACATCAACATCACCGAGCGTGTGCGCGAGATTGCCACGCTGAAGGTGCTTGGTTTCACGCCGCATGAGGTGAACGCGTATATTTATCGTGAAACCATGCTGCTTTCGCTGATTGGCGCATTCGTTGGTTTGTTCCTTGGCATAGCTATGGAAGGCTATGTTGTAATCACCGCCGAGGTCGATCAAGTGATGTTCGGCCGCGAAATTCATGCTTTGAGCTTCGTTATCGCGTTTGCGCTCACCATGCTGTTCTCGGTTATCGTGACTTTGGCGATGAAATTCAAGCTCAAGAAAATCGATATGGTTGAAAGCTTGAAGAGCGTTGACTAACGAACGCGCAGGGCGATGAGCCAAATGACAAACATAATTGCCCTGAACGGAGACGGGCCTGCAGAACGATGCAGGCCCGCTTTTGTATGTATGCATGCGCTTTCTTGGAGTTGGCTGTGGGGCTGAATTCGTTTTCACTTGTGCGTGTGTTGCCGCCTCGCGGCTTTTCTTGCCGAGCGAAATATTTCGCCGTGGGTTACTTGCCCGACCCCGCTTGCGACGATGCGCTCGATTCCGATCCCGTTGACCCTGAATTTGTGGCATTTCCGCCCGAATTCGTTGAGCCAGAGCCAGAGCTGTTTGTGTTGTTGGAATTTGAATTCGTATTATCGCTGGAAGTTTGGCCGGAGCCTGAGCCGCTTGAGGATGAGCTGTTGTTGCCGCTTGCGGAGCTCGAGTTCTCCGATCCCGAATTCGTGTTGCTGGAGTTTGCGCCCGATTCGGTTGTGGATGAAGAGTTGGAAGCGCTCTGCGTCGAATTCTGCTGAGGGGATTGCGGAGCGCTGTTCTTCTCGTTTTCGTCTTGAGCTGTTGTCTCGGCCTTCTTGGCGTCATGGGTTTTTTCGGTGTCATTGCTGGTCGCAGCGCTGTTTTCGTCCGGCAGCCGTCTCGTTACGACTTCGCCGGTGAACGGGGCTACTTTTGTACCGATGCCTTCGCCACCGGTAAACATAAGCACGAGGCCCGCGAACAGCAGGATTGCCGCAAGGGACGAGGCGACTGAAACCGCGAGCACGCGGCGCTGCATGGTCTTTTGTTTTTGGGCCTCAATCTCGACGACGCCCGTTGCGTGGCTTGCATTGCCCGTATGGCCGGCTGCGCTATTGATGCGCGGCGTATTCGATTGAGTGCCTTGAGCGGCTTGGTTGCTGCGCATGTCGTGCGCATCGGCTCCAACGATTTGGTCCGCGGATAGAACGCTCGTTTCGGCGGAATTGGCCGACGGGACTGCTGCTTCGTTGAATGCGCGCGTTGCTGTGCCCACCGAAGGCAGCGTGGTGGTTTCGGCGCCCTCGAACGGCGCGCGCGTGATGGGCATAACGGTGGTTTGCGCGTGTGCGAAGCTTTGGGTTGCGCTTTGGGCGGCAACGGCGTTAGCCGCCGCATTTTCTTCCTCGTTGTCGCTCGAGGCAAAGCCGCGAAGCTTTTCGGCTGACCCTGCCAGGAATTTTTTGTAAAGCTGCGATGAAACGGTCGACACGACCGAGCCTACGGCGACGCCGATAACCGAGCCGGCAATGCCAATTTGCGCAGAAAGCAGCATCGAGGTCACCGCGGCCAACGCACCGGCGGTGACCTGTGAAACCGAAAGCCCCTCAAAAAGGCCCTTGATTCCGGTTGGATTAGGGGTTTCGGCTTCAGCCTTGGGCGAGATAACGACGGTTTTTGCCGCCGAATCGGCGCGCTGGTTGCGGTTTTCTTGACTGTATGCGCGTCTGTCCATGGTTGCCTCCTATCAAATAAAAGCAAGCGCTCGATTGGCTTGCGGTAAATGCGTTTGGTACGAGTCGAACATATCGCGCGTTCGCACAATGGGAAGAATCTGAATCGAAACGTTACCTCGGCGCCACGGAACCGCGACAAACATAAGAGACGGGGGATGGGCTTTGCAAGGATGGGATATTCGAGCGCGGGCCTTCGCGCCGACGGGCACTTGTGGGGATGAGGAAGAGAGGCAAGGTGCGAGAAGAGAGAGGGAAGGAAGGAGTGTAGAAGGTCCGTTCATATGCATGCAATACGAGTCTGCTACGATTGGCCGCAGCGGGCAATTGCGAAAAAAGGGGCTCCGAGGTCGGCGAGATGACGGTAGTGAGTCGGGGCCTCAGAGCACCTTGATGCCCTGCGGCCCCGAACCGTCCGTTCGGTTTGCTAGCCGCGCTCGATCTTCGCGGCGATGCGGTCGGCGACGGACATGTTTTCGCGGCGGTCGCCGCCCCAGAACGAAATCGACACCATGCCGGGCCCAACGTGGCTGCCGATGGTGGCACCAATATTGTGCTGTACCACGGTGATGCTCTCGTCTTGTTTGGCCAAAAGGTCTCGCAGCGCTTCGGCGTCTTTCGGGCAGTCGGCGTTGCCGATGAGCACTACGGGCGAACCACCTTGCGTGTCATGCTCTTTTGCGAAGAAATCGGCCATTTGCTTCAGGCCCTTCTTGCGCCCACGCGCGGCGCCCGTGAGTGCCAAGTGCCCCGATGTATCGAAGGTGAGCAGGGGTTTCACGTTGAGCGCCGAGCCCGCTGCGGCAACCGATGCGGGAATGCGTCCGCCGCGGTGCAGCGCATCAAGATCGTCAACCATGAAAGCGGTTTGCACGAAGTAGCGCGCCTGTTCGGCCCACTCGACCAGCTCTTCTGCGGAAAGCCCCGAATCGCGCTGACGCAACGCCTCAAGAACGAGCAAGCCCTCGGGCGTAGAGCCGATCATAAGGTCGACCAAATAGAGCGGAGCATCGGGGAATTCCTCTTTCACCTGGGCAAGCAACGCCGCCGCAGTTGAGTAGTTCGACGAAAGGCCGCTCGAGAAACATAGGTATACCGTGGGAATGCCGTTTTCGGCAGCGCGGCGCCATGCCGCTTCGATTGCCGCCGGCGAAGCCTGCGAGGTGCTCGGCGTTTCGCCATTGCGAATCTTCTCGTAGAACTCGTGCGGCGTGATGGATTGATAGAAATCGTCCTCGTGGTCGCCATCGCTCATGACGTAATTGAAGTTCAGCGTATCGACGCCTTCGATTTGCAGCATACTCAGCGGCAAATCGCAGCATGAATCGATGATCAAATTGCATTGCGCGGCCATGGAATCCCTTTCTCTCGCACATGTACGCAAAAGTCTACCATGGTTGACGCAGGGAACCGCTAGATATTCCAGCGGGCTTCGAATCGCTGAAGCAGGAACGAATAGAACCCATCGGCCTGCTCGTTCGAGCCGCCGTGGCGCATTCGCGCGACTTCGATGGTGCGTACGAATCCCGGCTCAAGAATGGGAGCAAGGCGCGCGCCGGCGCCAAGCTCGCCCCAGCTGTGTTCGGGCCAAAAGCCAACGCCGAGGCCAAGGCCGATCATCTTGCGCACAACCGATGGGTTATCGCTCTCGAAGGCGATTGTGGGGCGAAACCCCAGTTTGGCGCATTGCGACAGGCAGAGGTTGCTAATGTTGCGCGAGCCTGCGAGCATGATGAAGCCGCTGTTTTGCACCTGGGCCAGCGAAATCGCTTCGCCGCGCCCGTTGGCCAAGGCGTCGCTCGCTGCGATGTCGCGCTCTTCGCCTCCAGGTCTTTCACCTTTTCCTGGATTGTCGCGAAAACCTGCGTCGCGCTCCTCGGTTTCGTCGCCGTTCGTTGTGGGCACGGCGAGCATGATGCGTTCTTTGAATAGGCGCGCGCCCTTCGCTTCCGGCGTTTTCCCCGTTTGCATGCGCACTTCGATGTCGCACGGTTCGATTTTGCTGGCGGTTTCGCTGCTCACAATCTGAAACTTTGCCGCGGGGTGTTGAGTGCGCCATTCCGCGACGGCGTCAACGACGATGTTCGAGGCCGAAACAACGTTGATGCGCACAATCGAGCTGCGCTCTTCGTCGAACCGCGCAAGCTCGCTGGTCGCCGAGTCGATTTCTCCCACCGCTTTCGCGATGCGTTTGCTGTAGAAGCGCCCTGCTTCAGTAAGGCGAATGCCGCGCCCCTCTGGCTCGAAAAGCTGTACGCCCAGTTCTCGCTCGAGGCGGCTAATCGCTTGGGTGAGCGAGGGCTGCGATACGCGAAGTTTCTGGGCGCTGTGCGTGACGTGCTCGCTTTCCGCAACTTCCAGAAAATATCTCAACTGCAAAAGCTCCACGGCGCTCCTCTCGTTTTCTTGAATTATAACGTCAAAGTGATAATAAATAACCAATTCATATATTAGACGCTATGATGCGCGCGAACTATTCTCAAAGGGTTTGAAATCCGAGAAATCGAGGGTGCAATGGCGGAATTTCTTGAAGCGGTCATGCTGGTTTGTTTTGGCTTGTCGTGGCCGATGAATGCGTATAAGGCGGCGAAGGCGCGCACGGCTGCGGGCACAAGCTGGCAGTTCATTTTGCTTATCACGTTGGGATACGTTGCCGGTATTGCGGCGAAGTTCGTATCGGGCCAAATCAACTGGGTGCTGGCGGTCTATTTCCTGAACATGATTGCCATCGCGGCGAACTGGATCGTGTACTTCCGCAATGTGAAGCTCGATGCTGTTGCGGCGGGCCGCTATCAGGGAAAACACGATGCGCGCCGCGAGGCACTGCGTGCGGAAAGCGTCGATGAGCTGCTTAAAGATGGCGGCAAAGATCCGAAAACCGCGAAATACGGCGCCTCGATGGAGGGCGTCGAAGCCGTAGAGGCCAAGAAATTCCAGAAGTGATAGGGCCGAATAGTGTGGCGTTCGCGCGGCAGCGGCCCGTCGCCGCTGTCTGAGCGCGGGTGTTCAGCCCCGTGTAAGCTCGCAGCCTATGCGGGCGCGACGCGAAATGCTCAGCCCGATTGCCCGCGCGGTTTCGGCACCTCTACTATGCAACGAAGGCTCGCCCGCGGTAGGCGAGCCTTCGTGTTTTTGCGTCAAGGGGCGCGTTGCGCAAGGGTCGTTATTTCGTTTGATACTCGCGCATGAGTTCGGCAAATGCAGGCATCGAATTCACGATGGTCTCGTGGGCGACGCAGTAGCTTACGCGCAGCCAGCCCTCAACGCCGAAGCTGTTGCTGGGAACGAGCAGCAGCTCATGTGCCTTCGCGGCCTCGGCGAAAGCCTGAGCGTCGGGTTCGAGCGCGCGAACCCACAAGTAGAATGCGCCTTGGGGCGCCACGCACTCGTAGCCGAGTTTCGTAAGGCCGCCATACAGGGCTTCGCGGTTCTTCGCATAGGCCTCAACATCGCTCGGCTCGTCGACGCAGCGCTCGATGACGTACTGCAGAAGCGACGGCGCGCACACGAAGCCAAGCGCGCGGCCGGCGCCGCACACGGCGTTGAAGGTGCGCTCCCAGTCGGGCATGGTGTTGGGAACCAGAATGTAGCCAATGCGCTCGCCCGGCAGGCTGAGCGATTTGGAATACGAGTAGCACACGAGCGTGTTCTCGTAGATAGGCGGAACGAACGGCACGCGCACGTTGCCGTAGACGATTTCGCGATACGGCTCATCGGCGATGATGTAAATGGTGGTGCCGAATTCGTCCTGCTTGCGGCGCAGCGCGTTGGCGAGTTCGATTAAGTCGCATTCGGGGTACACCGAGCCAACCGGGTTGTTGGGCGAATTAATCACGATGGCCTTGGTTTTCGGCGTAATGGCGTCTTCGATGGCTTCGATGTTCATTTGGAAATCGTCGCGGCGAGCGGGCACCTCGATGCAGTTGCAGCCGGCGTTCTCAATCCAAACCTTGTATTCGGGGAAATAGGGCGAAATCACGATGAACTCGTCGCCCGGGTTTCCAACGGCGTTGAAGCAGATGGAAAGCGATGCGGCGGCGCCGCAGGTCATGTAGATGTTCGCACCTTCGTACGACGTATCGAAGCGACGGTTGAGCGATGCGGCCACGGCGGCGCGAACGCTCGGTGCGCCCTGGCTGGGGGTGTAGCCGTGCACTTGGGCGGGGGGCTGCTCCATCACATCGAGAATTGCTCGCTTAACCGCTTCGGGCGCCGGAACGCTGGGGTTGCCGATGCTGAAGTCGAAGACGTTATCCTCGCCGATTTCGGCCTTGCGTGCTTGGCCGTATGCGAACAGCTCGCGAATCGCCGACGGTTCGCTGCCCAACTCATACATGCGTTGATTGATCATGGTGCCCTCGTTTCCCTGCGCGCGCCTACGGGCGGCGTTGCTGGTTTCCTTCACGCATCTATGATAAAGCGCAAAGGGCGAGAAAGTTGGGGAATGGAACCTTTTTTCTGCAGATGGAAACGCAAGCCAGGGAGGAACACCTCAAGGCGACGCGTTGTTTCGGGCGTCTGTCGACGATGCGAAGTTGGTCGGGGAGCTGCGCGCCGTTGTGCGTTTTGCTGGCGCAGGTGACTCCCTCTAGCTCTTCCTCGTATGGATAAGGTGGCGAATTGCTTCAATCGCGTGCCCGCGGAACATTGCCCTGGGGCCCGCATAGGCCATGGCGCGGCGTTGCCATGCCGATTCGGTGGGTGTGTAGCAATGGCTCTTGCATGTTTTGCATGCGGGGCGTGGCTCGCGTCGGCACAGTGCTCGGCGAACTTCGCCGTAGCGCAAATGTGCGGCGCATTCGGGGCAAAGGCGCGGAATCTTGTGCTGGGGATACATGCCCACGGCGGTTGCTTCGCTTTCGTATGGCGTGCGGTCGGCGGCGGCGTGGTGGTCGGCGCAGTAGATTTCCGTCATGCCGGCGAGTGTTACGATATCGCGTGCGATTTCTTTTTCGGCAATGCGGTTAAGAATGTGCGCTCGATATTTCTCCCACGCTTTTGCGGCGGCATGGTTTGCGGCCGCGGCTATGTCGGCTCCATCGAGGCGAGGGGCGTGGAGTTTGGCGACCCCTTCGGCTGCGGCCTTAGTTTCTCGAGCCGGGGTCGCCTCGGCAGAGGTTGCGTTGGCTGTGGCGCCTGCGGCTTCGGCTGTTTCGTTCTGGGTCTTCGTTGTTAGGTCACTTTCGGTCGATTTCCTTTCGGGCTCGACGAGGGCATCGTGTTCGCTCGTTTTGGCCATTAGTTTTCTGCCTTTCGCAGCTGCGCATTGCGTGCTCCATCGAGAATACCCAGCTCAAAGCACTTCTCGACATAGATTTTATTCGCGACGCTCGTTGCCGCCGAAAGCGCGAGTCGACGCTCAGGGGAAAGGTCGGCGGCGTTGCTTACCTGGAGGGCGAACGCGGGACCGTCTGGTTTGCGAATGTCACACGACCCAAGGCTCGTGTGGGCAATTTCGCCGCAAAAGAGCTGGCGAAGGGTTTCCTCTACCGCCTCGCAGAAGAAGTTGTACGCATGGTCGATGCCGTGGGTCGCCGCCGAAACTCGCAGCAGCGAATGGATGTCGTCCATTGAGAATGTGCGTTTCATCAGGCAAATTACGGTAAGCATGGCAACATGGTTCGCGGTGTAGCGCTTGGCCTTCGGCGCGGGGATAATGCCTTGTTTCACATAGTTGTTCACCATGGAAGCTGTGAGCAGCTTTTCGTCGGGCGCCACGAGCGGGCGCAGTTGCGCATCTATATAGGTGAGCAACTGATCCATGTACAAGTCGATCGTGGGAATATCGGCATAGCGCGCCAGGCGCAGCTCGCGAATAAGTTCGACGTATTCCGCCTCGCTGAGTGCTTGGATATGTTTTGCTTTGCGTGTCATGGACGCAAGCGTAGCACGTCGCATGCTCCCGTGCGGGCACCGGAAACGTTACCGTTGCGAAGCGTCCAATCAAACTCCATATTGCTTGACACGGTTTTGCTGCGCACATAAGCTGGTTTTCAAAACGAGATGTATTGAACGCCGGCATCGCGTAAGCATTGTTGGGTGAAGAAGGGAAGGCTCCATGATCGGCAACAACGGCATTAATGGCGCCATTAAGCAGGGGATTGAAAAAGTTCGTGGCCTCGGCGACGTCGTTGTCGCCGACGCAGCCGCGGTTTTTGGCGAGGCGGCGGAAGCGGCCGCAACTGCTGTGGCTACGGCATCTGACGCCGCCGAGACGGTTGCCGCCACCGTGGCCGCCGCGGCAGGCGAAGGCGACGCGGAAAATCAGCGTATCGCCGTGCTGGTCGATTCCGCGACCGATGTGCCGCCGGAGGTCGTCGAAAAGTACGGCGTGTTCATCGCGCCCCTTCATGTGAACTATTCCGATGGCGACTTTCTCGATCGCGTGACTATTCAGCCCGAAGAAGTCTACCGTCGCTTCGAAACCGAAATTCCTAAAACCTCGACGCCGGCGCCCGCCGATATCATGTCTCTGTTCGATCGAATTGCCGCTGAGGGCTACACCCATGTGATTGCCGTCACGATTTCCTCGGGGCTTTCGGGTACCTACGACTTGGTGCGCAGCATCGCATCCGGCCGTGCCGATTTGCAGTGCGCTGTGATTGACACGAAGAGCATCGGCATCGCTGCGGGCCTTACCGCAGTGCTCGTGTGCGAGCTCGTTGGCTCGGGCATGCCGTTCTCGCAGGTTGTCGCCCGCGCCGAGGGTACCGCCGAGCGCTCCGAGGGCTTTTTCTGCGTGAACACGCTCGAGTATCTCTATAAGGGCGGCCGCATTGGCGCCGCGACGTACGCGATTGGCTCGAAGCTCGATATTCGCCCCACCATCAAGTGCAATGAAGAGGGCAAATACGTGGTGTGCGCGAAAAGCCACGGCCGCAAGGGCTCGCTGAAGAAGACCGTTTCGCTTGCGAAGAAGGTTGCTGCTGCCGCTCTCGAAGAGGGCCGCTCGGTTCGTTTCGCCGTGGCTCACGGCGACGCCGAGGCCGAAGCGCGCGTCATTGCCGACGATTTGAAGGCCGAATTCCCTCAGGCGATTGACGTGATTTTCTGCCAAATCTCGCCCGCGCTCGTGGTGCATACCGGTCCTGGACTGGTGGGAGTTGGAGTTTCCGTTTTATAGCGCGCGGCGCGGTAGAATTCGGTTCGACGCATTTGCCGGCATAAAGCCGAATTCGTAAAGGAAAAACCCTATGGCCACACTGCAACAACTTCGTTACCTTATCGCCGTCGCGGAATACGGCTCCATCAATGCCGCCGCGCGCGAGCTGTTCGCGACGCAGTCGAACCTTTCCACGGCCATCAAAGACCTCGAGCAGGAGCTGGGCGTCACCATTTTCACGCGCAGCAATCGCGGCGTGGCGCTGACCAACGACGGCACCGAGCTTTTGGGCTATGCGCGCCAGGTAATCGAGCAGGCCGACATGCTTGAGCGCCGCTATGCCGAGCACGGTTCGAGCCATGTGCGTCTGGCCGTTTCCACGCAGCATTACGCCTTCAGCGTGCAGGCGTTCGTAAATGTGGCCGAAACCTGCACGGGCGATGAGTACGACCTGGTGCTGCGCGAGAGCACCACGGCCGAAATCATTGAAGACGTGCGCAGCTTCCGCAGTGAAATAGGCGTGCTGTATACCGACGATTTCAACAGGCGCGTGCTCGAACGCGCTTTTGAAGAAGCCGACGTGCAGTTCCACCCCTTGTTCGAGGCTTCTGCGCATGTGTTTGTGGGCGAGAACCATCCGCTCGCGAAACGCGAGATCATCTCGCCCGAAGAGCTGGCGGCCTATCCTCGCTATTCATTCGAGCAGGGTACGGTGAACTCGTTTTATTATGCCGAAGAGCCGCTCGCGTGGCTGCCGAGCGCGCGCAATATTCGCTGCTCCGATCGCGGCACGCTTTCGAATTTGCTTGTGAGCCATAACGGCTACACGCTTTCCACGGGCGTGCTTTCGAGCGAAATGTCGCACGGCATCGCAAGCGTTCCCCTCGATGCTGACGAGCGCATGCGCGTGGGTTACATCATGCATCGCGAACGCCGCCCGAGCGAACTTCTGCTGCATTATATCGACGAGCTGCATGCCATCGCACAAACCGACCCCGATGTCGAGATGCTTGGGTAGCGCGGTGGTTGGGTGGCGCGGTGCGCCGCTCGCTTTCTCTTTGGCGCCGCTTACCCGTCTAGCGTGTAAACAACCTGTGACGACCTTCCTTTCCGTGGCTTCCCCGACATTACAATGAAGCGTTGTGTCAAGCTCACGTTCCTGATAAGGAAAGGAATTTCCCCATGTGCGGCATCATTGGATACACCGGAAGCTTGCAGGCGAAAGGCGTTTTGATTCGCGGCCTGAAGCGCATGGAATACCGCGGCTACGATTCGGCGGGCATCGCCGTGCAAACGCCGCTGGGCCTCAACGTGAAGCACAAGGTTGGCAAGGTCGCCGGCCTTGAGGCCATGGTTGAGAGCATGGATATCGATGGCACGTGCGGCATTGGCCATACGCGTTGGGCGACCCATGGTAAACCGAGCGAGAATAACGCGCACCCGCATACGGCCTGCGCGAACGATATCGCCGTGGTTCATAACGGCATCATTGAGAACTACGCCACGCTCAAAGAAGAACTCATCGGTCGCGGACATGTGTTCTCGAGCGAGACCGATACCGAAGTCATTGCTCATTTGGTTGAAGAAGCATACGACGGCGATTTGCTCGACGCTGTGCGCCAGGCGACCTATCGCTTGGCCGGCGCGTACGGCATCGCGGTTGTGTGCGATGCCGAGCCGGGCGTCATCGTGTGCGCCCGCAAAGATTCGCCCATCGTGGTGGGCCAGGGCAAAAGCGGCGCGCTCGTCGCGAGCGATATCGTGGCGCTCATCGACGAGACACGCGATGTGGTCGTGCTCGAAGACGACACCTTCGCGAAGCTCACGTTTACGGACGGCGAGTCGACGATTGAGTATTTCGACCAAGAAGGTGGCGAAATCCACCCGTCCGTCACGCATGTTGATTGGGATGTTTCCGCAGCTGAAAAGGGTGGTTTCCCCGATTTCATGTTGAAGGAAATCTACGAGGAGCCGCGCACGATTCGCGACACGCTTGCCGGCCGCATGGTGAACGGCCATTTGCAGTTCGACGAGTTGTCGCTCAATTACGACGAGCTGGCGGCCATCGATCGCGTGTATATCATCGCGTGTGGCACGAGCTACCATGCGGGCCTTATCGCGAAGAACCTTATCGAGGCGTGGAGCCGTATTCCTTGCGAAGTCGAGGTGGCGAGCGAATTCCGCTATCGAAACCCCATCATCACGCCCTCGACGCTTGTAGTCGCCGTGTCTCAGTCAGGCGAGACGGCAGATACGCTGGCCGCCATTCGCGATGCACGCATCAAGGGCGCGAAGGTGTTCGGCATCACCAATGTGGTGGGCAGCCCCGTGGCGCGCGAGAGCGACGGCGTAATTTACATCAAGGCAAACAAGGAAATCGCCGTGGCGGCAACGAAGAGCTTCTTGGGCCAGGTGGCGGCGCTCACGCTGCTCGCGATGCTGCTCGGCCAGTTGCGTGGCGGCCTTACGACGGCTCAAATTCGCATGTTGTTCCGCGAGATGGCCGATACCGCACAGCACATTGAACAAATCCTGGCCGACACGAGTGCTATCGAAGAAGCGGCGCTCGCATGCAAAGATGCGCAGAACGCCCTGTTCATTGGCCGTGGCATTGGCTCCACCATTTGCTACGAGGGCGCGCTGAAACTCAAGGAAATTTCCTACCTGCATGCCGAGGCGTATGCCGCCGGTGAAATGAAGCACGGGCCCATCGCGCTGCTCGACGAGGGCTTCCCTGTGATCGTGGTTGCCACGAAGAGCCCCACGTACGACAAGGTGATTTCCAATATTCAGGAATGCAAGGCCCGCGGCGCCCTTGTAGTGGCGATTGCCACCGAAGGCGACGAGGAAATCAAGAAGCATGCCGACTACGTGATGTATATTCCGAAGGTGCGCGATTGCTTCAGCGCCATTACAGCGAGCGTGCCGCTACAGCTGTTCGCCCGCGATATTGCAATCTCTCGCGGCTGCGATGTCGACCAGCCCCGCAATTTGGCGAAGAGCGTCACGGTCGAGTAGTGGGTTCCGCCGTTCTTCCGAACGGCGGAATCTGCCGACGCTGCGCGCGGGCCGGGCGACTGGTTTGTGCCGCCGTTCTGC
>OLRJ01001744.1_pt1 | contig 17853 bp, 10 predicted proteins | sample 1672741 | NCBI WGS metagenome assembly OLRJ01 (sample SAMEA3136719, study PRJEB25190) | human gut metagenome | biome: human gut; feature: human-associated habitat; material: faeces | place: Austria | collected 2013
ATTACCGCATGCGCAAGGCCGGCTATCGCTTCTTTTTTTCGCCGGATATCGTTTCGTGGCATGCCGCCCGCAAGACCCTGCGCGGCCAGCTCAGCCAGAAGTGGGGCAACGGCTATTGGATCGGCCGGACGATGCGGATTCAGCCGCGCTGCTTTGCCCCGCGCCATCTCGTGCCCGCGCTGTTTGTGCTGGCGCTAATCGTGCTGGCGCTGCTCTGCCCGCTCTCTCCGCTTCCGCTGACCGCCATGCTCCTGCTCTACGGCGCGCTGGATGTGCTTTACGCCGCCAAGGCCGCGCTGGAAGCGCCATGCGGAAAGCTGCTGACCTTCATCTGCCTGCCCTTCCTGTTTCCGGTCGTGCATATCGTCTACGGAACAGGCACGCTCTGCGGTCTGCTGACCGGAAAGGCCGAAAGCCATGCTTGAGTGGATCGACGATATCACGGCGTTCATCTTTCTGCATGACGCGCCGCAAAAGGCAGATATCCTCTTCATTCCCGGAAACGGCCACGCCGAGCCGTCCGAATACGCCGCTCAGTTATACCATTCGGGATACGCGCCGCTGATTCTCCCCTCCGGCCGCTTCTCCGTTACGACAGGCGAGTTCGACGGGCAGAAATCCGGCGCAAGGCGCTACGAAGGGCGTTTTGAAACGGAATGGGCGTTCATGCGGGCGGTTTTGCTGGCCAACGGCGTGCCGGATCGCGCCATCCTGCGCGAGGACGAGGCGACGTTCACCTATCAAAACGCCATTTATTCCCGCAGGCGCACGGACGCGGAAAAGCTGACCGTTCGCCGCGCCATCCTGTGCTGCATGCCGGTTCACGCCCGGCGCGCCAAGATGTATTATCAGACGCTCTTCCCCGAAACCCAGCTCCTCCTCTGCCCCGCGCCGGGGACGGCCATCACCCGCGAAAACTGGATGTTCGAGCCGGACGGCATTGACCAAACGCTCGGCGAGTTGACCCGCTGCGGCAGTCAATTCCACGACATTCTGCGCGAAATCACCCTTTGATGCAGTTTCGCGCCAAATCTTGTAAAAAACCGGTTGACAAGAATCGGCTTTCATGTTATACTGAATAAGTGCTTAGGGGTATGGTGTAATGGTAACACGTGGGTCTCCAAAACCTTTGTTGAGGGTTCGAGTCCTTCTGCCCCTGCCAAAAAAGAGCCAGTTTCGTGAGAAGCTGGCTCTTTTTTTAATTTCTAATCTTTTAATAAGTTCTGCATTAATAAAAATTCCCCCGATATGTCACGAGGGAAATCGAACTATTTCAACAATGTGAATATCAGTTAATCTTGACTGGAACAACACGTTACAACAACAAATAAGTTATTCCGCCAAGTACATATGCGATAACGTCATAGACATCACTAACTCCTTGATGCAAGAAGAAAGGCGCAACGTACTCCCAGAATATTCCGCATATTAGCGTTATTGTGACTGCCATCGAAACCGTATCCACTCGATAATGACGATATTTGCTATGCTCTAAAATCAAATTGATATACGCGATTATGAAAATTCCTCCTAAAAAATCATTAAAATGACATTTTAAGATGTACGATATTGCGGGTATAACAATGACATTTTTCAAGTAAAAACGATTCAGTGCATATAGGAATAGGACGCAAACAATTTTACTGATATCACCCATCCTTTTGAATTTATTCATTAAGCGAATGATAGTATGAGCACTGCCACGATGATTGCGCCAACAACGCCCCAGAACCCCATGCCACCATTGTTCGGATTAGACATTATTTTCCCTCCTTGTCATTGTTTTCAATAGTCTTTCCGTTAAAAAACAGTAATTTCATTCTGCTCTTTATCGTCATATTCCACCATTTATCTTGTTTTCTGTGTTTCTTCCCCCCAATGCAGTTTTACTCACAAATACATATTTTATAGTACAGTCCACCGCCTCCTTATAATATACTGCTTTTATTTTACCCCTCTCCTGAAAAAAGTCAAGTGTTTTCTTGAAGAATTATATATTTCTTACATTTCTAACAAAAGCATGGCAAATTGTTGTGTATCTTCACAACGACTTTCATTTCGGCGCGTAACCACATTTTAGAAAATCGGTTTTTTCTGAAATCAGCTGCCTCAAATCCCCCCTCCAAATTTCAAATTCGCACAGAAAACGCGCCCGCCGACGTTCCGACGAGCGCGTTTATACTATTTGGGGCTCTACTCCCGAATTCAGTACACGACTTGCTGGACACCCCAGTTATCACATTTACGGCAACACCGCACAAATGAGGTAGTCAGCCGCCGAGTTGTGCGGTGTTGCTTTAAATTACTTCTTATTCTTCTGCTCCACCATCGCCTTGACCTTCAGCGGCAGACCGAGCAGGTTGATGAAGCCCGCGGAATCCTTGTGGCTGTACAGGTCGTGGCTGTCGCCGAAGGTAGCGATTTCCTCCATGTACAGGCTGTTCGGCGACTTCACGCCCGCATTGATGCAGTTGCCCTTGTACAGCTTCAGCTTCACCGTGCCGTTGACCGCCTGCTGCGTGCTGTCCACAAATGCGGAGAGCGCCTCGCGCAGGGGCGTGTACCACATGCCGTCGTACACCAGCTCCGCGAACTTGCTCGCGACCAGCTCCTTGTAGTGGCTGGTGGCGCGGTCAAGCGTGATGGATTCGAGGATGCCGTGCGCGGCGTAGAGCATCGTTCCGCCGGGGGTTTCGTACACGCCGCGGGACTTCATGCCCACCAGACGGTTCTCCACCAAATCCGCGCAGCCAACGCCGTTGCGGCCCGCGATTTCGTTCGCCTTCGTCAGCAAATCCACCGCGTCCAGCTTTTCGCCGTTGATGGCGACCGGCACGCCCTTCTCGAAGTCCACCGTGACGTATTCGGGCTGATCAGGCGCCTTTTCGGGCGTGACCATCGTCAGCAGCAGGTCTTCCGGCGGCTCGTTCCACGGATCTTCCAAATCCGCGCCCTCGTGGCTGATGTGCCAGATGTTGCGGTCCATCGAATACGGGCGATCCTTCTTCACTGGGACGGGAATGCCGCGCTTTTCGGCGTAGTCAATTTCCTCCTCGCGGGTCTTGATGTCCCAGATGCGCCACGGCGCGATAATCTGTATGTTCGGGTCAAACGCCTTGATGGTCAGCTCGAAGCGGACTTGGTCGTTGCCCTTGCCGGTGCAGCCGTGGCAGATGGCAGTGCAGTTCTCCTTGTGAGCGATTTCGACGAGGCGCTTGGCAATCAGCGGCCGCGCGAAGGACGTGCCCAGCAAGTACTTGCCCTCGTAGACCGCGCCCGCCTTGAGCGTCGGCCAAATGAAGTCCTCGACGAACTCCTTGCGCAGGTCTTCGATGTACAGCTTTTCAGCGCCGCACTTTTTCGCCTTCTCGTGGAGGGGCTCCAGCTCTTCGCCCTGCCCGACGTCACCCGCAACGCAGACCACGTCGCAGTCATAATTCTCCTTCAGCCACGGCACGATAATCGAGGTATCCAGACCACCGGAATAAGCCAGCAATACGCGCATCTTCGCCATAACAATCGACTCCTTTATCTTCATCCTGATTTTCATCATTTTTGTGTCCGTCTGCCGGACAAGATGGATTATACATCAAGATGAATAAAAATGCAATAGGTCTGCATAAATTTTCTCGGATTTTTTTCGGGGGGATGATGCAAGGTCTTCCACACGCCCCGTGCAGATTGCAACGTGTAAAATGTATTGTATGCTCCCAGCAGGACGACTTTGCCTCCACACGCCCCGTGCAGATTGCAACGAGGAAAGGAGAAATGCAATGAAATATCTGCATCTTTGCCTCCACACGCTCCGTGCAGATTGCAACTGCAGAAATGCACAGAATGCAATATGCACTTTTCAGAACGTGTGTTGAGTCGGTAGATAGCTTTTCAGTATTGAACAAAGCAATGCTGCGCTGACTATTTTCCCGAAACTCTTCTGCTGTCAAGGCGACCTTTGCCGCCATTAGCGACAGCCCCGGACGGACAATCGACCGGTTTTGTTGGTGCGAACCGCACCGGATTTTCATGTTAGCTGATGATTCGCCTGATGCCTATGCTGGGAATCGTATGCGGCAGTTCTGAAAGCCGCTGAATCGTCATATGATGATACGCAACAAATTGAGGATAGTCACGTTGGAGTGCCTCGCGGTCAAATACTCGGTAAAGTTCTTCCCCAAACTCTTTCTGTAATTCCTTCCTATTATATTCCGGCAAGTCTCTTCTGCAATGCTGAAGCAGGAACGCCGAGTACAAATCGCGCTGAATGCGTTCACCGTCTGGCATAATGTTCCAGCGGTTTTCAAGTGCCTTCTTGATGCAAGTGTCTGTCTGGTGGTTGTACTGACTGGCGCACACATGCGTGTCAACCTCTTTCACCCCTTCCAGCCCGCGTGACTGGCATTTCTGTTTCAGCATCGTAATCAGCATGGCAGGTGCTTTGTTTGCAATGGACTTTCCAAAGCGCTTTTTGCGTTTATACCGTCCTGTCTTTTCGGAAATCTCCGTTTTATTTGCCCTGTGCGCTAAATCGCAGTAACTCATGTTCTCCACAAAGAAGCAATCACCCAGCGTCAGCAGGTAATTCGCCAATTCGTTATGCTGCTGTTTTCGGATATCCGCCTGATGATGCTGAATCATAGCATACTGGTGCTGAATCCGCTTATATCGCTTGGAATTGTTCCACGTCAGTTTCACCCCTTGCTTAATGCTACCATCCGGCTTATAATTTCCCGGATTCATCGCCCGTCGGCTTCTGTCCATTTTACGCTGTAAGCGTCGCTTTTCTTGCTCTATGTTCTGCACACGGTCAGCCAATTCCAGCAGGTTAACCTCGCTATCGGTCGAGTATGCCAGCGTTCGCGTGCCAATGTCGATGCCGACGACACCATGCCCGACGGGATGCTTCGGCGCACCGCTTATCGAATCACGCTTCACCGCCGGTTTTCCTTCCAAAGCAAGCTGTGCGTACCAATGCGTCTTCGTTTTGCCTTCTTTGCGTAGAATACGGACGTATTTCACGCGCTTGCTGAGCATTTCTGTTTCATACTCGTTGTTGGGTGACAGTTGCAGCGGAAGTTTCAGCCCTTTCCATTCGACGTAACTACCGCGAAAAATTATTTCGATGCCACCACTCTTTCCCGCCTGTGAATAACCTCTCAGCGAGGATAATTCTCCCTTTTTCTTAAAATGCACCATCTTTCCATCTTTTGAAAGCAGCACTTTTTCAAACGCCGTCCAAGCTTGTGACGCAATTCCATGAACTGCCACGCTTGAAGCAATGTTATCCTTGAAATGCGGATAATAATATTTCATATCCGCCTTAAAGTGGTTTTCGCTAAGTCCATTTTGATCCAGCAATTGTCGTTTCTTTTTCCAAAGTTCTTTTGTTTCTTCTTGCTTCGCGTTTTCCAGCTTCTGTTCAATTTCTTGATATTGCTGCGTTCTTTCGAGTTTGCGCAGTTTCTTCAACTCCGCATGAACTATCGTATTATAGATTTGTCTACCAATTTCAAAGCGTTTTTCAAGGCGGTCGGACTGCCACTTTTCCAATTTAAGCGGCAACGTGAGGCAACAAGTATCTGTGCTACTCCTTTTCACGCGCTTCCCTCCCCTTCCAGTGCTTTTCCACCCCATTATACCGCATCTTCCGCACATTTTCAAGCAAGAACAGCAAGTTCGACATTCATCCGCTGTTTTTTTTACTGTACAGCGCTTTTTGCATTTGTCCCCTTCGCCCATCTATCCGCCATTCCATTCATCCTGTTCCGAAAACGTATTAAATTGTGAAAAAAATATCGTTAAAATCGTGTCAGCCACTTGACAAAGGCTTAACAATCTGCTACACTATTCTCGTCACCCCGACAAACACCGACATCCCCCGTTCGCGGGCACATCCCCGCAGGACGGATGAAGCATAAGGAGAGAGTATCATGGCGAAAGAGTATCCGATCGTCGATAACGTGGAGAGCTTCGAGGCGGCCCTCGCCCGCGTCCGCGCGGCACAAAAGGTCTATGCGACCTACACGCAGGAGCAGGTGGACAAGATTTTCAAGGCAGCTGCCCTCGCCGCGAACAACATGCGCATCCCGCTGGCGAAGATGGCGGTGGAAGAAACCGGCATGGGCGTGGTGGAAGATAAGGTCATCAAGAACCACTACGCCGCTGAATACATCTACAACGCCTACAAGGACACGCAGACCGTCGGCGTGCTGGAGCGCGACGAAGCATTCGGCATGATGAAGGTTGCAGAACCTATCGGCGTTGTCGCGGCGGTCATCCCGACCACCAACCCCACATCTACCGCCATTTTCAAGACGCTGATTTGCCTCAAGACCCGCAACGGCATCATCATCTCTCCCCATCCGCGTGCGAAGAAGTCCACCATCGCCGCCGCGAAGGTTGTGCTGGAAGCCGCTGTGGCTGCCGGCGCGCCCGAAGACATCATCTCGTGGGTCGATGTTCCCTCGCTGGAGCTGACCAACATGGCGATGAAGGAAGCCGACATCATCCTCGCCACCGGCGGCCCCGGCATGGTCAAGGCGGCGTACTCCTCCGGCAAGCCTGCGCTGGGCGTCGGCGCTGGCAACACGCCCGCGATTATTGACGAATCCGCTGATGTGAAGGTGGCCGTCAACTCCATCCTGCACTCCAAGACGTTCGACAACGGCATGATCTGCGCGTCCGAACAGTCCACCATCGTGCTGGACAGCATCTACGACGCGGTGAAGGCGGAGTTCGCCAAGCGCGGCGCGTACTTCCTCGAAGGCGAAGAGCTGGACAAGGTGCGCAAGACCATCATCATCAACGGCGCGCTGAACGCCAAGATTGTCGGTCAGAAGGCGCACACCATCGCCAAGCTCGCAGGCGTGGACGTGCCGGAAACCGCCAAGGTGCTGATTGGTGAAGTCGAATCCGTGGATATTTCTGAAGAGTTCGCGCATGAGAAGCTCTCTCCCGTGCTGGCGATGTACCGCGCCAAGGACATCGACGATGCGTTCGACAAGGCGGAGCACCTGATTGCTGACGGCGGCTACGGCCACACCTCTTCTATCTACCTGAACGCCGTCACCCGCAAGGATTTGATTGACCGCTTCGCCGCGCGCATGAAGACCTGCCGTATCCTCGTCAACACGCCTTCCTCTCAGGGCGGCATCGGCGACCTGTACAACTTCATGCTGCGTCCGTCGCTGACGCTGGGCTGCGGCACGTGGGGCGGCAACTCCGTCTCCGAGAACGTCGGCGTCAAGCACCTGCTGAACGTCAAGACTGTTGCCATCCGGAGGGAGAATATGCTGTGGTTCCGTGCGCCTGAAAAGGTCTACCTCAAGAAGGGCTGCCTGCCTGTCGCCCTGAATGAACTCAAGGCAGTTATGGGCAAGAAGCGCTGCTTCATCGTCACCGACGCGTTCCTGTTCAAATCCGGCTTCACCAAGGCGATTACCGACAAGCTGGATGAGCTGGGCATCGTCCACACCACGTTCTACGATGTTGCGCCCGACCCGTCCCTCGCCTGCGCGAAGGAAGGCGCAAAGGCGATGACCTCCTTCCAGCCGGACTGCATTATCGCCATCGGCGGCGGTTCCGCAATGGACGCCGGCAAGATTATGTGGGTCATGTACGAGCATCCGGAAGTGGACTTCCTCGACATGGCAATGCGCTTCATGGATATCCGCAAGCGCGTGTACACCTTCCCGAAGATGGGTGAAAAGGCGTACTTCATCGCCGTCCCGACCTCCGCTGGCACGGGCTCCGAAGTCACTCCGTTCGCCGTCATTACCGATCAGGACACCGGCGTGAAGTACCCGCTGGCGGACTACGAGCTGCTGCCGAAGATGGCGATTGTGGACGCTGACATGATGATGTCCGCGCCGAAGGGCTTGACCTCCGCCTCCGGTATCGACGCGCTGACCCACGCGCTGGAAGCCTACGCCTCCATGATGGCGACGGACTTCACCGACGGTCTGGCGAAGCAGGCGGCTCAGCTGATTTTCGAGTATCTGCCCGCGTGCTACGACAACGGTCAGAACGAACCGGTTGCCCGCGAAAAGATGGGCAACGCCGCCACGATGGCTGGCATGGCGTTCGCGAACGCGTTCCTCGGCGTCTGCCACTCCATGGCGCACAAGCTGGGCGCGTTCCATCACCTGCCGCACGGCATCGCCAACGCGCTGCTGATTGAGCTGGTCATCCGCTACAACAGCGCCGAAGTTCCCACGAAGATGGGCACCTTCCCGCAGTACGCCTATCCGCACACGAAGCGCCGCTACGCTGAATTCGGCGAGTTCCTCGGCTTCAAGGGCGCGAATGACGACGAGACGGTGGAGAACCTCATCCGCAACATCCATGCCCTGAAGGAGCGCGTCGGCATCAAGAATACGATCCGCGACTACGGTGTGGACGAAGAGAAGTTCCTCGCGACGCTGGACGAAATGTCCGAGCAGGCGTTCGACGACCAGTGCACCGGCGCGAACCCGCGCTACCCGCTCATCAGCGAAATCAAGGAAATGTATCTGAAGGCGTACTACGGCGAGTAATGCGCCATTCTCCCCGGCTTGGCAGGAATGCTTCTGCTGGGCCGGGCATTTTTGAGCACAAAAAATTTTGTCCGCTTGCAGGAATGTCGCATTTGGGCAGCGAATAGATATTTAGGACAAATATCGACTTTCGCGTTCTCCACTGCCGCTTTGCCAACCAACAAGCGCAGGAGGGGGCGAAGCAGTCCAGAGGGCGATCGCAGACTTCGTCTGTTTCCATTGCCCTCTGGTCGCGTCCGCAGACGCGAATCCTCGCATAAACACGCGGACGTTGTGTGATAGCGTCACCAATTCAATCGCGAAAAGGGAGTCCAGAGGGTCACAGACCCTTTGGCAGGTCAAGGGCAGCGCCCTTGCGCCTCTCCCCCCAATAAACATGAACCATATAGAAGGAGGTTTCCCTATGGATTTGACGCATGTGATTGCCGAGCGGGAGAATAAGAAGATTTACCGCGACGGCGCCAAGGCCATCAAGGTGTTTGCCGAAGGGTACAGCAAGGCGGACATTCTGAACGAAGCGCTGAACACGGCGCGCGTGGAAGAGACGGGTCTGCCGATTCCGAAGCTCCTTGCTGTTGACACGGTGAACGGTCAATGGGCGATTACGACGGAGTTCGTTGAAGGCGACACGCTGGCGGCGCTGATGGCGGCGCATCCGGAAAAGGAAGACGAGTACCTGAACCTGTTTGTTGACATTCAGATGAAGGTTCACGCCTGCACCTGCCCGATGCTCAACAGCCTGACGGAGAAGATGCAGCGCAAGATTTCCGCCACTGACCTCGACGCGACCACCCGCTACGAGCTGCACACCCGCTTGGCGAGTATGCACGTCCACAAGAAGGTCTGCCACGGCGACTTCAACCCGTCCAACATTATCTTGAAGCCCGACGGACAGTGGTACATCCTCGACTGGTCGCATGCCACGCAGGGCAACGCGTCCGCTGACGTTGCCCGCACCTACCTGCTCTTCGTCCTGGAAGGCAAGGAAGCGCTGGCGGAGAAGTACCTCTCCCTCTTCTGCAAGAAGAGCGACACCGCCAAGCAGTACGTCCAGCAGTGGATTCCGATCGTCGCCGCGAGCCAGTCCCTCAAGGGCAAGCCCGAAGAGCGCGACCTGCTCATCCGCTGGGCAAGCGTTTGCGAATACGAATAATCATCAAAGGGACTGGCTTCGGTCAGTCCCTTTTTTCGTGGGGATGGGAGACGCGCCATGTAACCATTTCCCCGCATTTGTTGAAATCTGCCACATTTGCAATTTTTCCTATGTAACCAACTTTTCATCCTCTTTTTTTCGTGGTATCATTATTATAAGAGGGGGGAATTTGCCCTTTTCAAACTTATCTGCCGCGATTGCTTGTCAACCGCCTCCACAATCAGCATGAATGAATTATACACGGCCAATATTGCTCTCAGCGTCTTCGCCATGGCGATTATGCTCTTCTCCCTGCGCGGCGACATCAGCCAATCCAAGATCCGAAACCTGCTCTGCGGCGGTCTGTACGCCACCATCGCCATTTGCGCGCTGTGTGAGTGGTCGGGCGTGCAGATGGATGGCACGCCGCCCGCGCTGATTCCGCTGCATATCGCCGTCAAGACCATCGAACTTTCGCTTGCGCCGCTAATCGGGCTGTTCGCGGGCTGCGTCATCCATCCCTGCCCGCGGAAAGTGGTACACAGGCTTGCTGTGCCTTGCAGGCTTCCACGCGCTGCTGGTGCTGCTCTCGGCGTTCACAGGGCTGATATTCTATGTCGATGGGCAGAATTTCTATCACCACGGGTTGCTCTACGTGCTCTACATGCTCGCCTACGGGGGCAGCATGGTGTTCTTCCTCGTGCAGATTTGGTTCGCCTGCCGCGCCTATCAGTACACCGGCGGCACACAGCTGATGCTCGCGACGCTGTTCGTGCTGTTAGGGCTGATGGTGCAGCTGTTCCTGCCGACGGTCAAAATCGACTGGATTACCATCAGCTGCGGTGCGCTGATGATGTCGAAATTCTCCAGCGACATGGTACTGCAAACCGACGGGCTGACGCAGCTTGTCAACCGCTTGGGCTACGAGCATTATCTGGCGCGCCTGCGCGTGCCTGCTACCATCCTGATGTTCGACGTTGACCGCTTCAAGGACGTCAACGACTGCCATGGACACTTGATGGGCGACGCCTGCCTGCGGACGATTGCCGGCTGCATCCGCCGCGCGTACGGGAATTACGGGACGTGCTTCCGCATCGGCGGCGACGAGTTCTGCGTAATACTGACGCGGCGGAACGCGCAATACAACACCATGACGGAGATTTTCCAGCACCTGATGGATGCGGCGCGGGCAGAGAATCCGGTTCTGCCGATGGTATCGGTGGGCTGTTCGCATTTTAATCCGTCGACGGATGAGTTGGCGGATTCCTTGGCGCGGGCGGACGCGCGGATGTATCAGAATAAGGAAGCGCATAGATAAACACAGCCGCGACGAGTGAATATGCTCGTCGCGGCTGATTTTTATTCACCTGTATTCACCGCAGTGCTGGCAGTAGCGCGCTTCCTTCGGGTTGTCTAAGCCGCAATACTTGCATGTCGACATTCGGAGTGCGTGCTTTTGTTGATATTACCGATTCACATACGCGTCGATTTCATTCCGGCTGGAGATTTGCAGCTTCTCAAAAATGCTCTCCATGTACGACTTCACCGTGTTGACGGAAACGCCCATCAGCGCGGCGATTTCCTTGTTGCTGCGACCCTTCGCGGCAAGCATGGCAATCGAAAACTCGTAGGGTGTGAGCGCGTCGGTCACCTGCAGCGTCGACACGGGGTTGTGAATTTTCATCCACCCGCGGCTGAAGCGGTAGACCGACTGCACAATCTTGTTGTACGTTTCCGGCTCCTGCTTGCGCAGCGCGCGCTCCACCTGCCCCTGCAAAATGCCGTGATGCTCCACAAACGGGTGGATGTACCCCTCGCGGCTGGCGATGCTCCACGCGGCGTCGAACTTCTGCTCCGCGCGTTCATCCTGCTTCAGGCTCATGCAAATCATGCACAGGACGATGTTGAGGTAGATGCTGTCAATGGGGTAGCGCGTGCCCGCCATCAGCAGGGCGGATTCGGCAATGCCCATCGCATGTTCGTATTCGCGCCGGATGTAGAGCGCGTGGGCGATGGCGTACATGGCGAAATACTGCATTCCGGGCGGAAGAATACCGATAGCGGGGCGGATAGGGGTCAGGTCGAGCTTCTCGGAGTGGAAGAACACGCTGATGAGCGCGTCGGTAATGCTGCTGTACAGCCGCCACGAATCATCGTTTGCGCGCTGCCCGTCCCGCTGAATCATTTCGAGATTCCGGCGGCACTTGGCGGCATCCCCCGTCTGCAGCATCGCCATCGTGTTGGTAATCAGCGCGGACAGGCGGATTTCGGGGCACTTGCTCGTCAGGTATTTCTCGCTGATTTCGCGGGCTTCCTCGTGCTCATCGCGGAAATAGTGGTGCAGGGCGCGGGCGATGTCGCGTTCCTCCTCGTCGTTCATGGTCAGCAGGAGATTTTGGAAGCCGTTGTCGCACAGGCGGGAAATCAGCGGCATATAGCACTTTGCCATCCGCGGGGGGATTTTTTCCTGCCCGCGCTGCCCGCTCTTGCGCAAATCCGCCGGATGCGGCGTATTCGCCGGAATCAGCCACCCGCCCGATTTCCGGATTGCCCCCTGAATCCGCCCGGTATTCAGGTAGTAATTCACCATGCGGATGGAAACGCCCCACAGCTCCGCTATTTCCTTTACGCTGAGGTAGTCCAATGCGCAGCCCCTCCTTGTTCTCCTTGTTTACGCTTACGGAATTGCCTCCCAAAGCATGGTCGCCGTTCGATTGCCATACGAGCCCTTGGGCAGCATGTAGGAGCGCGGCGTTCCTTCTACGCCGTCGATTTTCCAACCTACAAAGGTATAGCCCGGGAGGTAGTAGGACGGGTCTTCTTCCGGTGTCCCGAAATAAACTTGGTTGTTGATGGTGTATTGAACCCAATTATATGCTTTGCCGTGGCTCACGTAGGTAATGGTGTACGTCGCCACACGCCACTCCGCCTTGTAAAGGCGGTCGCCGGTTGAGCCTGCGGGGATAATCATCGGCGTTGAAGGGAACTGACCGCTGCCATCGAGGGTCCAGCCGGCAAATTCGTAGCCCGGACGCTCGGGAGGGATGGGCAGGGTGACGGAATCCTCCACGGTGTAGCGTATCGAAGCTATGACTGCGCCGCCGTTCGTGACCAGTGTGATGGTGTATCTGATCACCTTCCAGTTTGCGGTATACGCCTTGTTTCCCGTCGAACCCGTCGGGATGATGACCTCCGTCTGCGGTGTCGTGATGCCCTCGCCCGTCCAGCCGACAAACTCGTAGCCGTTGCGGGTCGGGGTCGGCAGCTCGAAATCCTCATCCGTCATGGTGTAAACCACCTTTTCTTGACCGCTGCCGCCGCTCAAATCCACGGTGATGTTGTATTCTGTCAGTTCCCAGTTCTCGATATACGTCTTGTCGCCCGTCGAACCCTTCGGGATGGTCACGTTCGGCTGCGGCGTCGTGATGCCCTCGCCTGTCCAGCCAAGGAACGTGTAGCCCGTGCGGGTCGGGGTCGGCAGCGTTACGGTTTGCTCCACCGTGTAGAAATACACTTGCGACGTGCCCGCATTGCCCCCTTCCAGCAGCGTAATGATGGTGTATTCAATCACCTGCCAGTTCGCGGTGTAAGTGCGGTCGCCCGTGCTTCCCTGCGGGATTTCAATGGTTTTCTGCGGTTCGGTGATGCCCTCACCCGTCCAGCCGAGGAAGATGTAGCCCGTGCGAACCGGGGTCGGCAGCTGGAACGCTTCCGATTCCACCGTGTACTGGATGGGGCGGATCGGATCGCCGCCTGCCGTGTCCATCGTGACGGTATAAAGCTTGTCCGCCGTCAGCGTCAAGGTCAGCGGCGCGTAGGGCATGAGGAAGGAAACCGCGTCGTTCCCCTCGCTGATACTCAGGGAAACAGCCGGGTCGCTCTGGAAAACGTGGATGCCGCGATAGCCCGCTGCGGGCTGCATCGTGACCGACACCTGCTCGCCGGCGCAGCACAGCAGGTCGTTGCCTTCGGCAGCGCGGTCGCTGTCCCAGACAACGTTCTGCGCGTCGATAGTCACGCGCTGCGTGTCCGCCGTCCACGTCAGCGTAACGATGCGCCTTTCTTCGCGGCCTGTTACGGTCAGGAATGCGTTGGTTTTTTCGCCGCGCAGTCCCGTCAGGTGAATGATGTCGCGCTCGTCCGCGCCGAAGTCGCTGCGCTTGAGCTGCGTCACCCACTCGCCGCGCTCCTTATCGAAGGTGAAGCTCGCCACGGCGCCGCTGCGCAGGGTCAGACTCGGCGTGAAGTACTCAGGCCGTGCGTTGTTGATGCGAACGCGGTAGGTGATGCGCCCGTCCTGCTCGCCATAGCGGTAGACGTACACCGGGAATTCCGCTACCAGCGTGCTGTCATCCGTCAGCGGGAACACAACATCGCCCTCGCGGGAAAGATAGACATAATTTTCCGCCACGGCAAAGCAGGATTCGCCGCCATTCAGGCGGTAGACCTTGCTCCACGGGTCTGCGCTGCGCATTTCCGGCAGCAGCACATACTGCTCCTGCAAATCCGGATACTTCTCCGCAAACGCCGCCTCGATGCTGTCCATCATGTTGACCGCGCCCATCGGGCAGCTGTCGCCCGTGTACTGCACCGTCGTTTCGGTCAGCAGCGCGCCGTCCCAATCCGCCGTTTCCAGCTGCATGTCCTTGGCGCTCTGGTCAACAAGGCGGAAGCGCACGGTCAGGCTGATTTTCTTCTCCACCTTCAGCTCGCTGCCCATATGCAGCTGCTGCCCCGGCACAAGCGCGTTTTTGCCCGGATTCAGCACAATATCGCCCGTCGGCAGCGGGGCATCCGTCAGGTTCACGAGGTTCGTCGCAATCCCGATATCGAGATTCATCGGCTTGTCCACCACGATGGTGGAGCGGACATTGCCCTCGCCGTTCAGCGACACATTCCCCGATGCGCCCAGAATCAGCTCCTGAACATCTGCCGCCGCACCGATGTTCAGACGAACGTCCTCGTCCGACAGCACATACAGGCGGTCGATTTTGCCGGACGGCAGATTGGCGTTCAGCCCGCCGAGAACCAGCAGATTGCCGTTCATTTCCGGCGCATTGAACTCCGTGTCGCCCAGATGGTCAAAAATCGCGTCGCCAATGAAGGACTCCGGCGGCTGCGTGTCCTTATTCAACACGGTGATGCCAAACTGCTTGATGTTCTCCTGAAACGCCGGGTCATCCCAGTCCGTATTGTCCCATATGCCAGCGCCGATTTCTTTCGCCAGCCGCTCCAGCGCCGAGTCCTTGCCCTGTGGTGTCTGGTTCTTGTTGATGGTGTTCAGTGTGTTCAGCGCACTCATGTTGTTTTCCACAATCATGGCCGCCGATGCTGTACCCGCCCAAATGATGCTGCATAAGAGCAGGAAAATGGTGCTCCATCGTGCGATTCGCTTCATGCTTCTTCCTCCTTGCTGATAGCTTACGCGGGCTTTTTTCCCATAGAAATCGCCCTTCTGGTTTCAGTATACCATTGGCAAGCGCTGTTTGCCACCGCCATTCAATGGATTAATTGGACGTTTCCCTGCCCTTTTCCTGCTGAAAATTCCTGCATTCACGCAGTTTTCCCGTCAATTCGCGCATGTTTTCCGCCGGATGCACCTTTCCAAGGCAGGAAATATCGGTTGCCAAGGATGGCAAAGTGCATCTTTCCAACATACGAAAAAAGGCGAACCGGTTTTGAAGCCGATTCGCCCGTGGATTTGTCCAAACTTGGATGGAATTACTTGGCGATGGTGCAGTGCATGAAGTACTTGTAGCCCAGCGGGTTGGAGAAGAAGCCCTGCACGGAGTCGTCGATCATGTAGATGTCGGTGTAGTAGTAAAGCGGCACGATGCAGCCGGTATTCATCAGCATATCTTCCGCGATGTGCATCATGGCATAACGGTTCGCGCTGTCGGTGCAGCTCTTGATAGCAGAAATCAGCACGTCATAGGTTTCCGCCCAAGTGCCGTTCTCCACCTTCACGTCGTAGCCGTAGGGGGTCAGGTCGAGGTTGTAGATCTTCAGATCCGCATTCGCGCCCTTGCCGAACTGCACGTCGTTGTTGCCGGAGCCGGTCACCCACATGTCGAGGAAGCAGATCGGGTCGTTGTAGTCCGCCAGCCAGCCGTTGCGCGCGATGGAGTAGTCGCCCGCCTTACGGGTGTTCAGGAAGGTGTTCCATTCCTGGTTGTTCAGGTTCATGGTGATGCCGACCGCAGAAACCGCGCTCTGGAGGTATTCGCCAATCGCCTTGTGGGCTTCGGAGGTGTTGTAGAGGTAGGTCAGGGACGGGAAGTTGGTGAAGACGGCGTTCGCCTCGTCGTAGGTGTAGTACTTCTTCAGGGTCTCAACCGCCTTGTCGAAGTTCGCCATGTAGACGTCTTCGTCGTCGGTCACGTCATAGTAGCCGGTGATGCCTTCCACATGACCCGCGTTCTTGTAGAACTCAGAGCCGTCCGCATCGGTCATGCCCATCGGGACGAAGCTGGACGCAGGGAGCTGACCAGCCTGACCGATTTCGGTGACGATGTAGTTGCGGTCAAACAGCAGGCCAATCGCCTGACGGACTTCTGCGCGCGCCGCTTCCGCTTCTTCGGGGGTCATGTTCGCGAGCAGGTCAGCGGGCAGGATTTCTTCGTTGATGTTCCAGCAGACATAGTAGGTACCAATCTGGCCGGCAACAACGAATTCCGTCGGATACTGTTCCTTCAGGGAAGCGATTTCAGAGGTGGGAACGTCGTCAATCAGCTGCCAGTCGCCCTTCTGGAAGTTCGCCAGCATGTTGTTCGCGTCGTCGGAGAGGTAGAAGTCCAGCTCGTCCATCGTGACCTTGTCCACCGCATGATAGTAGGGGTTCTTGGTCAGGGTGATCTTGCTGTTGTGTTCCCACGCGGTCATGGTGTACGGGCCATTGCCGATGTAGGTGGAAGGATCGGTCGCCCACGCTTCGTTGGCGACGACGTCCTCACGCACGGGCATGTACGCCGGGAAGGCGAGCAGCTCGTTCCAGTAGGCAACGGGGTTGTTCAGGGTAACGGTCAGGGTCTTGTCGTCCACGGCAGTCACAGCGAGGTTTTCCGCCTTGGGGTCGGAGCCGTCCGCAGTGTAGCCCTTGATGACTTCAAACATGTAGCCATAGTCCGCGCCCAGCTCGGAGGAAGCAGCGCGCTTCCACGCGAACTCGAAGTCCTTGGCGGTCAAATCCTTGCCGTCGGACCACTTCAGGCCGTCAACGAGCGTGTAGGTGTACGTCACCGTGCCGTCGTCATTGACCACCGGATCCGGCAGTTCCACCGCGCAGTCCGGCAGGATTTCCAGCTTGCCGTCGTCGGTCTGCGCCCAAGTGGACAGGCCTGCGAACAGGTGAGCGACCATCGTCGCGCCGTCCACAGTGGAGTTCAGCGCCGGGTCAAGCGTATCAGGCTCGGACGCGATGCAGACAGCCATGTACGTCTTGCCGTCTTCGGCGACAGCGCACAGGGTGCAGGTCACCATCATTGCGATGGCGAGCAGGAGAGCAGTCAGCTTCTTCATGAAAAAACCTCCCTTAATATTCTGTGACAGCCTTGCTTTTCGTAGACTGTCTGTATCAAAAATGCGTGTTGACGCATCCTTGAAGCAATTTTTTTGCGCGGATAAACACGCGGGCACACTATGCCAGTGTCACCAACTCAATCGCGCGAAAGGGTCAAGGGACGAAGTCCCTTGCAGGGTCAGCGCCCCTGCCGGAGTCCAGAGGCAGAGCCTCTGGCGTCTCCCCTTTTACCCCAATTCCTTCACCCGGTGGCAGGCGACGAAGTGACCCTTCTCGACTTCGTTGAAGGGCGGCATCGACTGCGCGCAGGCTTCGGTGGCGTAGGGGCAGCGCGTGCGGAACGGACAGCCCGACGGCGCGTTCAGGGGACTTGGAATGTCGCCGGAGAGGACAATGCGCTTGTTCGCGCGCGCAGCCTTCGGGTCAGGCAGCGGAACGGCGGACAAAAGCGACTTGGAGTACGGGTGCAGCGGGTGATTGTAGATTTCCTCCGCCGATGCCAGCTCCACCATCTTACCCAGATACATCACGGCGATTCTGTCCGAAATGTGCCGCACAACCAGCAGGTCATGCGCAATGAACAGGTACGTCAGCCCCAGCCGATCCTGCAAATCATCAAACATGTTGATGACCTGCGCCTGAATCGACACGTCCAGTGCCGACACCGGCTC
>OLRJ01001749.1_pt1 | contig 17804 bp, 9 predicted proteins | sample 1672741 | NCBI WGS metagenome assembly OLRJ01 (sample SAMEA3136719, study PRJEB25190) | human gut metagenome | biome: human gut; feature: human-associated habitat; material: faeces | place: Austria | collected 2013
GAGGTCTCCGGGAAACCGGGGGCCGCCCTCTTTTTCCCCCGAAGGGCGCACTTACTCACCACCCCGAAGGGGCGGTGGTACTTGCCGTTGGCAAGCCGTGCGCTCTCCGAGGGGGGATTGCGGCTGTTGCGACAGCCTCCAGACAATGCCACAGCGCCTGCAAGTGCTGCTGTCATCGTCTGCGCGATTGGGCAAATACCGTCGCTTCAACCGACACTATTTCTCCAACCGCCTGCGCAAACCTGCCACCGGCAGCTTTGCCGCAGAGATGGACGGGCGTTCTGCCCGTCCATTTTCTCTTTGCAAAAGAGAAACAGAAAAAAGAAATCGAGGTAAACGAATAATGGCAATTTACCATCTGGAAGCGGAGGTGGTCAGCCGGGGCGCAGGACGCTCCGCTGTGGCCGCCTCCGCTTATCTGAGCTGTTCCCGTCTCTACAACGACTACGACGGGATACAGCATGACTACACGAAAAAACAGGGGCTTGTCTGGCAGGAGGTTTTCTTGCCGGAATACGCCCCACAGGAATGGAAAGACCGGGAACAGCTCTGGAACGCCGTGGAGGAAGTCGAGACAGCCAAGGACAGCCGATTGGCGCGGGAGTTTGTGGTTGCCCTGCCCATAGAGCTGAGCCGTGAGGAACAGATCGAGCTGCTGCAAGAATTTATCCAAGAGCAGTTTTTGTCAAATGGAATGTGCGCCGACGCAGCCATCCACGACACCGACGGTCACAACCCTCATGCCCACATTCTCTTGACGGTGCGCCCGTTGGATGGGCAGGGACACTGGCAGTACAAGACTGAGAAGGAATATCTCTGCGTCAGAAACGGCGAGGAAAAAGGCTTCACCGCCGCCGAGTTCCGGACGGCGCAGGCCGATGGCTGGGAGAAGCAATATCCCTACAAGGTCGGCAAAAAGAAGGTGTATATGGTTCCTTCCGAGGCTGATGTACAAGGGCTTGTCCGCGCCGACAAGCATCCCAAAAGCACCCGCTACGGCAGACAGAATCCCATCTCCGAACGCTGGAACAGCGACGAACAGCTTGTGTTATGGCGGGCGGCGTGGGCTGCGGTGTCCAACCGCTGCCTGGAACGCGCCGGTCGGGAGGAACGCATTGACCACCGCAGCAACGCTGCACGGGGGCTGGATGAGATCCCCACCATCCACGAGGGCGTGACCGCACGCGCACTGGAACGAAAAGGCATGATTGCTGACCGCTGCGAGATCAACCGCCAGATCAAGGCAGACAACGCTCTGCTCCGTGAACTGAAAGCGACGATCAAGAAGCTGATGCAGGCGGTAAAGAATACGGTTCCTGCCATAGCAGAGGCAATGGAAAAGCTACGCAGCAGCATACTGATTTTCAGTTATCAGTTTCGTTATATCGGTATGGGTAAAAACAGCATGGGCAAGCGTATCAAGGCCGTCAAGCCGGAACTTGAACGCTATACAGGCTTGGTGCAGCAGATTAAGGAGAAATCCAAGGAACGGAAAGCTCTGCTTGAGGAGAAAAAGGAAACGCCGTTCTATCAGATACCCAAGCTGCATAACCTTACCCGTCGTATTACCGAGCTGACCGAGGAAATAGAGGAACTGAAAACCGAAAAGGAAATGCTGCTCCGTTCTTTGGACTGCGCCGATGATGCGGGCATTTCTGATGTGAAGAAAGAAATCGCCACCTTGGAGGGTGCACTAAAGAAACTGTCCGAACAGGAAGAAAAATATTCTGCCGAGCTTGATGAAGCTTTGAAGCAGTATGCCGAGCAGAAAGAACAAGCCGCCGGTATGGATGCCGCCGATCTGATGGATGCACGGCTTGCCGTCCGTGAGGAAAAGGAACGCTCTGCCATTGATAAGGTGAAAGCCGCCTACGGCGAGAAATACGATCCGATGATGATGCACGACAGCAAGCGTGACGTGGCAGATCTGCTCCACGAGGAAGCGGAAGTACGATCCGTACGGGAATTTCTGCGGCATGAACAGCAACAGCAGGCGCAGCAGAAACAGAATAAGAAGAAAAGTAGAGACAGTTGGGAGCGATAATATTTCCGTGGGAGTGCATTTTGAACGATGCACTCCCACTTTTTCTTTGATAATTAGCAAAAAGTGTAGAATCCGATCGTTTTTTTGTGGTATAATTATTGTGAATATTGTGTACTTATACGAGGCGGTGTTTTGTACAGAGCGATTAGTGGTAAATAAGCTAATGATAAATTTATGGAAAAGCTGAACCATTTCAGCGTGAACTATGTTCATGTAAAGGGATTACACATGGGCAGCGCGTTGAATCAGGGTAAAAGGAAAAACTTTCTACATAATTTCTCATCGAAGCGAATGTGAAGGGTTTGAGAGAGATCCTCTTATGATATTTTTCTTATTTCTCAAAAAGGGCTTTTGGGGGTATAAGATGAAAGAAACGCATATTACGATTTATATCCACGACTTGGAGATTTCGGACAAGAGCAAAAGCTTCCTCGCCCGTGTGGGCTTAATGAAGCTAGACGATTTGCTGAACTGCAATATGACAGAACTATCTGCAATGCGCAATATCAGTGAAGATGTTCTCCAAGAGCTGAATGGCGTAATAGCCCATTCAGACGTTATCATCAGTTTCTTTGAGGAACGAGCAAAACGAATCAAAGAGATTCTTCTTAATGTTCAAGATGCGCCGATTGAAAGTCTTGGACTAGGTACTCGTGCAACAAACGCGTTGAGACGTGGCGGCATCCACACGGTCGGAGCGTTGATTCAAATGTCTCAGAAAGATATTTTTGAGCTACGTAACGTTGGCGTGTTGAGCAGAGAAGAAATCACGAAAGCCATTGAAAGCATCGTACAGAGTGGTAAGATCGTATATCACGAGCGCGAAGAGGAATCAAAGACAATTATCGAAACTGCACCGGAAAGCAGCAGACTATCTGAACTCCTGCCGGAAATCGAATCTATAAGACTTGATGATGTTCCTTTTAGCGTTAGAGCCAGAAATGCATTAAAGAGGGCAAATATTCAGACTGCAGATGAACTGGTCCAAATGTCCGAGAAGGATATCATGGGCCTTCGAAATGTTGGTGCCCAAACAAGAGACGAAATACTTGCGGTCATCAATGCAATAATTAGAGAAGGTAGAGCTTATTTTGATAATCTCACATCTCAATACGATCAAAAGCATGGAGATGAACCTATCGTAGAATCTGCCAGTAAAGGTTTTGACTTTGCGGTCATTGACATTTTAACAGAAAGATTTGGATTCAAGCCAGCTAAGATGACGGAATGGTTTGGGCTGTCAAGGCAAAGCGTGTATAACGCCTTGGAGAAACGATTGCCGCAGCGCAGATCTACATGGACAGGAAAGACAATTTCTGAAAGTGAACTGTCAATTCTTGCAAAACTGATCGAAAACAAAAGTTTTGACTATATTGACGACGAAGTAACCTGCTGTTGTATGAACAACAGACAGGACGATTTCGTCTGCCTTTTTATATACGAGAACGAGATCAAATGCCTCTTCCTAAAAGACTTGCCGGATGAGATTCGGGAACAAGTTGTCAGTAAAAAAATGCACATGTATACGGAGCGGGAGTTGGCCGGTGAATCTGACGGAAGAGTTATAAATGTCCTTACGAAGCCTTTCTATCGCCCGGATAATCCAGAGAGATTCAGAGCAAATGCACAGTCTCGAGGAATGACGTCGGATGAATACGCTGTTTTCATTTCCGGATATCCATACCTCGATCAACGCAGCGTTACAGATGAGCAGATTGTTGCCTTCATGAAGGAAAACATGGTTGACGGGAAGGTGTACATCTCTTCTGATCCGAAAAACCAGTGGATTAGATCAATAGCCTCTCGGAATGGCTATACAATCAAGAGCTTTATTGAGCTTTACGGATTTGAATCACGGCTCGATGGTTCAGAGCTTACGTCTGATGCGGCGAAAGAACGTCATCGTGAAGAGCTGAGGCAATATGTTGTTCATGATAATGTTGTTTATTTCCCTACAGACTCACATATCTACAAGGTGCTTCAAACATATACCTATAAGAGTGGGACGGACCTTAACAGCTATATTCGTTCATTAGGGTTTGAAAGAACTACTGAGCGTCCCGATGTTGCTGTTGATGTACTTGAAAAGGATATGGAGGTCAGGCAAAGCGACGGTACTTTTGAAGATAAAGTTTTTGCCATGTATCCCCTCATTGGAAGCCGTATTCTGAAACCAGAAACGGTGGACAAGCTAAATGAAAATGCGAGAAAATACATTGATCTGGTACTTAGAGAACCATGGACAAAGCTCTCATTGCGCGCAGAAATGCAAATTACCCTTGCGCTGATTAACAACGCAAAGAATTGGAAAAATGAGGAGAACAGTAATTTCTGGAACTATATTACTCTCCAGTTCGGGTATCGTGACGCAAGTGGATCGGTAGTAAGACTTCTTCAGTCGTCCCTTGAGAATGCAATGAAGCGCAACCAGCGTCTTTTCTTGGAGGATGCAAATGGACGCGCTTTCAAAACAACGGTTGTGATCCATGCGCTAAGTACGAAAAAGTCGTGGATGGCTCTGTTTGATTTCCTGTTCGACTTCTACAAAAGCAACCTTAACTGGCGCGTGATTCCAAACGACCCTTTGATTTCAGTTATGGTCCACGCGCTCCAGCAAAAATTATCAGGCGGCAATGAGGAAGATGTCGAACTGACAATCAGCTCTAAGGCGTATTCATTCCAGGAAGGAATACGGAAACTGATCCTTTACCGGCCTGTCTATACGCGGAACCTGTTTGAAAGGTTAATCGGAAAAATCGATTCGCTTGTCAACTCTGAGACCAAGAAAGTCAATACATACGAAGAATTGCTCTGTGAAGAGTGGTTCAAAGAGAAGATTATTGCGATTGCAAATACAAAAAAATCAGAGAGACAGACGCAAGTCACTCAGCGTGATGTCGCAATAGATTATTCCCGTATCCGTGCGAAGTTCATCCTGAAAAATGAAACGGACGTACAGCTCATACTCCCGGATATTCGCTTGAAGAACGAGGAGATCAAAAAGGCAACGCTTTACGTAAGCTGCAATGGCAGAGAAGTAATGCAGCAGAACCTTAGTTGGTACGGGAACGAGCTCGGAAAGACGCTAAACGGTGTCGCCGCTTCTATTTCGGTGGGTTCTCAAGAGGATAGTTTGCTGAACATTTGTGTTCGGATCAAATGTGATGACGAGTGGATCTACGACTCAGAAGAAAGCCTGCATCGTAACGTGTTGCTGTTCTACGGCGGTGCTGAGATCTCGGCAAATCAAGTCAAACGAGACCACTATACGCTCGTAGTGCCTAAAATGTCGGAGGTAAAGACAGAGAACACGGATATCGTCGAGATTGACTCGATGAAAAATGCTGGGCTGAAAGCGTTCTTCTTGGAGCTGAAGGACGGATATGTGCTTTCGGTGGATGGCCGTTTGATTGCCTTCGACAGTGAGAATGGGACAGACCTCAAGGTTATCACTCCAAGCGAATCTACATCCCTGCCAACGGTCACCATTCAGGACACAGAAGCTTTCCTCGCCTTTCGGAAGAGTACTTGTAGCATCATTCTTGGAAATCGCGATTACACGCAGCAGTTTGTCCTCTTAAAAGACGGCGAGAGAATAGAGTTTGACTCATTAAAACAGTCCGACAATGGACTCGCGTTCACCATGCCGTTTGATGGCGAACATGACACAGTACGTATTCAAGTAATCAATCTGGCAAACGAACGATTGATGTTTGACCGGACATTTGTTCTAATTTCCGAAGCAGATTGCTGCTTTAATCGTGAATTCTATTATAATGCAAGCGATTATGACGGTGCAGAATTTTATGCGGACATAGATGATTTCCATGAAGTAGTTCCTTTTGGGAAAGATGAGGCTGAAGTCCGGATACCTTTCCGTGATGGAGAACTCCATGCGGATATTCCGAAGATCACCGTGTCTGAAACCTCCGGTGCATGGTTACAGGAGCCTCAACCGGCATGGTATATCGGACATATTCCGCAGAATAGTTTTCTCAAAGTAACCACTCCAGCGAGGGTCAATGTTCAGTTTCTCGTTGGTGGCAAAGACATCCTCTATGATGGTCAGGGCTTGGTGACGATTGGAAATGTCCTACAGTCGTTCGGTGGTACAGACAGCTTCAATGACGCAGAAGTGGTGATGAGAGCTGCCGGTCAGACACAGAGTGCCTCTTATTCTCTGGCGAGAGTTTTCTTCAAGGAGCGTTTTCTGAAACGTCCTTCCCTCTGGACAGAAGAACAAAAGCTGCTATGGGATCAAGGTGGAGTATTTATTGGTACTTCGGGCAGAGAATTCACTCTCTTGCTATCAAGTGCCGATGATAAGCTGTTTGAATTCAAGCTTAGCGAAGATACGGAGTATATCATCTTACCGGAAGATATGCCCATCGGGAACTATCAGTTTGAAATCAGTATCCAAACCGGAGGATTATTCAAAAGGGCAAAAGAAGTAGTGGCAGTCGGCGATTGTATCATCGGTGATAAAAACCTTCTACGTTTTATGAACCGCCGGATTGTTGTCGAATCTATAACAGATGAGTTCAAGGAAGAGGCCGGTCATATCCTGATACGCCCCTGCTATATTGACCAAATACAGTATTGTGGGATGGAGGATACCTCCGAAGGATACTGCCCGGTGTATAGCGGAATTCTCTACACGACTGGTTATCATGGGGAAAGGTATGAGTTCTCGTATGACGTTCACACGAACAAAAAGGGCATTACAAAAATGTTGGTGAATCCGGTTCGAATTGTGTATATCAGCGACACTGCACTGTGCATTACTGATCCAGATGGAGATGGTTTGTACTACTATAACTACTATGATCGCAGCCTGGAATCCGTAGTCTTTGCACTTACGGATCACGAATACACGAAGGCCAACAAACAAAAGTATTCCAATGCCGATCTATACTCGTATCGGACGGAAAGGGTGTAAGTATGTTTAGTCCAATAACTGCAGCAGACAACATCAAGGATGAGTTTATAGGGTACATATCGACGTTGTTCCATATTTCCGATAAGGATTACGCTGCGCAGTTTGCTGCTGCGTTGCGTGAGGAAGGTGCTATTGCAAAAGGCCCCTATCTTGACGTCAGCGACTCATATAAAACCGGAAAAAGCCTTGCTCAGATGATTGAGGAGGGCGAGGCGTCTTCACTCTTCCACAGTTTGGAGGGAGATATTCCCGATGGTGAAAAAGAGATCCAGATCAACCGTGGGCTGTATCTCCATCAGGAAAGAGCCCTTAGAAAGACAAACAAAGGTAAGAACCTGATCGTTACCACGGGAACCGGCTCTGGTAAAACGGAGTGCTTCATCATTCCGATAATCAATCACTTGCTTCGGGAGGCCGAAGAAGGTACCCTTTCATCCGGCGTGAGAGCGATTCTGATTTATCCGATGAATGCTCTTGCCAACGACCAGATGAAAAGACTGCGCAATCTGCTGAAGAGCTATCCTGAGATTACTTGCGGCGTCTATAACAGCAGCACAAAGCAAAATGAACAGGACGGGATTGCTGAATATGGTAAGGTGTACAAGGATGCAAATGGACGTCCCCTGAAGCCGCTGAAAAATGAGATCGTTTCTCGCGATCAGATGCAAAAGACGCCTCCGCATATCCTCGTGACGAACTATGCCATGCTTGAGTATATGATGCTCAGGCCCAAGGATGACCTGGTCTTTTCCAGAGCGAAACTGCGTTTCCTTGTCCTTGATGAAGCACATATCTATCGGGGAGCGACGGGAATGGAAACGTCCCTGCTGCTGAAGCGGCTTAAAGCACGAATCAGCAACCCGGCAAATGTCCTCCATATTCTCACCAGCGCCACGCTAGGCGGAAAAGAAGCGGATGATGATATCGTCAAGTTTGCAGAAACGCTGTGCAACGCATCTTTTTATGCTGAGGATATTATCAGGTCTCAAAGTGTGGTTCCGTCTTATGATAGGGAACCTGTCGATGTCCCCCTGTCTATGTTTGCGGAGCTTATTGATCCTCAAAAGCCCCTGAATGTCATTGCTGATGATTATGGGCTTCCAATTCCAGATGGTATTCCCGACGCTGAGTATCTTTATGATCTGTGCGTTAGTGCCTCAGTTTATCGAGACCTCCGCAGAATAACAAGTCATCCTATGACGATTCCCGAGATAACGAGAGCACTCAGAGCAACCCACAATGTGACCCAGCAGGATGTTGTAAACATTATTGGAGTGGCTGCGCAAGCTTCCAAAAACAAGTCTGCCTTGATAAAAGCGCGTTACCACATGTTTGCAAAAGCGCTTGAGGGCGCATATGTTACGCTTGGTCAAAACAAAAAGTTGATGCTCAACCGAAACAGGAGCATTACGATAGGCGACGAAAATTGGAAAGTGTTCGAGTGTGCGATCTGTGATGATTGCGGAAGAGTAGCAGTAGCCGGAAAAGAAGTGGATGGAAAGCTTGAGTTTGCAAACAGCTCTTACGATCCTGAAATTGAGTATTACCTTCTCAGAGACAGTCGAGATATCGACTTGGATTTGGATGAGGAAGACGAAGATGACACAGAGGAAATCGGTAAAAATGATTATATCCTGTGCTCAAAATGCGGTGCCCTTATTCATGAAAGTTTGAAAGCAGACCCTCCCTGTACATGTGGGCTAACCCACTATGTAAAGCTTAGGAAAGCAAGAAAAAGCGGTTCGCGCGGAGATGGAAAATGCCCGAGCTGCAATTTTGGCACATTCAAAACCTTCTACTTGGGATATGACGCGGCAACAGCAGTTCTTGGCACCTCGTTGTTTGAAGAATTGCCGGAGAGCGAGAAAGTTCTCAAGAGCAAGAAAAGCGCACAGCCGGTTAAAAAGAGCTTGTTTGGAGCTGCAAAGCAAGGCGCTCAGGTTGATATTGTCCGCCGCAAGAGGCAATTCCTTTCTTTCTCCGACAGCAGAGGAGAGGCAGCATTTTTTGCGTCGTACATGACGGCGGCCTATAGTGAGTTCCTTCGCAGGCGTGGCATCTGGCATGTTGTTGAGAAGAACAACGAAAATATGGCAGCGCATCCTTGGGAAATCCAGCACTTTGTGGATGAACTCACATCCTATTTCGATTCATGTAGAACATTTGCTGAACCGGGAGACAAAGGCGTTGAGAATTTAACGGCGACGAGCCGAAAAAACGCATGGATCGCCGTCCTGAACGAGATGGTCAATGCACGCCGAAGCACCAGCTTGGCTTCTTTGGGCATCCTTAAGTTCAATTATAAAGGGAACGCCGAGGAAATTATGTCGGGTGTTGCCGAAGCCTATCAACAAAAAGTTGAAGATGTGAAGGCTCTCTTCGATTTGCTTGCCATGGAAATTGTTTACCATGGCGCATTGGAGGGAGACTGTGATTTGACCGATGATGAGCGGGAGTACATTTTCTATACTCCAAAGCCCAAACGAGTAAAGCGCTGTAAGGATATGGACAAGGATAAGAAAAAGTCTTACCTTGCCGGTTGGTCTGCTGCCATTAGGAAAAACGGTAGTCTTCTGAAGAACGGACGTCTCAAGCGTGTTATGAGTGTTTTGAATCTGGATGAGGCATCCGCAAACGAGTTGCTGCAGACGTATTGGGATGAGGTTCTTAGAGGCGAGGAATCTCTTTCTACCGCCGGAAACGATGAGTTCTATTTCAGCACAGAGCGCTTTACCGTTAGCTCTGGAACGGAAGATATTCCGATCTATGTGTGTGATGTCTGCGGGAAGACCACCACGATAAACTGTAAAGACATGTGTACCACGCTCAAATGCGGCGGCCATCTTCGTCGGATCACGCATGATAGTCTTTTAAAGGATAATCACTATGCAAAACTCTATCAATCTTCTCTCATGCAGCCGCTTCACATTAAAGAGCATACGGCACAGCTCGGACGCGAGGAACAACAAAAGTACCAGGAGATGTTCGTCAACAAAGAGATCAATGCTCTTAGCTGCTCAACGACCTTCGAGATGGGTGTTGACGTGGGTGATCTGGAGACTGTATACCTGCGGAATATGCCTCCTTCACCGGCAAACTATGTGCAAAGAGCAGGACGCGCAGGTCGCGGTAAAAATGCAGCGGCGTTCTCACTTACATATGCTAAGCTCAGTTCCCACGACTTTACCTATTTCAAGAATCCGGAGAACATGATTACCGGCAAAATCGGTGTGCCGTTGTTCACAGTTCGTAATGAGAAAATTATACTGCGGCATATCTTTGCCGTCGCATTGAGCGACTTCTTTGCAAAACAGGTTGATGTATACAATTCAAACAACGCCGATGTACTGCTGAGCGGGGACGGTTGGGAACGTTTCTGCACGTACTTGTCAAGTAAACCAGAACATTTAAAGGATGTTCTGAAGGCATCCATTCCCAAATCTATGCACAGAGTTATGGGAATCAATGATTTCTCATGGACAGAGAAACTTGTTGGCAAAGACGGCGTTTTGAAAGTCGCTGTGGATGAGTTTCGCGGGACTGTTCAATACTACATTGATGAATACCGGCGCCTTCTTGCCGAGGGATTGACGCAACAAGCCGCGGCGGTCGAGAAAAAGCTATGGTCTTATCGTCGAGGGAAAGAGGACAATCGAGGAAGGAACGAGCTTATCGAGTTCCTCGTAAGGAATAATGTCCTGCCAAAGTACGGGTTCCCGGTAGATACTGTCGAACTGTATCAAAACACGAATGCTGCCACAGATAAGAAGCTACAAATGGTCCGCGATCTGCAATTGGCAATCTCCGAGTATGCACCGGACTCGCAGGTGGTGGCAGATGGCAAGCTTTATACAAGCCGATACATCCGAAAGTTGCCTCAGACCACCGGACAAGATTGGGAAACTGCATATATTGCTCAGTGCAACAACCCTTCGTGCATGACTTGGAATCATAGACTGATGGAGCCCGATGAGGGAGGAGAACCTTGTGTTTCCTGTCATGTGATCATTTCGAAATCCAGATGGAAGCAGGCTATTGAGCCGAGAAAGGGCTTTGTAGCAGACGCAAAACCGAAGGACGTCCCTATGCGAAAACCAGATAAGGCGTTTCGCAGTGATGACTTCTATATTGGCGACGCTCAGCGGCAGGTCATGCAGAAATACGCCTTCGTCATGAAGGACGGCAATCGTTTCCAGATGGAAACGTCCATCAATGACTCCCTTATGGTCGTTTGCAACGATGATTTCTATGTCTGCCCACATTGCGGTTATGCTGAAAGCACCATGGAAAACATGGAAGTGGCTGAGTTTAATTCCCACCAGAAAACCCTGGAGAAGAAACACATTACTCCATGGGGAAAAAACTGCGAAGTCAAACTGGTCAAAAATAAGCTCTGTCATGTTTTCAAGACGGATGTTGTGCGATTGGTTTTCTCAACACCACAGGCCGGCAATCAAGAAGTTATGCTGTCTGTTATGTATGCGCTATTAGAAGCTCTGTCTTCCGTCATGGATATTGAGAGAAACGATATTAAGGGCTGCCTCCACAAGATCGTATATGACAACAAGCTGATTTATGCCATCGTTCTTTACGACGCTGTTGCGGGTGGTGCTGGCCATGTAAGAAGACTCGTTACTGAGGATGGCCGCTGTTTCCGACAAGTGGTTGAGAAGGCTATTGCTATCACAAAAGGATACAATTGCTCGCCTTCGTGCTATAGCTGCCTTAGAAACTATTACAACCAGAAAATACATGACCTTCTTAACCGCAAGTATGCTTATGATTTTCTGGAGAACTACTATGGCGAGTTAGAACCAATAACTAATGAAGAATTTGAAAACGGCGAGTTGTATAACGTATAAATAGTGCCATAAATAAACACGATAAGGCGTTCCAACTTGACCGTCATCAGTGCTGCTTGCATTAAGAAATGTATCAATCGCTTGACTTTGCTGCCCATTTAAGCAGATCAGTTGCGCATTAGCATTAAATTGTGGAGGGGCTGCCATACAAATGACGTGTGGCAGCCCCATTGCTCTTTTGATATCCTTTTGCAGAAAACCACCTTGACAAATCTCGTCTCAAAAGAAAATGCTCCAGGCATACGCCAGGGAAAACCACATGGGCAACACCAAGCTCTATGTGGATGACGGCTACACCGGCACAAACTTCAATCGACCGGGCTTTCAGGAGCTGCTCGATGATATTGAAATGGGATATGTCGGCACGATCATCGTTAAGGATATGTCCCGTTTCGGGCGTGAATATCTGCAAGTGGGGTATTACACCGAAAACTATTTTCCCGACCACAACATCCGCTTTATCGCCATCAACGATAATGTGGATTGCGTTGACGGGGCAACGGATATGGACGATTTTATCCCCATCAAGAATATCATGAACGAGCTGTATGCCAAGGATATCAGCCGCAAGGTACGGTCTGCGCACAATACACGAGGGAGGGCCGGCGAGCCGCTCTCTCAACCCTCATACGGATATGTGAAAGACCCACAGGACAAGAAGCGCTGGATCATCGACCCGGAGGCCGCATCGGTCGTCAGGGAGATTTTTAAGCTGTATTTGGACGGCAACGGCGAGGACACCATTGCAAGGATCATGCAGGAGGAGCAGCACCTGAACTGTACGGCGTACTGGGCGTCCAAAGGCATCAATCGCGGCGGCAAGAAAAGCCAGCCGAATCCGTACAAATGGAAATCGAGCACCATCCACGGTATCCTGACGCGGCAGGAATACTGCGGCGATGTGCTGAATTTCAAAACACGCTCCAAGTCATTCAAAAATCACCGCCGTATTGACAATCCGAAAGAGGACTGGATGGTGTTTGAGGACAGGCACGAGGCAATCATCGAGCGCGACACCTACCAAAAGGTGCAGAAAAGGCTGAAAAGCACGCACCAGCGTGCGCCGAAGGAGATAAACGGTCCGAAGAGCATATTCTGCGACATCCTCCGCTGTGCGGATTGCGGCAGCAAGCTCTGGTACCACACCAACACGCAGAACAGGGACATTCATTACTTTTCATGCTCCAACTATGTGAAGGACTACCGCGGTACCTGCCTCACCCGCCACTACATCCGTGCGGATGCGGTGGAAGCGGTGGTGGAAATGGAGCTAAGGAGGCTTGCGGAATACCTCATAGCCGATGAAAACCGCTTTGCCGAAATTCTGGCCCGCAGAAGCATTAAGCAGGTAGAGAGTGAAAAGAAAACAGTTCAGTCCGAGCTGCGCAAGTCAGAAATGCGTATTGAGATCATTCCCAAGCTACTGAAAACGCTTTATGAGGACAAGCTCAGCGGCAAGACCTCAGAGGATAACTACTGTGTTCTTTCGCAGGAATATTCCGATGAGCGTGAGCAGCTGCAAAAGAAGATTCTGAAGCTGCGCAGGAAGCTGACCGAAATAGGCGAAAAGGAAAACGAGCGGGAGGAGTTCATCCATGCAATACGCAAGTTCATGGAAATGCGGACGCTGACCAAACAGGTGTTGAACGAGCTGATTGACCACATCGATGTGTACGAAACGCAGGGGACGGGCAAAAACAAAACCCAACGACTTGTCATCTACTACAAGTTCGTCGGGTATCTGGACATTGATCCCACGCAGTGCCATCCGAACTACACTGCCGACATCCGTGAGGGTGTCGCCATTGAGTATGTTTCCTGCGAGCCGTTGGATAGTCTGAAAGAGCTGTTCTCGGAGGGATACAACGCGGATGATGATTCTTTTGAGGAAGAAGAAATGGAGCAGGCGTAAACCTGCTCCGGACACGATAATAAAAAAGTGGATGTAACTGAAATCCGTTACATCCACTCGATATGGTTGCGGGGGCAGGATTTGAACCTACGACCTTCGGGTTATGAGCCCGACGAGCTACCGAACTGCTCCACCCCGCGATATATTCATTTCTCAAGTGCTCAATTATTATACAACAGCTAAACGAAAAAAGCAAGTGTTTTTTTAAAAAAATTTAAAAATTCGTAAAGTGCTGTATTTTGTATGAAAGCGCGGTAAAGGAGGTCGAACACATGGACGATTTATAAGGCTTTGCCTATGTGCGAGAGGTTAAAAATAACCCGGTGTTACCGGGATCCCATAGGGGGTGAGGGAAACCACATGAACGGTGAGGAAATTTATTTCTCTTTCGCCAGCATCTCCGAGAGTTGCTTTTTCACGGCCGTGTACTTCTTTTCGGGGATGGGCAAAGTGGTGCCGTTTATAAGCGTCAAATGAAAGCGGGTGATTTCCGTCACGCGGTCGGGGTTCACAAGGTAGCTTTCGTGGCAGCGCAGAAACAGTCCCGGGTAGCGCTTATCGATCGCCGTCAGTCGCTCGGTCGATTCCCGTATGTCGTTTTGTGTGTGAATATAGGTGTGCATGCCGCTTGTCTCTAAGTAATCGATATACGCGGGGCGCAGGTACAGCATGGCCTTGTTCGCGCCCTTTAAAACGATGCGCGGCGCGCGGTCCTCGCCGGAAAGCACCGCCACGCGCACACGATCTTCTCCATAGTGCACGGGGTAGATCACATCGCGGTCATCGTAATCGAGTGCATTGGAAACGTGACACACGCGGATGAACGGCTGTCCGCCTTCCACCACCCACGAAAGCTGAACGCGCTGCTTTACACGCTGCATGCTGTTGTCCGGCCAAATGGTGTCTACGTCATAAAACAGCAGCACCTCAAGTACCTTGCTGCTGGGCGTCATGAGCGGCACGGTCACAAGGTCGTGCATCTCAAAGCGCAGGTTGTGGTGCTCTTCGGCAAACGTCTCGACGAGCGTTTCGCGCGTGCGGATGATCTGTGTATTTGCCGGGCCGATCCACAGCACGTCCGGGTGGCAGGCCGCCAGAAACGGCTCGATCTCATTATTGTAATACCGCGTTATAATGTCGGCGGAAAGCTGCAGCAAAGCTTGTGTAGTCATAGTGCACCTCGCAAAAAACGTCTTATTTGTCGAAAAACAAGTTGTATTTATTAAAGTATATTGCAATATCCTGCTAAAATCAATACGATTTTTAAAAAACTATGAGACCGGCAGAAATTTCTATGGGAACGTAAGCGGTTACTCTGATCTCATCTGTTCCAATCTGATCAATCTGTCAAGGGCAATACCGCGCACTGTCGAAAGTTTTATGTGCGGTATTGTCCCTTTTTATCAGGAATGCAAGGCGTTTTTCCCTTTACGGAATTGACGAATGTGGCGATTCATATTATACTTGTTTTTATAGATATTTTCCCGAAAAACAAGGAGGAAACGACCCTATGGAATATACCCCCAAGCGTTTTCACTGCCCTGCCTGTGGCTTTGAGCCGGCGGAAAACGTGTCCGAAAAAGAATATGCCCACTGCCCGCGCTGCCTTACCGCCGTCCATGAAGCAGACAGCGAGGGCTACGAATGCGGCGGCAAGCTACAGCCCATTTCCATTTGGGTGAAGCCCGATGACAGCTGGGAGATTTTAGGCCGGTGCAGCCTTTGCGGCGAGATTGCCTCTACGCCCGTTTCGGACGAGGACGACCCCGTTTTGCTGCTTTCCATTGCCGGGCGGCCGCTTTCCATGCCGCCGTTTCCACTGGAAAAAATAGAGGAGCTTACCCGCATGATGGGCGGCGCGGGCGACAAAGGAGGATATGACCGTGAACCGTGAAAATAAGCGCAGAAAATACGAAAAAGGCTACTACAAAAAGCATGCGTGCTTAGACCCGTTCACGTGCAAGGTCTGCGGGCGCGAAATTCTGCCCGAGGGCGCAGGCAGCGACCACCGCAACCATTGCCCGTACTGCCTTTCGAGCGTCCATGTGGATAACGAGCCCGGCGACCGCGCATCCGCGTGCCACGGCGTCATGGAGCCCATCAGCGTGTGGGTGCGCAAAAACGGGGAGTGGGCTGTCATTCACCGCTGTACGATTTGCGGCAAAATGGGCTCTAACCGCATTGCGGCGGACGATAACCCCATGAAGCTGATGGCTTTGGCCTTGCGTCCCTACGGCAGCCCGCGTCTCGACCCAAAGCGCATCAAAAACATGGTGAAAACCATGGAAGACAAAGCCTAAGAGGCGATAAACGTGACCATAACCCGAGCTTCACGTTCACGTAAACGCGTACCCTGCACGCTTAAAAGGAGCCAATATGTCTCAAAATTACAGCTATTTTGCGCATAAAGAATGCGAGTATTTTCCCTGCCACAAGGGCGCGGACCCGGAAAATTTCAATTGTCTTTTCTGCTACTGCCCGCTTTACGCTTTGGGCCGCAACTGCGGCGGCGCGTTTCAATATAAAGAAAACGGCATCAAGGACTGCACGAACTGCCTTTTTCCGCACCGACGCGAAAACTACCAAAAGGTTATCGCGCGCTACAAGGATATTCTGGGCGTATTAAAACGGCTGGAAGCGGAAAACAGAACCGAAAGCGGGGAGAACGCATGACGCTTACGCAAATTCAATATGTGCTTGCCGTGGCGGAAACGGGCACCATCAGCGCGGCGGCAAAGCGGCTTTTCATCGCGCAGCCCAGCCTCACCGCGTCGATTAAGGAGCTCGAAAACGAATTGCAGGTCACGCTTTTCCGCCGCACGAATAAGGGCGTGACCTTAACGCCGGAGGGCGAGGAATTTCTCGGCTACGCGCGGCAGGTGAACAGCCAATTAGACCTCATGCGTGAGCGGTATTTCGGCGGCGCGCCCGTGCGCAGACGTTTTTGCGTTTCCACGCAGCACTATTCGTTCGCAGTGGAGGCCTTCGTGGCGCTTTTAAAGGAGCACGGCGGCGAAACGTACGATTTTCACCTGCGCGAAACACAGACGTATGAGATCATCGAGGACGTGGCGTTATTAAAAAGCGAAGTCGGCGTTTTGTATTTAAACCCGTTCAACGAGACGGTCTTAAAAAAGACGATTAAGGCGCACGGGCTGGGATTTCACCCGCTGTTCAAAGCGGGGCCGCACGTGTTTTTGGGTGCAGAAAATCCCCTTGCAAAGCGAAAAAGCATCACACTGGAGGACTTAGCGCCGTACCCACGCCTTTCCTATGAGCAGGGCGACCATAATGCGTTTTATTTTTCCGAGGAAATTCAGAGCACGCTTGAGTGCGCCAAAGACATCCACGTCTGTGACCGCGCAACGCTGTTCAATCTGCTCATCGGGCTGAACGGCTACACCATTTGCAGCGGCGTCATCAACGAGAGTCTAAACGGCAAAAATATCGTCGCCGTGCCGCTCAATCTCGACGATTACATGGAAATCGGCTATCTCACGCGCGAAAACGTGGAGCCGAGTTTGTTTGCGCAATATTATATCGACGCTTTAAAAAAGTTCACAATGCAATAATGCAAACCGAAAGTGGTTTGCCATAGCAAAAACCTATGGCAAACCGCTTTTTTCTTGTATTTTACAAGGCGAAAATTTGCCTGTATACTGTAAGCACAAACTCAAACAGCAGGTGATTAACATGAAAAATATCAAACTTCCGTATCGTTACGATTATGTCGGCAGCTTTCTGCGCCCGGATGATTTGAAGAAGATTCGCGCCGATTATGAAGCCGGCAAAACCACTTACGAAGCACTGAAGGAAGCCGAAGACACCGCCATTCGCGACCTTGTCGCCAAACAGAAGGCGGCGGGTTATAAGCTGCTCACCGACGGCGAATTCCGCCGCAAGACATGGTATCTCGACTTCATGTGGGGTTTTGAGGGCGTCAGCCATTCTGCGCCCAAGGGCGGCATCCCGTTCCACGATGTCCTTGCGGTCGTCGATGACACGTACCTTACGGGCAAATTAAAGCTGACGGGTACGCACCCTTTT
>OLRJ01001758.1_pt1 | contig 17742 bp, 23 predicted proteins | sample 1672741 | NCBI WGS metagenome assembly OLRJ01 (sample SAMEA3136719, study PRJEB25190) | human gut metagenome | biome: human gut; feature: human-associated habitat; material: faeces | place: Austria | collected 2013
GAACCCACGTATCCAGCTTGGAAGGCTGGTGTTCTACCATTGAACTACACCCGCGCATCGCCGCTTCGGTGATTACCGATCGCTTGACCGCTGCAACGATGATTAGTATATAGCATACTGTTTTATTTGTCAACAGGTTTTTTGAAATTTTTTAAACTTTTTTATTTATTTGATTTGTCATCAATAATCCCATACATTTGTGGCAGAAACCTGGCTCTTCGGTTTCTTGATCACAAGCTCCGGACTCTTGGCACTGACTTTGGTATTTGCAGGGATAGACTCTGTGATGAACGTATTACCACCGATAATTGTATTTTCTCCCACAACGGTCTCTCCGCCAAGAACTGTAGAATTGGAATAAATTGTTACATTATCACGGATCGTCGGATGACGTTTCACATTGGCAAGCTGCTGTCCCATTCTTGTAGAAAGCGCTCCCAGTGTCACGCCCTGATACAGTTTCACATTATTTCCGATCTCTGTTGTCTCACCTACAACCACGCCAGTTCCATGGTCAATAAAGAAATACTCTCCGATGGTCGCACCCGGGTTGATATCAATTCCTGTACGGCCGTGTGCATATTCTGACATCACACGTGGGATAAACGGAATTTCTTCTTTATAAAGAATATGAGCCAGACGATATACATAGATTGCAAACAGTCCCGGATAGGAAAAAATAATTTCTTCCTTACTCTTGGCTGCAGGGTCTCCGTCAAAACCAGCCTGCACATCTGTCAGAAGCAGTCTCTGGATCTCCGGAAGCTGCTCAAAAAATCCACATGTGGTTCTGTCTGCACGAGCTGCTGCCTCTTCCGGTTCCTCTCCATGATAAAGAAGCGCAATCTCGATCTGATTTTTCAGTCTGTCATAAATGTCATTCAGTCTGTGCCCCACATAATATTCCGGAAATATGGTAGCACTGGTATCTGTGCTGAAATATCCCGGAAATACAATGGATTTCAGATCTCTTACTATATCAATGATCACCGAACGGTTCGGCAGACGTCTGCCGCTCTTCGGCATAAAAAGTTCTTCGGAAGCGTAATTCTCTGTAAGACCTTTGGCAGCCTTAAGAATCGCTGATTTCTTGTCGCTCATAATCCCCTCCATTTCTGCACATCCACTTCTGTCTGTACACTTTATCTCATTATCTTATTATAGTCTGGAAGATTCGTCAATAATACAAAAAGAAAAGTTTCAAAAAAGATTGACCTTTCCCCGGATACCTTATATAATAATAAAGGTTTTCGCAAAAGATTCCAAAAAGATCTGGGAGTACCCGGAGATGTACCCAAGTGGCTGAAGGGTCCGCACTCGAAATGCGGTAGGTCGGGCAACCGGCGCGAGGGTTCAAATCCCTCCATCTCCGCTTACCATTGTCTTTTTATCAGCCAGATACCAGGAGGAATTTTTATTTATATTTTATGTATAAAAAAACACTTTCATCTCTTGACAATTGTATGTTTTATATGTATAATTTCAACAGTGATGAAAACACAACCGAATATAGGGGATTGGTCAAATGGTATGATAGGGGTCTCCAAAACCTTTGGTGGGAGTTCGATTCTCTCATCCCCTGCTATTAATAAGTGTCGAGGATTCTTGTATGTCAGGGGTTTTCGGCATTTTTTATTTTTGTCATCCATTGCAGGTAACCAAAAAAGTAATCGCCCGGTGTGACTTCAGCCAGCTTTACATCCTGAAGATCAGGATCATCGTGTTCTTTGCAGACACGGCTTTCCGGATCATTGTAGTTCAGGTCTTCTGTTGTATACGCATCCACTGGCTGTAACTCAAACAGCTCTCCGCCCGTTGCATCTGCTTCTGCCGTATTTCCACTGTCTCCATCTGTCTGCTGCTTCTGATCTGCATTCTCACTTTGTGCAGTTGTACCCATTTCACCGGCTGTATCCTGCGTCTGTGATTCTCCTGTTGCTGCAAGGCATACACCATTCCACCAATGCCTATATTGATTCTTCATACTCCGATTTTGCCACCAATATTCTCCTTGGTCACTGCAGCTCTTTCAAAATGGATTTTCCAATGGTGCCTTCCGGCATCTCTACTCCAAAGTTTTCTGCAACAGAGGCACCAATCACCGCAAATGTATCCTGATCTTTCATAGCACCGGTTTCTTTCATTTTCTTTGAATATGCAAGAAACGGTACATATTCTCTGGTGTGGTCCGTTCCTGTATAGGTGGGGTCATTTCCGTGATCTGCAGTCAGGATCAGCAGGTCATCCTCTCTCATCTCAGCCATGAGATTTCCAAGGCCCTTATCAAACTTCTCGATCTCATGACCGTATCCTTCCGGATTTCTTCTGTGTCCCCACAGAGCATCGAAATCCACCAGGTTTACAAAGCAAAGTCCATGGAAATCTTCTTTGCAGATCTCCACGGTCTGCTGCATGCCGTGTACAGAACTGTCCGAGTGATACGTCCTTGTAATTCCTTCACCGCAGAAAATATCGTTGATCTTTCCAACACCGATCACATCAAGGCCTGCATCCTTCAATGCATTGAGTGCTGTTCTTCCTGTGGGTTTCAGTGCATAATCATGGCGGTTACTGGTTCTTTTAAACTCGCCTTTTTTCTTTCCCACATAAGGTCTGGCAATGACTCTTCCAACTCTCCACTCGTCTTTCATGGTAAGCTCTCTGGCAATCTCACAACAGTGATACAGGTTTGCAAGGTCAAAAGTCTCCTCATTTCCACAGATCTGCATTACAGAATCCGCAGATGTATAGACGATCATGGCTCCTGTATTGATTTCTTCCTCGCCAAGTTCTTCGATGATCTCTGTACCGCTGGCACTCTTGTTTCCGATCACACGCTTGCCGCATCTTTTTTCCAGTTCCTGGATCAGTTCTTTGGGAAATCCTGTCTCCGTAAAAGTAATAAACGGCTTCTTTGTATTGATTCCCATCATTTCCCAGTGCCCGGTCATGGTATCCTTGCCATTGCTGGTTTCACTGATCCGCATATAACGGCCGATTGGCTTTTCCACGCCCTCCATGTTCCCGCCTTTATGCAGATTCAACATCCCAAGTTTCTGTAGATTTGGAATATCCAGAGTTCCCATCTTATCCAGGATATGTCCAAATGTATCTACACCCTTATCGCCAAATTTCTCAGAATCCGGCATTGCTCCGATTCCAAGGGAATCCAGAACGATCACAAATACTCTCTTATAAGTTTCCATAAGCACACTCCTCTCTGCATTTTACATCAGATTACGCCAGATTCGCCGGCCCAAATCCAAGTGGCAAAAGCTCTTTTAAGGTAAAGATATCATATTTATCTTTGCTGACCGCCAGTATGATCTGAAAAGTTTCCGGGTCACAGAATTCCATCATAACCTGTCTGCACACTCCACACGGTGCCGCATATTCAGTCAGAACTCCATCCTTGCCACCAACGATACAGATTGCCTGAAATTCCCTCACACCTTCGCTTACAGCCTTGAAAAATGCAGTTCTCTCTGCACAGTTCGTAGGCGTATAAGCAGCATTTTCAATGTTGCAACCGGTATAATAGGTGCCATTTTTTGCAAGAAGCGCCGCGCCTACATGAAAATGCGAATATGGCACATACGAATAATCCATCTGTCTGATCGCCAAATCGATCATTTCTTCAATCTGTTTCTTTTCCATGATTTTCCCACCTTTCCTGAACCAATCGGATATTTATATTTAATACCCGGCAGCTTCTTCTTTCTTCACAATCTTCACAATCCTGCTGGTTCCAAGGCTGTCTGCTCCATTTTCGATGGCGTCTTTTGTTTCAAATTCCTTTGTTTTTGTGGTCATATTTCCATTTGGAAAACCGATCACTGTACAGATTGCCACCTTACCCTGCACATATTCACCGGCCTGTTTTACGTAACATGGCGGAATACATACAGAAGCTGTCTGGTATTTGATCCCGTCATCACAGATCTGTCTGATTTCCTCCCAGGTTGCGCCTTGCAAAAGCAGGGTGTGATCTACATGTTTTAAAATTTCATTTACATTCATTTTTATTCTCCTTTTTTCTGTGTCTGGTAGTCTGCACGGATCAGTTGCCGGATTGCCTGCAATGCAACATGGATTGCCTTATCGGTATCATGTACTACCGGATTTTCCAGCCCAAGTTTTTCTCTTTCCTGATTCGCCATTACCAAAAAGCAGGAACCCACTCGCACTTTTAAATAACTCGCCACTACAAAGAGAGCAGCCGATTCCATTTCTGAAGCAAGGCATCCAAGGCGCTTCCATGCTTCCCATTTATTCATCAGTTCATAGCTGACAGGTTTCGTTTCCGGCTCATGCTGACCGTAGAATGCATCTTTACACTGTACCACACCTGTGTGGAATTCACAGCCTTCTTTTTTGGCTCCTTCCACAAGTGCATTGATCACTTCCAGATTTGCCACAGCAGGAAACTCGATAGGTGCATACTCTTTGCTGGTACCTTCCATACGGATCGCACCGGTTGCAACAACAATGTCTCCGCTCTTTACTTCCGGCTGCATTCCACCGCAGGTTCCGATCCTGACAAATGTATCCGCTCCGCATCGATAAAGTTCTTCCATTGCGATCGAAGCGGACGGTCCGCCGATTCCGGTGGATGTCACACTTACCTTCACTCCATCCAGTGTTCCGGTATATGTTACATATTCCCGGTTATCTGCTACAAGAACCGGATCGTCAAAATACTGTGCGATCTTTTTGCAGCGTTTCGGATCTCCCGGCAGGATAACGTAACGTCCTACTTCTCCTTTTGCCACCTGAATGTGATACTGTCTGCTTGCATCTTCTGAATAATTTTTCATATCCGTTTCCTCCTTTTCCAGCTAATGATTTTCCCCGTTTTTCTGTCTCTTCCGGACAAAAAAAGGACTGCACTTTCATACAATCCAGTCCCTTATTCTTTTATTTCAGCTTTCCTTACACACATCAACCCAGTAAAACTGTCTGATCCTGTAGAAATCTTCCAGGTTTACCTTCTTAAATAACATCGTTCATTCTTCCTTACATTATAGTCCAGTTTATTCATAAAATATAATGATCTTCTTACAATGCTCACAACGATAAGCATCGATCCGGTCACCATAGATCATTTTCGACAGGCCTTTTTCTGTGTTTAACCGTATGGACTCGCCCCTGGTTCTCCATTCCATTCCCGAGTTAAATGAATGGATCTGTCCCTCACTCATCTCTCTTCCGCAATAGGGGCATTTCACCTTCATTTCTTCTGCGTCTACGTTCTCCATCTCCGCGATGATCTTAAGCGCCTGTTCTGCCTCATCACTTCTCACCAGCACATCCACACCGTACATTCCAAATCCCGGAGAACCGTACATCGTAGGATTGCCGCCTGCTTCCTGGGAAAAAGCAGGAATATGATTTTCTTTCAGCAGTTCTACGATCTGCTCTGCTTCAATGATATTCTGTGCATTGTAAACTTTTGTACATTCACTCTTTGATTCCCCGGTGTCTTTCGGTACCGCTTCATGATTCCGCTTGAAAAAACTGCTGATATTCTTCGTACTCATATAATCCTGCCACCTTTCTGTATGCGATCAGCAACTGCCAATCTTCTTTTATTGCATCCATTATAACATAGATTCATTTTCTCCACGACAACAATCTTTCATAACTCCTCTATAAAATTTCAGGGGCCGTCCATGACGAACAGCCCCTGAAATCTTTTTTATTATAAATCAAATATTCACATACCGGAATTTACTTCTTACTGCTCAGAAAGATTCTCCGTGCAGAAAAGTTTAATACAGTTCTCAACCATCTCCTGGTCATACTCTGTAGAAATTCCGGAGTCAAGCCAGCAAGCATAGTCCCCTTTATCGTACTGTCCCAGAGCATCAAGATCGCTGCCATAACGTAACTCAATGTGATAGGTGGTATCATTTGTATCCGGTGCAATGCAGAAATAAGTAAACTCACCGGAATCTTTATCATCGCTCTCATACTCATACAGGCCACGTGTCTCTTCCATTCCTGCATAGTGGTATGTATGGGAAAACAGCTCTTTTTTATCTTCATCATATCCTTTGATCGTGGAAGTATCCCCGTCAAATTCCAGAGTAGCTACCCCTTCTGTAAATTCACAGTCATAAACACCGTTTCCATCTGCATATTTCTTAACTGCATCTTCCCCGTAAACGGTTCCGCTTACCATGGATGCCAGTTTCTCGTAAGCCGCCTCAGCATTATCCTCTCCAACCAGCTCCTTGCAGTTTTCAAGCCACAGCTGTTTATACTGGTCATCAAGGATTACCGGACACAGTTCCTGATAAGAACCTGTAAGGTCTTTCATAAGCTGTTCGGCATCTGCCTGATTCTCTTCCTCTGTCTTCTGGATTTCTTCTGTGGAAGTTTCTGTTTTTGCATCTGTGGAATCACTTGCTGCAATATGCCAGATGCATGTCGTTGTAAACCAGTTCAATTCCGGGAAATACCTGATACAGGGTAATATTCCCTACCCCACTTTCATTTTCAAGATAAAAACTATTACAGTCCTCATCATCTTCATCTTTCCTCAGAACAGAAGCTCCGTATAGATCAATACTGGTAAATCCACTGGATAACACGGAACTTTCCGCACATCTTTCATACCTGGATCTGAAAAATCCGTCATCCAGCATTTTCAGAAATTCATCAATTTCCTGATCTACGTCAGAATACTCTATGACACTTGAATCCGTTCTTTTATAAACGATCTGACAGAGCTGCTGAATAAAAAATGGATACCCCTTTGTTATCTCCACGATCTTTTTTATCGCATTTTCTGTATAAGATACATGGAATTTCCTGACAGGTTCCTCAATTGCTTTTTTTGACTGCTCATATGTCAGAGAATCAACCTGTTTATACACAAACAGTCTCTCTGAATAAGATTTCTCATCAGAAAGCATTTTATAAATTTTAGGCAGTCCAGCTCCCACGATCATTACCGGATACCCCAGCTGATTGGTCCTGTGTAATGCTGCGATCAACGATCCCAGCTGATTCTGTTTCATATACTGAATTTCATCAATAAAAAAACATATCGGCGTTTTTGTTTTCTGAGCAGTCTCTCCAATTGTTGTAAAAACATCCGTCAGACTCTGCGTTAAGTTATTTGAAAGATATAAATCTCTGTCCTGCATGGATAAAGAAAATATATTTTCTCCCGGATTAAAAGAAACAACCAGCGATTTTATTGCTTCCAGTGGTTTTTGTACAAGATGTCTGAACTTCTCCTTTGTACTGACCTTTCTTAAGAATGACTGTGAGCATTCTGCAATCTGTGAGATGAAATCATTTCTTTCCTCTATTTCAATATGCTTGCAAAAAATCCCCCTGTCTTCCGCAAATGCATTGGCACTCATAGCAATGATTGGAATTGTACCGGCATCCCTTCTTCTCATGGAACGGATCTTGCGTGCCGCATCCCAGCCTGTCTGCCATCTTTCTGGCGATGGCAAGGCCAAAGCCTGTTCCTTCATATCTGGATCTGCAGGTTTCATTTTCCTGGGAAAACATCTCAAATACATGAGGAATAAAAGCTTCACTCATGCCAATCCCATTATCAGAACAGGTAAATTCATATACCACATGGTCATGATCTGCTTCTTTTTCCACACACCACACCTGCACACAGCCACCTGGTTCCGTAAATTTCACTGCATTGTCCGCAACTGCTGTCAGAATTCTTTCCAGATAGACCGGATTTCCTTTCAGACCAGTATGCCTCATATCAGATTTTTCCCAGTCTACTACAAACTCAACATTCTTTTCCTCTGCAAGGATCTGTTTACCGGTGTTGGTTCTGCTCAGAAGATCCGCCAGATCAAATGAAAGTTCCTGATCAGAAAATTTCTCAAACTCCAGCTTGTTCATTGCCAGTATATCGCTTACAATGGACACCAGATATTTCGATGACTTCATGACCTGATCCCTGCATCTCTTCTGCATTTCAAGATTATCGGGATAACGGCCAGCCAGCTCGATCATACCCATGATCCCATTTACCGGCGTACGGATATCGTGGCTCATATTAGACAGAAATCTGGATTTCAGGGCCACATCTTTCTTTGCCTCCGCTACCTGATGATGTTGATTATTTTTTTATCAGATAAGAATATTTTCGAATCTGATAACGCAACAATTCCCTGATTCGATTACAGATTTCTTCAGAATACATCCCATCAACGGAATCCAGAATGGCATTTACATCCTCAATGTTAAAATTAAAATCTATCTGAGTTCCATATAATTCTTCTGCTGCCTCAAGCTGAATGTCAAAATCCATGCTAAAAGGTTTTGATTCTATTTTTTCAAGGCAAGCCTCGTAGGATAATTCTAGTGGATAGTCCACACTGGTATCTGCAAATATGCAAAGTCCCTGGTCAAATAAAGGGCTGAGCGAATATCTCTGTGTTTTTTCATTATAGATCACAGCAATATTATTGGTATGTCTGTCCTCATTTACAAAAAAAGCATCAATCTCCAACATTGCCGTAATATACTTGCCAAAACCTTCAATCTCAGTTATACGTTCAACCTGTTCTACCATATACTGAATTCTTTCCGTAACTTCTTCAAAATCAGTCAGCCTTATAGCCAGGCTTTCCCCCATATATTGGCGATACAATTTCTCAACTGGAATCAGAATTTCATTCTTTTTTAAAAAATCCTCACTAACACAACCAGATATAACCTGCTCTTTATATTCGATCTGAACCGGTTCATATCTTACAAACGGATAGCTCAATTCACTTCTGTCCAGAAGCTTCGAAACAAGTACCTCTGCCAGGCTCTCATATCCCATATAATCCGCCTTGTACCACAGGTTCTCAATCTTCCATTTACGTTGATCACCTTTTGATGTATGCCCTGTCTTATGCAAAGGAGAATATTTATCAAGTTCAACTTTATCCATAAAAATCATCTCTCCTTTTTTACCATCATGATCCATTGGTGATCCCCTTCCATATATCCATCTGTTTTTTCAATAATCAGAAGTGGATCATAAAAAGGAATTCCTATATCTCTCAGGATTTCTTTTGCATGATCACGTGTCCTGGGAAAACATCTGTCCTCCAGAAAATACTCAAAATCATTCCAGCTTGGATTATCCACAACTCCAAATGCCCTTAATGGTATCTGATCCGTATAATTTTTAATATAAATTTTTTCGTGTAAAAAATCTATATCTATCATCGTGCACAGATAATCCCTGTTCATAAAATACATCCTCATTTTTACATCTGGATCTTCACTGAAATTATGCACACGTTTTATCTGACTGTAGATCGTCTGTCTGGATACATGGTATTTTTTTGCAATTTCTGTAATCTTCACACCCTGTTTCTGCAACGCAAGGATATTCGCAAGCTGTGGATCTGTAAAAGAATTTTTTCTGCCGGCCGGATTCCTGTTTGCAGAATTTCCTTTTTTTCTGTAGCATGCTGCATCTTCTGCGATCTGCCTTAACTCTTTAACATCTGTTGTACCAAAAATCGCTCTGATCTGTTCCGTTAAGTCTGGTTCTTTTTCTTTCATATAACCACCTCAGTCTGACTATAACATGTAAAAGAAAGAAGTGTCAAGTTTTTATTTCTTGACACTTCTTTCTTGCTCAAATATTAGCTCTGTCAGGTTTTATCAACCATATTCCTTTTGACTTTTCCTGAAATTTATGATACCGTTAGTTAGTAGAATCTAACAGCAAATCAATATCAAGGAGACGTTGCTATGACCCCTGAAGAATATAAAAAACTTTCTGTCAAAGAATTTACACAGGCAGCCAAGATCTATGACAGTGGACACGCCGGCATTTATGAAATGTGCAAGGACGATTATCCGCCGATCCTGGCTGAACTGGAAAAAGAGCCTTTCTGCGATGTTCTGGACTGTGGATGTGGAACTGGCCCGATGATCGAACTTCTTCATGAAAAATATCCGGAGAAACACTACACCGGTCTGGATCTTACTCCTGAGATGATCCATGTGGCCCAGGCCAAGAATCTCTCCAACACGGAATTTCTTGTAGGTGACAGTGAAAATCTGCCCTTTGAGGATGATTCTTTTGATGCCGTTATCTGTGCAAACAGTTTTCATCATTATCCAAATCCCCAGGACTTTTTTAACAGTACCTACCGTGTCCTGCGTAAAGGCGGTCGCCTGATCCTGCGCGACTATACTTCCTCCAACTTCGTTGTCTGGCTTACGAATCATCTGGAGATGCCCTTGGCTAATCTGTTCGGACACGGCGACGTAAAGATACACAAACCTGCAGAATTCATCACCATGGCAGAAAAAGCCGGATTCACAGTACTGACTATGGAAAAGCAGAAAGGCTTCCGCGCACATCTTGTTGCGCGGAAATGATTTATATGTTTCCCAGAAAATCCCGGATCACTTTTACATAATCATCCGCTTTCAAAATCGTAGAAAGATGTCCACCCGAAACATACTGGATTGCAGGATCATGCATCAGCGGTGCCAAAAAATATTTCTTCCTGAGACTTTTTACCGTCTCCGCATCCATACCGCCTGTTGAGATCAGAATAAGCCCCCAGCTTCCCCCGGATACGCCTGCGTATAGATTTGGGCAACCATGCCGCCATCACTTGCACCTATAAAGACCGGCTCTTTAATCCCCAGCCTTTCGAAAAAAACATGCATCCCTTTTACCAGTTCCTGGTTGGTCCGAATCTCCTGGGGATAATTAAAAAGCAGTACCTGATACGTATCAGACAGCGCATCTACATATCACATCCACATTTCCAGTGTATTCATTCCTCCATTTAACAGTACCAGCGTCTTTCCACCTTTTTTCCCACTCAATACATAATGAAAAGTACTTCCGTCGACTTTTATATCCTTATATGTATGGGTTGCTGCAAATGCTCTCAGTTCTTCTGAATATGACATCTTTTTCCCTCCGTAAGTTTAATTTTCATTATAAATTAGTTTCTTCTAACATATCTTTTTCAAAAAACCGTGCAAACTTCTTTCAGTTCACACGGTTATTCCATTGGCCATAAGCCTTTTGTTCCTTTCTCTGTATTCTGATCTATTTTTTTACATCTCTTATCACTTTTGCCGGCACTCCTGCCACAACTTTATTGGCAGGTACATCTTTGGTGACAACCGCTCCTGCTGCAATAATCGCTCCGTCACCTACCGTCACTCCCGGAAGTATGGTTACATTGGCTCCCATCCAGACGTTTTTTCCAATGTGGATAGGATAAAATGTCATCCCGCCTCTCTGATCCGGATCTTCCATATGATTGATCGTTGCCAGCACTGCGTTATGTCCGATCAGCGCCCCATCCCCTATGTATATGCCGCCCTGATCCTGGAATTTGCATCCTGCATTGATAAAAACATTTTTCCCAATATGGAGATTTCTTCCGCAATCTGTATAAAATGGTGGAAAAAGCCCGAAGCTCTCATCAACTTCCCGGCCTGTAAGTTCCGACATCAGATGAATGATCTCTTCATGGGTATGATATTTGTTATTGATCTCCATCGTGATCTCAATTGCCCTCTGGGACATCTCATGCATTACCAGATGTTCCTCGCCCTCCGCATTTATTGTATATCCCGGCGTCATTTTGTTCAGATATTCTTCTGCAGTCATAGTCTGCGCCCCTCTCTGTCCTGTTAGTTTTTGCTTACCTTTATTTTAGCACAAATCTCCCTTTCCTGCATTTATATTCTGTCGCCGGCTTATGCTGCACAGCCTTCGCTGCTACAGCAATTACAAGAAAGACTGCTGCCAGCCCAAACATCAGATACAGCATTTTCTCCGGTACCCAGTTTCCATAATTTGTTTTTTCTTTCATGCTTCTTACCTCCAATTCCCACATGTTCCGCCATTTTTTCAGTTTCTCTCAAATCCAAGAAATCTCGTTCCCTGAAAACTTAATTCACCAACATCTCCCTCTGCCATCTGACCATATTCCTTTCCTGTGACAGCAAGTTCCATCCGATCGCCGCTCTTCACTTCAAAAGTCACATAGTAACTGGTAGATGTAGTGGTGCTAAAACCGTCAGACTGCTGATTATGGAAAACCTTCGTTCGCTTTGCAACAATCTCTGCTGTGACCGTTAACCTGGGAGAATTGTTATTTTTATTCCATGTACTGATATTTTTCGCAAAAATATAAACCATCGTTCCCAAAACGCAGAAAAATATAATTGCAAATAAAATATTAAATACCTGGTCAAATTCATAAAACATAATTTCTTTCCCCTTTATCTGCCTATTTTTACTACATTACTAACACACCAATCACTGCCAGCACCGCTGAGATCACTGCCATTCCAACAGTTCCTGCAATCCATTTTTTGCGTTTATCTTCGCTGGTGATGTACGGCCTTAAGTCTTCTGTTCCCGGAATGATCCATGCTTTTGTATGACCTACACACCAGTCATCCACAAGAAAACGGTCTATCACATTCATCACTGATAAAATGACAAACATCTGCCAGAAGCCGGACAGGAAATCCTCTGCGCCATTTATAGCATATACACATACGAGAATATACAGTATGTATCCCGGAATACAGATGATCTTAAACATCTTACTGTTTTTGCTGATTTTCTCATGGGTTGTCAGTCCCAGTTCCACACAGCGGTCTTTTACATCCTGATGATAGAGATGCAACATTCCCACTGCGCCCTTTCGGATCCCGACGGCGCAGATCCCCATCAGCAAAATCCCAAGTATCAAACCCTCCAGCAGCACCTGTGCTATCATATTCTTTTTCCTCCTTCGTTCCGTGTTAGTCTCGATTTACTTTTATTTTATCAAATTCCTGTTCTAACTTCAAATCAGATTTTACGGATCTGTGATGGCGGTTCTTAAAGTCGGAATCCCCTCTGCCATTCAGAGTGCTGTTTTCTGCTTTGCCAATATTTTTGTACAGGCCTCTGTGAATAGTTTTGGCTCTTCTGCAATTGCAGGCAGTACCATTGCCATGAACTTTGAATATTTTACCTATTATATGATCACTGCCTTCGGCCAGACAGCGACCACCTTTACCAGCCAGAACCATTCTGCCGGTCAGGATCACCGATGCAGAAAAATCCTGCGGATATGTATGAGTATCCTGTGCATTCTTTTTTTCGAACCGCTGTGCAACCTGTACGAAATTCCGGCAGGCGTATTAAGAGGCACCGAACATTCCCTGTACCCGGCTGTTGTCACCATTAGCGGGACCTGTTGTTTTCGCATTGCATGGATATGCACGGTTTTCAGACATTACCATCAGTTAACCATTCTGTATTATGCATTTCCGATCTCATGGGTGTTGACGATACTCCTTATTGCGATCGGATTTATTGCAAAAAAGCCAGATAAGATGTTTTGACTTATCTGGCTTTGGAGCATCATATTCTTCCCTGCTTCCGGATGTTATCTCACTTCCACAATTTCCCCTCTTTATAGTGTTTTCTGCAAAGTGCCACATAACTTTCATTGGAACCCAGCATGATCTGTGCGCCTTCCCGCACGATTTTTCCGTTGGAATATCGTGTATTGCACTGTGCACGTTTCCCGCACCATCAGAATATTGGCAGATTTCGAGCTTCCCATTGCCCCGTATCTGAAATATAGTTTTGACATTTTTTGTTTCTCCTTTATCGATCATACTGCTCAGGTCTGCACCTTTTCTTGCACAGGTACGGATGCTTTCCGGCATATGTCTGCCAAAACAGATTACAATGCCGATCTTTCCAAATGGTGTGGCAAAAACTTTAAAGCCGTCCTTCGCCGGTGTATAATAATCCTGCTCGTAAAAATTTTTATTCTGTGCGATGTGGACCATTTTTGCAATGTCCTGGATTTTTCCCTCCGGGGAGATCCAAAGAGAAGTATCGTATCTGGCTCCCTCTGATTCCAGATAGACATTTGGTGATAAATAATATTGATGCTCCCTGGCTTTCCGGCACAATCTTACCAGTGCATCATTATTCATATCTATACAGTAATGGTCCACACATACCTTATGATACTGCGGAAAAAACGGTGTCAGCTGTATTTCCGGAAAAAAGACCAGATCACAGTTTTTTGCCATATCACAGTATTTCAGGCTTTTATCAAGGTTCTCAGATATTTCTTTTCCCATACTCATCTGTACAAGTGCAATTTTCATTTACCGTTCCCCTTCACATCCTTCATTTTTTCCAGAAGTTTGCTGTAAACATGCTCCACAAACCACGGTTCTGTAGATTTCTCCAATGCTTCTTCCGGTGAAAACCAGGCTACGCCGCTGTTTTCATCTGCTTTTATGGAAACCGCTTCTTCCGGGTCTGCCTCAAGGAGATATGTGATATTAAAGTGCAGATGGCTGGATACATATTTTCCTTTTTTCACATGACCATCTACAGTCAGGGATTCCATGGAAAAAATCTCCTCGGACACCGGATGAACATTGGAAATTCCGGCTTCTTCCTTTACCTCCCGGACTGCAACAGACAGAAGATCCGTCTCCCCATCCGCATGTCCTCCAAGCCAAGACCAGGAATTGTAAATATTGTGATATACCATAAGAACTCTGTTTCGTTCCCTGTTCACAACCCAGGCGGAAGCTGTCATATGGGCTACTGTATTCTCTCTCAAAAAAGCATTCTTATTGTTTCTGATCCAGTCCAAAATTAAGATCTTATCTTTTTCTTCCTGTTCATTGTAGGGCTTGTATTTTTCTATCTGATCGATCAGTTTCTGACAGTTCATTGTTATCCTTTCCTTTCGACTTTATCAACACAGTGTCAATATAGCACTGGTAAACCACGCATCCTGTACCTGCTCACAGACAAATAACCCTTTTGCTTATTTGGATAGCCTCATATACAGAAGCGGATACGGATTCCCTGATCTTAATGATCTCTTCCTCCGAAAGAAAATCATGAGTTGCACATACAGAGCTTTCCCAGACCTTTAATAACTGCCGGATCAGTTGCTGGGTTCTCTCCTGAACCTGAAGGATCTTTTTTTCCATCTGTTTATCCTCTCATTTATCTTATATCAAACTGATATCAGTATAACATAAAAAAGGCAGAGCAGCTCAGTCTGCACTCTGTCTGTTTTTCAGAAGCAGAATTCCCACCAGCAAAAATACAGGGAAAATAACCCCTGCCAGAATTCCCCTTTTCAGGTTATCCGCTAATATCCCGGACACAAAGCCAACTAACGTCGGGCCTCCGGAACATCCTACATCTCCGGCCAGTGCCAGAAGTGCAAACAGGGATGTTCCGCCTCTTCGCAGTGCCATGGACGACTTGCTGAAACTTCCCGGCCACATGATTCCTACAGAAAATCCGCAGATGGAACAGCCGATCAGTGACACAAATGCAGATGGTGCAAGGGAAATACACAGATAGGAAATAATACAGAGAATGCTGCTGCCGATCATAAATTTGTCCAGATCAATCCGGTCTCCGAATTTTCCATAAAAGGCTCTGGAACTTCCCATCAGGATTGCAAATGCCATAGGGCCTGCAAGATCACCGATGGTCTTACTTACACCAAGTCCCATCTCCGCAAATGTGGACGCCCACTGGCTGACGCCCTGCTCGCTGGCGCCTGCACACAGCATCATTAACATCAGGATCCAGAATGTTTTATTTCTGCATAATTCTTTTATGGTCATTCCTGTCTCACCCTCTTCGATGAGCGTTGCGATAGGAACTTTTGTAAATGCAATTCCATTCACAACCGGAATAATCGCCCAGATCAGTGCCATGATCTTCCAGTTTTCAATTCCAAATATCCGGAAGAAAATCGTGGAAAGCAGAACCACTGCCACATGACCCCAGCAGTAAAAAGAGTGGAGAAGGCTCATTGCCTTTTCTTTGTTGTCGCTTGGGCAGCTTTCTACAATGGGGCTGATCAGCACTTCGATCAGTCCTCCGCCTACGGCATAGATCACTACGGAAATAAATAATCCCGCAAATGCGTTGGGCAAAAGATCCGGCAGGATCACCAGACAGATCAGTCCTGCTGCCGAAAATACATGTGCCAGAACAATGGAAATCCGGTAACCGATCCGGTCTACAAATTTTGCTGACAGAAGATCAATCAGCAGCTGAATCCCGAAATTGAATGTGATCAGCATTGTGATCTGGCTCAGTGGAATGTGGTAACTTTTTTCGAATGTCAGAAAAAGCAGCGGCACAAAGTTATTTACGATCGCCTGTACGATGTAACCCACAAAACAGGCGTATACCGTTTTCTGGTATTTGTCTTTCACTTAAACATCCTCCAATGTTATTTAATACCCGTCCTTTAACCGGACAATATTCTTTAATTCTTTTCCATTCACATATCGTTCCAGATTTTCCATACAGATGTTCCAGATCATGTCCTGGACTTCTGCGTTTCCTCCGAAACTTGGACCTGCGATGTGTGGGGTGATGAGGATGTTTTCCATATTCCAGAGAGGTGATGTCTCCGGCAGGGGTTCTGTCTCAAATACATCCAGGACTACGCCTTTTAAATGCCCCTCCTGTAATGCCCGGATCAGATCTTCTGTTGGAATGAGACTTCCCCGTCCTATGTTGACCAGAATTGCTTCTTTTTTCATGGAATGCAGCCGGTCGTAATTCAGAAGTCCTTTTGTTTCCGGCGTTCCAGGGAGACAGCCGATTACGATATCTGCTTTTTGAAGCTGCTGATCCAATGCTGTCAGATCGTATATCTGGTCAAAATCTTTCAGCTGGTCTGAATGTTCTGAGACTGCAGTTCTTTTTATTCCAGTCACATGGGTTTCAAATGCTTTCATTCTGTGAGCGATATTTTTTCCAATGTCGCCGGTTCCCAGGATAAGAACATTTTTTCCGTATATAGTGTCTGATAATTTATTCTGTACCCAGAGATGTTCCTTCTCGTTTTTCCAGTAAACAGGAAATCCTCGGTACAGGGCAATGATGTTCCCGATCACATATTCCGATATGATTTTTCCGAATGCTCCGGAAGCATTAGTCAATGTAACTCCTGTCGGAAATGTTTTCATTTTTGTATACTTATCCGCACCGGCCCATGTCAGTTGAACCCAGCGGAAGTTTCCGGCTTTCTGAAGTTCCGATTCTTCCGGTTCTCCGATCACCACTTCCGCTGTTGTGATAGAATCCCTGGTTTCATTTTCCTCAAAAACAAACTCACATTTCTCTCCGAATTTTGTTATAAACCTGTCCCGGATTTCCGCGTCACACTGTGGCTTTACCAGGACTTTTATTTTCTTCTCTGTATTTCCCATGATGTTCTTCTCCACAGGCAATTTTTCAGGACTCATTTACCAGTTTCCCGGTTATATGTTCCGGTTCCAGCTCCAGACAGAGAACCTGGAAGCCGAAATGTTCCAGTTCGTATTCCACATATGTCTCATCATCCGTGAACTTTTTGCATAAATTTGTGCATATTTCTGTTACTTTTTCCGGTTCTTCCACTGTGTGAAGGCGTCCAAATACAATGACGCTTCGGATATTTAATGCCCATTCGCCCTCATTCCGGTATCCCTTGTCCATAACACAGAATGAAACTTTATCACAGTTTCTGATGGCATCGATCTTATGACCGGATTTCGCTCCGTGGAAATAGATTTTTCCATCTTTCTCATTATAACAGTGGGTCATCGGCATTCCATAAGGATAGCTTTCCTCTCCCTGCACAGAAAGCACGCCTCGCGGTTCTTTTTTCAGGATTTCGATACATTCTTCTTTGGTTAATTCCTGTTTGGATC
>OLRJ01001760.1_pt1 | contig 17735 bp, 12 predicted proteins | sample 1672741 | NCBI WGS metagenome assembly OLRJ01 (sample SAMEA3136719, study PRJEB25190) | human gut metagenome | biome: human gut; feature: human-associated habitat; material: faeces | place: Austria | collected 2013
CCCCAGAGGCCCCCATTGATTTCTGTTCGCAGAAATCAGTGGCGGGAAGTTCACCAATCCCCTTCATTTTTCATTTTATCCAAAGATCAAAAACGAAAGGGGATTTTTTTTATGAAAGAATATGACCTGGAAAGAATCAAGGAATGCGTCAGCATGGAAGATATCTGTGATATACTGGGCATAGAGAAACGAAGAATCGGAGGACTGACTTCTGTCCTTTGTCCGTTCCATGACGATCAGAGATTTGGAAATGCCTTTATCATGAAAGACAGCCGGATCAAATGTTTTGCCTGCGGACATACTGCGGATATCTTTGATCTGTATATGTTCCAGACAGGTCTCACCCTGCTGGAATCTGCAAAGGAGATTTCTGAACGGTTCGGTCTTGCGGACGTGACGCTACAGAAAAGATCCTCCGGGATGCCGCTCAGCCGGGAAGAACTGACTGCAATCGGTCTGCTGACCGGAGACAGGAAACCGGAAAGATACCCGGAATCCGTACTGGAAGCACCGGAAAAAAGACTCGGGTATACTGTCAAAAAGGAAATCACTCTAGGTTACTCTAAACGTACCAGAGAGGTTGTCGCAGTTGTTGATGATTACGTACTCAGTAAAAACGGACAGCCAATGTACAAACACCTGGCAGATCTTTATGAATCAGATAAAGGAACCTTTTACTGGATGGTACGCAACAAATGCCGCGAATATTATAAAAAATACATTGCGGCAAAAAAGACTATTTCTGTCCTCCAAGAGGAGATCCAGAACGATTTTTTGGATTATCAGATGTCAGTTGTCAACAAAAAACTTGCACTGATCGAAAGTGCATATAAAAAAACAGAACAAAAGAAATATCACAGGTCACAGAGAAAGACCGCCTAGGTCTTTCTGTATAAAAACGGGAGGAATTTTCCTCCCTTTTTCATAGGAGGAATTTTATGTTATTGTATATAGCCGAGAAGCCTTCCACCATGATACTGGTGAAAAAGGCTTACGAAAGATCAAATAAACCCTGCGGGGACATCACATTCGTTGCCCTTGCAGGCCATGTCTGCGGACTGATGGAACCCAAAGAATACAGCCAATGGAATTTGAAATGGAAGGACCTGAAGCTTCCGATGGTGCCTGACAGTTTCCGCATCAAATCCATCAAGCCGGATCTGGTAAAAAAGATACGTGATCTTATAAAGTCCGGGGATTACGAAGGCATCATCGTCGGCACCGACAGTGATGTAGAGGGGAACGGGATCTATGCCCTTTTGGAAAAGAACCTGCATCTGGAAAAGATGAAAGCATACCGCTTCTTTGAGACCGACCTGACAGACAAGGGAATCATGGATTCCTTCAAAAACCTGACGGACTTCCATACCTGCCCCAGGGATGTGGGTATGACGCAGGCATTCTGGATCCGGGCACAATTTGACTGGCTGATCGGGTTCAACCTCTCTGTCGCATATACCGTCAAGACCGGCATGCTCATGAGGGTGGGAAGAGTAAAGGCACCTACCCTGAAGCTGGTCTATGACAATTGTAAAGCGATCGATGAATTTTCCTCGAAAAGTTCCTACCTGCCGGTCATCCAGACAAAAGATCCGGAAATGGTAGCGACACTGGTCGATGAAGAAGGAAAAGACCTTGCCTTCCCAGAACTGGAAAAAGCTAAAGAACTGGTAAGCGGTCTTGGCCCGGAAGCCATTGTAAAGAAAACAGAAAAAAAAGAAACCAAAAAGCCTCCGCAGCAGCTGTACAAACTCTCAGACATCCAGGTGGAGGCAGGACAGAAGTACGGGTACTCCCCGGATGAGACCCTGCAGGCTCTGCAGTCATTATACGAGACGCACAAGGTCATGTCCTATCCGCGTACCGACGGAAAACATCTTTCTTCTGAGAAAGCAAAAGAATTTTCTTCCCTGCTGCGGACGGTATCCGCTGTTCCGGGGATGGAACCATATCTGTCTTCCATCACCCCTGAAGCCATCCAAAAAGCAGTGGCAAACAAACGATACGTAAACGATGAGGAAGTTAAAAAAAGTTCCCATGGTGCCCTGATCCCGACAGGGAAGATCCCGGATTTTTCCAAAATGTCTGAAATGGAAAAAAATGTATGCATCATGGTCTATAAGCGTTTTCTGGCGATCTTTCTTCCTGACCTGGTGGAAGAGAAGAGAAAGTATCTCCTCGATGTGGATGGGAGTTTATTTGTGAGCAGGGGTTCTGTTATCAAAGACCGGGGCTTTACAGCCATCTTTGACACGAAGATCAAGGAACTGCGCCTGCCGGATGTATCGGAAGGACAGAAAATAGGGATCGCCCAGAAAGGGATCCATGAAGTCGTGACCAGGCCACCCAAACGGCTTACCGAGGCGACACTGGTAGATGCCATGGAAGACATACAGAAATACATGACAGACCGGGATCTGAAAAAGATCATGAAGGAAGCCAAGGGAATCGGGATGCCTTCTTCCAGGGCCCAGATCATCAAAGACCTGATCACCACCGGGTACATGGAGGTAAAGGGAAAAGGACTTTATATCACTCAGTCTGGAAAAGATTATATCGAATATATAGGAGACCATAGTATCGTCAATCCGGAATTATCCGCGGAGTGGGAAACCCACATCAAAAATGTCCGTCAGGGAACAGAAGCCTATGAACCTGTCCGGGAGCAGATCTTAGGATATGTGGACCAGACCGTCGATGAGGTCATGAACCGGGAATTTGAAGTACATGAGAAGAAAGCATCCGGTCTCACCTGTCCTCTCTGCGGAAAACCATTGAGAAAGACAAAATTTGGTTACGGATGTACCGGGTACCCGGAGTGTAAATTCCTGATCGGGGAAGTAGCGCACAAGAAGCTTACAGACAAACAGATATCCGACCTGCTCACAAAAGGGCAGACAGGAGTGATCAAGGGATTTAAGAAGAAGGACGGGGGGAAGTTTGATGCGATGTTGAGATTAGAAAATGGGAAGATTGCGTTTGCTTTTCCGCCACGGAATCAGTAATTTTTCATTTTCAGAATTTTTTTTCATAATGATTATAACTTAAAAAAACGATTTGGAGAAAAGGAGATTAATATGAAAAAATTCGTAAACCTTACAGCACATCCAGTAAACATTCTGCTTGACGGCGGTGATAAGATCACATTTCCGGCTTCCGGCACTATTGCCAGAGTTGGTATGGATCAGGTTAAAGTCGGTGATATCGATGGCATTCCGGTATTTCGTACTGTGTTTTCCAAGAATATTACTGACCTGCCGGCACCGGCTGACGATACGGTTTTTATCGTATCCACTCTGGTTGCTCAGGCAGCCGTTGGCAGAGACGACCTGGTGGTTCCCGCAAATCTCGTAAGAGATGACAACGGTGTGATCATCGGTGCTTCCGGTTTCCAGGTCTTCTGATCTGGAGCCGGCTCTGGGTGTCAGGAAATTGACCGCTTCGGCGGTCTTTTTTTTGTGTTTTTTTCGATAGTGTAAGCCTGGGTTTTTGTCATATTACAGTTAATCATTAAATCTCAAGGAGGACTGTTTTATGAAAATGTGTAACCTGAAAATGTTGCTTCCTGGCATGATCCTGGGACTCTCTCTTCTGGCAGCAGTGCCAGTCTCCGCGGATACTACTAATTCTGGTAGTACCCCCCCCCGATAAAATTTTCGAAATTAAGTAATACGAATGATGTGGCTGCGGATTCTCAAAACAGCGATGATTCCGGGAAAGTATATGATTTCAAAGATTCCAAGACATCCGGAACAGTTGTTGTTACAAAGATCTGGGAGGACAGTATGTCTAATGAGGAACGTCCAGTCCCAGACGTTTCCATCAGTACAAAATTTCCAAACAAAAGCCCTCTCGGATATACAGTTACTTTTCATGGTAATGGCTTAACATTTTCGGATGGCAGCACGGAAAATGAAATTATAGTGAATAAATCAGGAGAAGTTGTATCCGGTCAATACAAAGAAATTCCAGATTCCGCAGGATGGTTTTCTGACCAAAATTTATCTATGAAAGTTATGGTTTCTGACGCTGGAATTCCAGAGGGAATTTCCTCTGATATGGATCTATATGCAACAGGAAAAACCTTTGTCATTAAAGCAGGCTCTACTTTTAAATCACTGATCCCCTCTGAAGCAACTGCTGTCGTATTTACAGATGAAGTTATGCCTACATCTGCAACGCTGATTGATGTGGATGCTGATGGAGATGGAAGTGTTGTTGCCTGGATGGATGAAAATACTATGAAAATCTCTTCTCAGATTCCCGGACAGAGAGTAATAGCATCCGGTTGTACTTCGATGTTTCAGTGGAAATCAAAGTTAATATCTATAGACTTTAGTAATTTAGATACCAGTAAAATTACCGATATGGGTAGTATGTTCCAATACTGCTCAGCTCTCACTAATCTTGATCTAACGCCTCTGGATACCAGTAATGTTCGAGGTATGAGATATATGTTTAACAGCTGTAGAAATCTCATAAATATTGATCTTACATCATTTAATACAGAAAAAGTTACTGATATGTATTCTATGTTTTATGGCTGCTCTGGACTTACAAGCCTTGACTTGTCTTCTTTTGACACAAGTAAATTAACAAGTATGCAGTCTATGTTTTCTGGTTGCTCTGGACTTACAAGCCTTGACCTGACTCCTCTGAATACCAGTAAAGTTTCAGATATGAGCTCTATGTTCTCCCGCTGCAGCGGGCTTACCAGCCTTAATCTGACTCCTCTGAACACACAGAACGTAACCAGTATGAGTTCCATGTTCTCCAACTGTTCCGGACTCATAAGCCTGGACTTGAGACCTATGAACACCAATAATGTCAAAAATATGAGTTTTATGTTTTACGCTTGTAAAAATCTTACAGGTCTTAATCTTACTGATTTTAACACCAGCAAGGTTACCAATATGCACAATATGTTCGACTATTGCATAAAGCTGACAAAAATCGACTTATCCTCTTTTGATACTTCTAATGTCACTGATATAAGTTACATGTTCAACAGTTGTAATAAACTCTCAGTCATTGATTTATCTTCATTTAATACCGGGAAAGTCACCGACATGATGGCACTATTTCAAAACTGTGAAAGCCTCACGAACATAAATCTGACTTCTCTGGATACCAGTAATGTTACAAATATGAGTTCCATGTTTAGCAGTTGTTATAAAGTTACTAAATTAGACCTATCGTCTTTTAATACAAGCAATGTTACGAGTATGAGCTATATGTTCTCTTATTGCAAAAAACTAACAACTCTGGATTTGACTTCTCTGGATACTCAAAAGGTAACAAGTATGGGTTCTATCTTTGACGGTTGTTCAGTACTTACAGGCTTGTCCCTTGGAAGTAACTTTGCTTTTGTTGGATCAGATTATAGACTTCCCTCCGGCTCTTGGTACGCCTCCGACGGCACCGCCTACACCTCCGACGGTACCACTTGTACCATACCAAGCAACAAGGCCGATACATACACAAGGCGATAGTATTTTCTCCGTGGAGAAACCCAGCCTCTACCACCCTTTAAAAACCGAAATACTCTTAAATCAGTATTTGGGGAATAGCTTTTTTCGTACCAGTTTTTGCAGGCTTTCAGTATCAGCTATAATACAACCATGAACAGAAAAAACTGTTCATACTCATTTTTGTTTTACCCCCTTCGTTTCAAGTCATCCGTGGCGTTCGGAATTTGCCGCGGATGACTTTTTTTACTCTGTTTGGAGAGAAACAGGTTGCTTAAGGATAGGAGATAACAAAAGTGTTTTTGTCATATTAAAAATAAACCTCTTTTTATATTACGCCAATATCATGTTTTATATATAATAATAATCAGTTCTGGAAGATCCACAAAAAAAGTGAATTCGAATTCACTTTTTTTGTCTCTCGTATATTAGTACATTATATAAATTCAGACAAAAAACCGGCCTACCAAAATGGCAAACCGGTGTATGAAAGTTAGTTTTCTACATTATTTCTGTCCGTTAAAATAATTCCTTTATACCTTGGAGAGGTGCGTTCCAGTTCGTAACATTCGCCTTCCGGGGTAGGATACTGGTTTATGAAATCCCGGATCGTTTTCATTTCTTCATCAGTCAGGTCAAATTCCAGTGTCTGAATGTTGGACGCTACATGTCTGGAGTTTCTGGTACCGACCATGACGGCACCTACACTTTTCTGGTTTAAAATATACTGAGTTGCTACATTGGCAATGGTAACTCCATGGTTATCTGCAATCGCTTTTAGTACCGGAAGCAGCTTCTGCATACCGTCCCATCCCAGGGAATCTTCAATGATCTGCATATATTTAACCTGAGAACGGGTTTCCGGTGCTTCATACTTCTTACCCATATACCGTTCAGCTAAGAAACCTCCGGCAAGTGTGCCATAGGCAAACGTATAAATGCCATGCTTTTCACTGTAATCCAGCAGGGTGCGCTCCGGGCGGCGGTCAAATACGGAATACTGGGCCTGATTCGAAACAACAGGGATACCTGCATCCACCATCTGTTTCAACGCATTGGTGTCCATGTTGCACATACCGATATTACGGATCTTTCCTTTCTTCTGAAGCTTTACCAGATCAAATGCTGTTTCCATCATTCCCGGTACATCAAAATCCCACCAATGAAACTGTACAAGATCCAGAGCTTCCCGGTGCATCCTTTTTAAGGAACGGTCAACGATCCCTTCTGTGTATTCCATATTGATGACCGGAAGAACATCCTTATCCGGCACAAACTTAGTATGGATCTGAATATCCTCCTCCCGGTAATGTCCGCCTGCCTTTAACTCCATGACAAACCGTCCCAGCAGTTCCTCCGCACCGGTATATATATCGGCACAATCAAACGTAGTAAAGCCATGCTCCACCAGCTCATGGAACGCATGAATGGCATCATCATAATCCAGATGTCCCTTAAGGCAGTGCTCCGCGGATAACTGCCAGCAGCCGTTGATGACACGATTAAAAGTATATCCATTTTTCAGTTGAATTTTTTTCTGCATGATTTTGTTCTCCTCGTTTCTGTTTTTTAAAAAAGTCTCCCGAAAGAGTCCGCTGTGTCCAATTTCTTATTTTTCCTGATTTCTGAGCGGGACTACCGTACACTGCCCATGGCTCTGGATCCGCTTTCCAATCCTTGTGATCTTAAATCTCGCCCCACAGTTAGGATCAGGACAGGCGATCTCCGTATCAGAAAGCATCCAGTCATTAGGATCCAGGGGTCTCTGCTTTGCGGGCAGAAGCGGGAGCAGGGCACTTAAAGAATACATAGAGAAAGAAGTGTCTTTGGGAAATACCAGGTTTTCTCCCTGTACCAAAAAGTAATCGCCCACTTTGTGACTGCATACCATAGGGCGGTCGGTAGCGACCACCTCCACTTTCAGATCATATAATGTAAAAGTATCGTCCATTTTATTCCTCCTTCTGACATCCCCATCCAGTAAGAACGGCGACTAAAAATACCAGGAACAGTACGAATGCATAAACGGTTCCTCCGGCAACAACCACTGGAGAGAGTCCTGTCAGGGCAGATCCGATAAACACAAACACGCTCATAAATGGGATAATAGAGGGAAGACTATTGGCCGTTCCATCCAACAGATTTGCCCTGCGGTACGGATGTATGTTTTTTGCAGTTCCTATCTTATTGAGGATCGGTCCAAATGTCAGGATAGAGGCACTGGTCACACCGCCCAGTAAAATCGTGGTAACTGAAATCCCGATCATACATATAAGTTCTGCTCCTTTCGTACTGCCTGCCATTTTGCTGTTCAATATCTTTTCTGCGATCAGATCCAGCATTCCCGCATCACTCAGAACACCCATGATACCAAAAACGGAGATTACCAATGCACAGGTTGGTAAAATATTATTGATCCCATCAACCAAAAAACCTACTGCTGCGTTATTTGCCGCATCATTGGAGAATATCTGTGCCGGGGTGAACAGCCCTGCGATCAGGCCAACTATGGTACCGGTTGCCAGTCCTACCAGGATTCCCTGATAGATATTACGGGTTTTGGTCGAAACGGTCAGCATCAGGATAACCGGGATCAGCATTATCAGAGAGACCGGATTCGATGCTGCATCAATGGAACCTCCCTGGTAAGTCCCACCTATACCACCAAAAATTGCAAATATCAAAATAGAGATCAGTCCTGCTACTGCGGAGTATTTGATACGGCTGGAAACCACGCCTCCGATATCAGCCGGTTTTCCGTTTTTAAACTGCTGGGTAGAAGCAGAAGCGATAGTGGTATCCGAGATCGGAGCCAGATTGTCTCCAAAAATAGCTCCGGATACAATGGATCCTGCCATCATCATTTCGTTTGTACCCAAAAGGATACCTGCAGAATAGAAGATGGGAAATGCGATGAACATGGTTCCGATGGAAGACCCGGTTGCTGTGGAAACAATACAGGTGGCAATGAACGTAAACGCCACAAAAATACCGCCTTTCATACCTACCGCATTTGCGATCCATACAAAGCCGCCGGACAATCCACACAGTTTGATCAGGGCACTGAACATACCTACGAGTAAAAGGATCACAACGACGGATACTGCAGTGATGGAAGAAATGCCTTTGATAGCACTTTCCCAAAAATCACTGTAGCTGGTACAGAATATCCCTCCAACTAAAAGAGCCAGAAATCCTCCGACTGCCAATGCTTCCATATTAAATGCCTTAAAGCCTATAAAAAGCACCATACAAAAAAATACGTAAATTGCGACCGGGATCAGGGACATCCCAATCCCTCCATGAAACTTTAATTTTTGTCTGTTCATAGTTTTCTCCTTTCTGTACAAAAAAAGCCTGTCCATGAACATATCGTCAAGGACAGGCCATCACCTGCGGTACCACCTTGTTTGGTGTCAAACACCCACTCTGCGGAATGCAGAAACATTCCTGGTCCGATAACGCTGACCATCTGCGTCGCAGCTACTAAAATCTTTTCGCATTGCCCTCCAAGGCCCACTTATCATTACATCCTGTCCGGATTCCACCACCCCGGACTCTCTGTGAGGCTGTATATCATGATATTTCTTCCTCTTCATCAGTTTAAAGCAATGATATCAACATCAAACAAGAATGTCAAGTATTACAGCTATTTTCTATCAAGATGGTAGAGATTGATACCTGTCAGCATCCATTTTGGTATGTTTGTAATCAGCCGCGGAGATTATTTTTATCTTAACATCCCGCAATAGTAATATATTTTGATTTACGAAAAAGTGAATTCGAATTCACTTTTTTGCTCGTAAGACAAAATATTAATTTTTTGTTAAGTTTTCAAAAAACCGCAAAAAAAATATTTTTTCGTCATAGTATCTGCGCCGAGGCAGTGCTGACCGAAAAAAGAGAGAAGCTGACTAGAGAATCCTCGCCTGTATATTCTGGATTTCTTTTCATGGATATCTGTAGGCTCCGTTTTCGGGTACATCTGTCGGCAAACAAAAATATTTTTTTAATCATATTAGTATTGCTGAAAAAACGATAACCGGAAAGCAGGCTATAAGCTGATCCTTTCAGCGTCAGGGTTTCCAAAATAGAAATAATGCTCCAGCCCGTGAGCTGGATGTCTGTCGACCTTCGGTTTTCACAAATGTATTTTTTATCCAAACGTACTTTAAACATATAAAAATCTTTCCGTAAGCATGAACAAAATGCTGACAACGGATGAAGCTACAAAAAGAAAATAAGCAATAACGGTGAGTGGAGAAAATCGGTATTCTCCGATAAATAACATCAGTGCAACGCTGATATGCCTCTCAATACCGGATGTACCTAACAGTATTTGTCATATTGGTATTAAACGGTATCCGAAAGAGCTGTGCGGTCATAGGCTCCGGAAGATGCTAAGGCACGAAAATGTGTATATATGAGATGTCACTCCTTTTAGCGGAGGGGCAGGAGCATTTACCAAACACGCAAACCTGCCTGATGGGAAACGAGACATGATAACAACGTTAAGTGGTCGATCGAGCGGCAAGAAGTCGATGGGGTGGCGGAGAGAACAGTTCCGATCTTTCTGCTGTACCAAAGAGGTTGGAGCGGGCGCAAGACCTCAATAAGCCTAAGTGTGTAATCGCAGCGCATATGGTTAAATGTAGCGCCTGGAGGTAGCACGTCAATAGTGACGCGGAGCCAGGACGGGATACACCCGTTACAGATTAGTGTAATGCAGATGGAAACAGAGTAGTGTGAGGGGGGCTCCAATCGATTTCCGCTTTTACAGGGAATGAAGAGACCACACTACGCAGATAATATATCTGCGGCATTATGCTGGCAGGGCAGCCTGCCACTATATCGGAACCATGGTGAGTGACCGACCGACGGTGGCGGAAGACATTCCGTAAGTCGTTCAAAAACGAGCCGGGGCATAGGGATCCTCTAATCCAAAATCAAGGGGGAAAACTATGCCTCGGCTCGTTCATCTCACTCTGGCTCTGGAAGGGGCCAACAAAGTTCATCTGATTTCAAAAATTCATCATATTATCTACGAGACTTTATCCATTTCACAAAACTTAAGTCGGAAACCCGTAGTACACCAGGAATCCTCCAATTCCTGCATTTCACCAGTCAGCTTCATAAGCTTCAGCACTTCCCCCAGACAGCCAAGTAGAACCCAGCCAGCACCCTCGACCCCTGAAAAAGTTGGAGAAGCCTGACGGGAGTACCAGGCTCTTTTTTCATACCCCCAAACAGAACCGGCGTTCCCTACAGTGTTATACAGGTCACTACTATTTTCAGATAGCACAAATAGACAGAGGAGCTCTCTGCCTTAAAAAAATTTCACCTGTAAACTTCCTGAACGATAAGATGTCCTCCATCTTTCGATGAAAGGATTAATCGACAGGCTGATCATATGTCTGCTTCCGCGGATATTCAAAAAATCTTCGGTCTCAAAATCTGGAATCTGCATCTTAGATAATAATCTGATTGCTCTTATCCATATCCCGTCTTAAAAATCATACCAATGCCTCCTTTTTTATAGATACTTCCAATATGAAAAAAAATAATTCTTTTTCACCGTTTTCGTCATATTGCAGGCGCTGACAAAACACTATATCTTGTGTATACCCTTTGTAAAAGGTGCACAATTTCCGTACCAGATTTTGAGGCACACACAAGATATGGTATAATGAGTACATGAAAAATATTTTTAAAAATTTTGGGGAAAGTGAGGAAAACTGATGGAAATAATTACTGGAAAAATGAAGCATATCATCTTTCATAATGATGAGACAAACTACTATGTCCTCACTGTCGTTGCCGGGGATGAAGTATTTACGGCCACCGGCAGCTTCCATGGAATAGAAAAGAACGTAAAAACCGACTTTTACGGTGAATGGGTAGAACATCCCAAATTTGGCAGGCAGTTCTCCTGCGGATACTGGGAGAAGGCCAAACCGGTCAATACAGAAGATATTGTATCCTACCTTTCCGCCAAAACTGTTAAAGGGATCGGAAAGGTAACGGCGAAACGGATCGTAGATGCTTTTGGTGTGGATACATGGGATATCCTTGATAACAATATTGAAAGGCTTTTGGAAATCAAAGGGATCTCTCCTAAAAAACTGAAACGCATAAAAGACTCCTGGCAGGAGAACAGCATCCGCAGGATCGCTTTTGTGTTCCTATTAAAATACGGGGTATCCTACAAACTCGCAGATAAGATCTACCGGACTTATGAGGAAAAGACGATCACGATCATGTCCGCTAACCCATACAAGGCTGCGGATGATGTCAAGGGCATCGGATTCCCCACTGCGGATGAGATTGCGGAAAAAATGGGGATTGAGAAGAACTCACCTTTAAGGATAGAGAGCGGAATCAAGTACGCTTTGGAACAACTTGCCATGAAAGGACATGTTTTCGGTTACCGGGAGCAGGTCGTAAATGAAGCCATGGGAAAAGAAGTTCTGGACCTGCAGGACAAAAACCTTGTTTCCCTTACACTTTCGGATATGCTTTCCAAAAAAGACCTGGGATGCGAGATGGACTGTATCTATCTTCCGCAGCTTTTGAAAGCAGAAAACTACTGTGCTGAGAAATTAAAGAAACTGGCTTCTGTCCCCGCTGAAGACTACCTGTACCGCAGGATCTGTTATGAAAGACAGCGAAGCGGGAATCCGGATCTTTCCGTGGATGTATCCGGAATGGCAGAGGAACTGGGCATCCAGTATGATGACGTTCAGCTGTATGCGATACGTACCGCAGCCGCATCAAAGGGCATGGTGCTTACCGGAGGCCCAGGTACCGGAAAAACAACCGTCACCCAGGGAATCATAGAGGTGTTTAAAAAATTCAAACTGCATATCCTTCTCGCTGCACCTACGGGACGTGCCGCAAAGAGGGCTTCCGAGTCCACAGGGATGGAAGCAAAAACAATCCACCGTCTGCTGGGCTACAGCGGCTCCGGGACTTTTGAACATAATGAGGAACACCCACTGGAGGGGGACGTCCTGATCATTGATGAAAGTTCCATGGTCGATCTCCGTCTGATGAGCAGCCTGTTAAAGGCTGTACCAGAAAACATGCGTCTGATATTGATCGGGGATGTCAACCAGCTGCCTTCCGTTGGTCCGGGTACTGTTTTGAAGGATATCATCGACAGCGGGGTATTCCCGGTCGTCCGGCTGACTAAAATCTTCCGCCAGGCTGCTGAAAGCCACATCATTACCAATGCCCACAGGATCAATGACGGTCTCTTCCCGGTGATCGACGATTCGGATCCGAAAAATGATTTCTTTTTGGAAATAATGGACAAAAAAGGGGAAAAACTGGAAGCCTCGGAAATCGCAGAGCGGACTGCACAGGCCATTATAAAACTTCTGACGGATACGATTCCAAATATGTACCATATCCAGCCTAGGGATATCCAGATCCTTGCCCCAATGAGGAACGGCAGTGCCGGAACAATAGCCCTGAACAAACTTACCCAGGAAGCTTTAAACCCGGAAGGTCCGTCCATTGCATTTGAAGGATATTCATACAGGAAGGGAGACCGTGTCATGCAGACGAAGAACGACTATGAGAAAGGTGTGTTTAATGGCGATATCGGGTATATCGTAGCGGTAAATACAGAGAAGGAACTTCTGAAAGTCGAATTCCTTGATACGGATAAACAGGAAACGGATAGCAAATTCTGGCTGGATTATTGGGATATGGATGAGGAGGACGAAGAGGAGGATGAAGGAATAGGAGCCCATGGCCCAAACCCTTACGTGACTTATTCCCGGAACGACCTTGAAAACCTGGATCCTGCCTATGCGATCACGATCCATAAATCACAGGGTTCCGAGTTTCCTGCTGTGATCATGCCGTTTTTGAACAGCCACTTTGTCATGCTGGAAAGAAACCTCCTGTACACCGGAGTTACACGTGCAAAGAAATACCTGTTCCTGGAGGGACAGCGGAATGCGATATACAAAGCAGTAAAAACAATCTCCATGCTTTCAAGGAACTCTAATCTGAGGTCGAAGCTGCAGGGAGATTTTGGACAGATTTCCTTCTTTGGAGAAAATATGGGATTGTATTAAGGCCATCCGCGGATGGTCTTTTTTTTTTGCGGTTTCTGCTCATATGTGGTAATATTCTCGTATGAAAACAACTGGCTTCCATATCATGGTATCCTGACTGTACATACGAAAGGAGAACAGATATGGCGATCGATAATTTTTGCGAAGGAAAGAATATGGAAGAATACGAAGTACTCAAAAAAGCTGCTGCGGAATTAAACGAGATCATGCATGCAGCCCACATCAATGCTTCCGACCGGGCAGTCTATGCCAGCGGAATGCTTCTGGCGATGCATGTGCTGACCCCGGATTCTCTGTACGCTACAGAGGATACCGCCAGCCACTATATATACAGGCATCTGATGGACTTCTTAAAAGACCAGCTTTCCCCAGAGATGTATCAGATGACAGCAAGAGAGTTTCAGGTACTGACATCTGATCCGGAAAGAGACAGATACCTTGACAAGCTACATAAGAGCTACACACAGTATATCTTTTGTTTCATCTACCAGAATATCTTCCGGCTCTCTGACGGAATGGATTCCATAGGGGAACTTTTCGGGGAGTTTCTGAAATATACGGTACAGATGGCAACGGAAAACGGCAAAGTACTGACTCCCTCCTACATCAGCCATCTCATGGCAAAATTGATCCATGTGAAAGCTACAGACGAAGTATTGGATGTCTGCGCAGGCAGTGGAGGGATGCTGGTAGCTGCTTATGATGAAATGCGCTCCAGTAATCCGGGTCTTCAGTTAAAGAAAGACCAGCTGCGGGGGATTGAGATCAATCCGCGAATGGCAGCCCTTGCAGTATCCAATATGATCCTCAGGGGGATTTCTGCGGAAGCAGTCGTCCTGGGCAACACATTTCTGTATTCGGAGAATAAGAAATATGATAAGCTCCTCATCAACCCGGATTTTACCTGCGAGGAAAACGGACTCCCGTTCCTTTCTTATGGACTGGACATGTTAAAAGAAGGCGGGAAAGGTGCAGTGATCATCCAGGACAGTGCCGGAGGCGGCATGGCATCTGTATCAGCCAGAGAAATACTGGCACATCATACACTGCTGTGCAGTATCAAGATGCCAATAGACCTGTTTTCCCCCAATGCAAAGGTACAGACAAGCATCTACCTTTTCCGAGCCCATATTCCGCATGATTTCCAGAAAAACGTGCTGTTTGTTGATTTCCGCAATGACGGATGTAAGAGAACAAAACGTGGCTTTAAATATAGCAGGGATGTCTGGAGACTATACTCTGATCTGGTAAAAACCTGTAAGGAAAAGAGGGTTTATCCGGGGATCCCGGTCATCCTTGATCAGATCACAGATTCCGGGTGTGACTGGAATTATGAATCACATTTAAAGATCGATGGAAAAGTAACAAAGAAAGATCTTTCCTCTGAGGTGGCAAATGCCCTGCTGGAGAAGATCAAAGACCTTCTCAAACCAGAGGGTGATGGGGAGATTTCTGCGGATAGGAAGCTGTTTTCCATAGAGGAGCTGTTTGAAGTGCAGAACAGTATCTATTACCGCGGAATGCCGGAAGCCGATCTGTATGATGTAGACGGAACAGTGCCGGTGATCACAAATACTGCCTTAAATAACGGGGTAAAAGGATACAGCAGGCTAGAAGCCTGTAACAAAGGAAATGTGATCACGTTGAGTGATACCATCGGCGGCAGTCCTGTTTTCTACCAGGAAAAGGATTTCATCGGGTTTGCACACTTAAAGATGCTGATCCCCAAAAAGAATACACTGCCTGATTTTGACGGGCTTGTTGGAAGATATATCGCTGTTTCCATAAGGAAATCCATTTCCGGCAGATACAACTACACCACAAAACTGAACACTGGAAATATCCTGAGAACCAAGATCTCTCTTCCATGTAAGGATGGTCTGGTGGACACGGATTTCATCAGAAAGATTATGACAGAAGAGCAGAAGAGGAGTGCCGGTCTGGTGCTGGACTATCTGAGATCTTTTTCGGAACAATAATGACTACAGATGAGATTACAACTAATCAACATAAGGAGATATTTATGAAGAAAAAATCACGTTTAATGCTTTTGGTTTCATTCATATTCATAGTCTGTTTATCCGGCTGTGCAAAATGGCAGTCCGTCATCAATGACCTGCATGGTTCTTTGATAGGAAACAGCTATTCCATCTATACCTATGACAACTATGGCAGCCAGACACTCAAAACATCCGGGAATAAGATCAGTATTACCGGAAACAAGATCGAAACCACAAGCTTTGACAGTGAGGGAAAAACGATCACCGGCTATGATCTGTCTTCGGTCATCACCATCACCATTGATGGAAAAGAGATTGAAAGCTGCGGGGATACCTGTGTGTTTGTCCAGAAAGGACTGGAACCGGAAGTCGACTTTTCCCTGGAAGAGATCAGCAGCAATGGGGGAGGAAGCCCTGCATCCATTGACCGGGTATTAAACAAATACAAGAATGATTTTGGGAAATCACGTGTAGTGGTCATCAAATCCCAGTTAGGACAGCCCATAGCGGCTTTTTCCGGGGATGATGTATACTGGGAAGTTCCGGAAGACCTTCCAAAAATGACCAAACTCATGATCGACGGCAAAGCCCTGTATATCCATCGGGCAAATTACCAAATCATCGATAAGGCCCTTTTGTAACCTATTGTAATTACAGTTTTTTTTCGATGTACTATATACAACAGAGTTGCCTGATGCCATACGGCATTGGGAACCAGGCTGAGACTCGGGCTCAGCCTTTTTTTCTTTAAAACAGAGGTAATAATATGGTAAAAAAGTGCATTATCTGCGGAAACCTTTCTTAACGGATGTGTGGAAAATTCCTCTGTGTATTGTATTAAACCGAAAAAAATGTTAAAAAATAACACTTCTGGAGTCAGAGGTATTACCTATGACAGGACTGCACAAAAATGGCAGGCACAGATTGTTTTCAAAGGGAAAACTTATAAACTTGGAAGATATATAAACAAGGAAGATTCCATAAAAGCCCGAAAAATGGCGGAAGAAGCGATGTTTGGCAATTTTCTTAAATGGTTTCAGGATACGTACCCAGATAGATGGAAAAGAATGACGAATACAGATTCTTCAAAAATGAAATAACGGTATCAAAAACAATGGGGAAAGGTGCGGAAACTGAATCTTTTGATTCCACTAAGAAATAAAGAGACCCTTTTTGGAAGTATAGGATTAAAAAGGAACTTTAAACTATTCGCCAAACACTAATTTTGAATAGATTAATATACCACATTTTATAATATTGTATATTTTGCTTTCTTTATAATTTTTCATATAAATTAATACGCATATTAACTGATGGTCATCCAGAACTATTTTTTTCTTGTCAATATATGAATAACATCTCCCTGTCGAATTAAGGTTAAATCGACAAATATTTTATAATAAATATATGCAATAAATAGAAAAGAAGCGAATTTTTCATCTATACGACAAACGCTGATTTTTCCAATAGATGTCTGAAATCAAAATAAAAAGACTGATTATGTCAGTCTTTTTATTGTTTTCTTGTTTTGTTAATTTAATTGTACATAAAACAATAAATAATGTCAAGTGATATTTTCTCTGTTAACTGTTTAGTTTAAACTTGCTTTTTATAAGAAAATATAAAACAAAATAATTTTTCAGCTTTAGACAACCTACGGGTTTATTTTGCCGTATACAGCCACTATCAAAAGAGTCTGCTTTGGACAAAGTACCGTTAAAAGCTTAAATAAAGTAAAGATTTTTCAAGAAAATTCTATTTTTCTATTTAATATAAAGACTTCCCTCTACCGATGACGATTGCCATATCCGACATTTCCCAAATAAACCATAAACGCCACAATTACCATAACAATACCGATCACAACCATGATCAGAGTGCCTAGAAATGTTTTTAACATCCAATCAATAAACTTCATAAGCAGTGCCCACAGCAGGCTCAATCCGAAGCTTATTCCAAAATGGATTAATAGGGATTTGAAGATCTTTTCTTTTTTCTCTGTTATAATAAGGCTGAATTTAAAAATATAGTCCAATGAAATCTCTAAAAGAAAAAAAACGTCAATGTGTGATATTGTAGTACTGTGTTTCAGATGATCAATTGCTTGGATTTTAATGAGTTCATGACGCTTTCATATCGCGAAAAGTGAATTCGAATTCACTTTTCGCGATATGAAAGCG
>OLRJ01001765.1_pt1 | contig 17720 bp, 27 predicted proteins | sample 1672741 | NCBI WGS metagenome assembly OLRJ01 (sample SAMEA3136719, study PRJEB25190) | human gut metagenome | biome: human gut; feature: human-associated habitat; material: faeces | place: Austria | collected 2013
GGAATGTTATCTATCGTACACTTCCATTCTATTCGGTTCGCACAAACATGCAAGTAAAAATGGGCCTTCCCAAAAGGAAAGCCCACTGTATGGTATTGCTGATACTCAGATAGCTGCACAGAAGTTCGCAAGGCGCTGCCAAAGCAAGTAGTTGTCGTAGCTCATGCGTACCTTTTCGGGTACACCTGTAACGAGATACCACTTGTGTGCCTTAGCCTTGATGTTCGAGATGCGCTGCTGTTCACTGCGCGTAAAGGCTTTGCTGAACATACGGCGTCTGCGCCCGGAATTCCAGTATGCACCCTCCATAGTCTCGCAGATAAGAGCATAGGCAAGTTCTTTCTGAACATCGTCATGGGTCAACTCGATAATCTTACCCATATTCAGGCACCTACCTTTCGGCTGGACTTCTCGCGGCTCTGATGCACCATGGAAAGCGCATAGTCGAGCGCAGCAGCATCATCCGGCAGATAGGTGACGGATTTGAGTTCTCCGTACTCGCTGTGATGGCGCGGGATGGTCTTGGGTCTTTCCGTAACGACCGTCTCCTTCTCGAAATGCAGAGCAATCCGATTTGCAGGAACGGCATACCGTTTCTGCCGCTCGCATTCCTTGAAGTAGTCGATGAGCGTTGCGAACCCCAAGGGTTTTCTGCCATCAAGTCCCGTAACGGTGACGACATATGCCTTGATGCCTTTCGCTTCCCGTCTCTGCTGGTCCGCATAGTATTGGTAGGAGATGTACATCGGCGATTCCTTCAAATACGCGTTAGATTCCCGCGCAATGTAGGTCCCACTTTCCCGGCAAAACCACAGAAATGTCTGAGGCTTGCCGTCGGCTTTTGCTTCCTTTGCGGCTTTCTGAATGACCTTTGTGTCGAGGTCAAAGTCCGACTGATATTGTTTTGTGACCTGCTTCATCGCAGATTTCAGTTCCGGTAAAATCGGAATCATAGTATTATTCATTTCAATTCCCCTTTTAGAACGCTGTGAGCTTGGAAATATCCATGTCATAGCGTTCATATTTGTGGATGTAATCGAAAACGGTGTTCATCTGTGCCTGAGTTGCGGTTTTGGTGGCGTCCATATCGAGAAATGTTTTTCCCAAAGACGGATTGCGAACCGCAATCCAGCCGCGCCGGTACAGGTAATCGAGACCTTTCCCGCTCCAATCATAGGCCATGTCCAAGACTTCCTTATCAGAGAGGTTCAGGCGTATTCTGTTTTGCATGATGATGCGCCCCGCAAGAGCCGCATGTTCTCCAAACTCGCAAGGATACCATGTTCCGTCCGGAGCAATCATGCCGTATTCAGATAACTTCTGGATATTGTTAGATTCGTTCACGCAAATGACCCCTTTGTAGTCAGGTGTTGTTGTCCAAAAACTCCTGGCATTCGGTATCGTTCATCACGAACCCGAAATACGCCACACGCTTAACGGTCGTCTCCCAGACGCGCATCGTGCGACTCCGGGGCTGTACGACCCAGGAATGACAACGCCAAAGCCCGTCCTCGGAAAGAGCGTACCCGGTCGCAATAGAGCAGTGACCACGGTTTGCATCCCAAAGATAAGCGGAATTCGCGTGACATTGACTGGGCTGACCCTTGCGCATATAGCTGCTGCCATAGAAGAACTGCCCCCGACTGAGTGTTTTTACGGCGTCTTCGTCGTAGGCAGTCATGCAGACCTCATCTCCGCCGAAGCTGAGAATCTTGTCATGCAGTGCTTTCATGGCATCGAGCATCTCCTTGGAGAATCTCGATTCGCCGTTATATACCTGATGGCTGTCAATCCACCGCTTCCAGTCATCGCTCATCGGATTCCAGTGGATGGGTGCGGGCATCTGCTCGGGTGCTGTGATGGGTTTCAGGCTATTCCAGCCTTTTCGTGTAAGTGTCATCTCGTTACCTCCGCTGGTTTCAGGAGTTTATCGATTCTTGCAATGATTTCATCGCGCTTCTCTCCGCTCGGAATCGAGTCACTGTGACCCTTATCCGTGAGAAGCGTGTCGAACATGGCAAGAATTTCATTCGGATTGACCGGCTTCTTGGCAGAGGCACGAAGATAGGCTTCGATATCTTCCACGAGATTCCAGTATTCCATGCCATACAGCATCGCACTGTTTTCGTTGCTATGCCGGTCTTCTTCCTCGCTTGCATCACTGCAAACGATAGGAAGTTTTATCTCGGCGAGATAATCGTCAAAGATGTCCGCAGTATAAGCGGCGAGCCAGCGAATATTGGTATTCATGATTTTTCCTCACTTTCTTTCAGCTTTTGCCGCAAGCATCATCCCGCAGCATTTGTTCAGGCAAATGACACTGACCACGAGCAGCGCGATATTGTGCAGCGTGAAGGACTGTGCCAAAGCACTGATGCTCAGGAAGATGAAGAGAACAAACAGGACAGCTAAGGTTTTGAAGATGGTATAGATGATTCTGTTCATGGTAATGCTCCTTTTTTGCTCCGGTTATCGAAGCATGTCAACGATTTTTCCGACCAACTCATCATTGGTCACAAACTGGTTGCGGCCCCTGGCACCGAGCGATACAGAGGAGTAATCCTTCATATCGGCGGCATAGCGAACCATATTCTTGTCGGCAATTGGCTGATAGCAAGACCGTTCTGTGGTCACATACACGCATTTCCCGTTGAGGATATTCATGATGTGCCCGTAGCAGCCCGTCTGCTTGCCGTTGCGCTGCATGTTTTGCAGGGTATGCGTCAGCATCAGACCGTCGTTCTCCTTCTCGGCACAGGAGAGAATAGACAGTAGTTTTCGAGTCTTATACGCAGTGTTAGTCATGGTAGATTCCCTCATTTCTTTAGAAATACTTGTAAGCAGCGTTCAGCCGCTTGTTGTAGAGTTGTAAGGTGGTCAGGTTCCCGCAATAGACCTTGCTGGACGAGATAGGAACATTCACCCCGGCTTCCATGTGCGAGAAGAACATCGCAAGACAATCTTCTACACTGTCGCTCGTGGTGAGTGTCTCGTATACCGGATACGAGTACCCCGCTGCCTGACTGTATGTGGCATTTAGCTCATGGACAAAGAATTGGACCTGACCGGACACGGAACTTGCATCCAGACCCGATGCATAGCACCAGTTCAAGAGATTCGTCTTACGGTCGTGTGTCCATTGCAGAAGCCCATAGCCTCCGTCGTTCGGATTCTCGGCAGTAACACGAAGCCCGCTCTCCATTGCCATGCACCCCATCACAGCTGCAGTGCCGGCCTTAGAAAGACCTGCATCCCGCAACGCTGAATAGATGGCGTACTCATTGTCAGAAAGGTTCTGAGGCATCGTGTCCGTCACAGGTTCTTCTGCCGGTTCCTGTGCAGTCTCTGCCGTCTCGACAGAAGGCTCAGATACAGGCTCTGTCTCGGTCACCTCCTGCTCAGGTGCAGGCAGTACCGGCGTAAAAGGAGGATGGGCGTTGAGTTCCCGAAGATGGACCTCCAACGGCGTGACATACTCGATATCAGAATCATCAGCTGGCTTTACCGACGCAGCATACGCATGCGTCGAGAAAAAGCAGGCTAAGCAGCCTATGATGGTGATAACGCTGAGCATAAAAGCGGTGGTCCCGGCATAGAATTTCAGTTTGTCGTTCATTGTGATTACTCCTTTGAATAAAAGTTCCCGCCGACAATAGCTGTTCGGCGGGATGTGATTGATGTTCGGTTGTCGGAAAAACTTCATGCTTCACGGACTACGATGGCGGTATATCCGCTGTTGGCAAGATACCGATACGCTGCATCATAGGCGTCGCTGAGCGACGGGGCTTTGACATACCCGATATAATCGGAGCAGATAACCATGCCGGAAAAACCTGGGTTACCGGCATAGATGGCGAAGCGGGTATTTTTCTTGGAATTGCGATTAAACATAGCGGACCTCCTTGCAGTCACGTTCAAAAAGATGGATACGGATTTCTGAAAACAAAAAAAGCAGACCTACCACGAATGGTAAGTCTGCCTAATTTGAAAACAGAATTGTGAATGATGTACGCCCGAAATATTCGGCTGTGTAGAATGTTATCTATCGTACAATACCAATTCTATGCAGTTCGCAAGGATACGCAAGAGAAAAACAAAAAAAGGCGAAGTCTTCCGAAAAAGACTCCGCCATGGTTTTGTGTGCGATTTTTGCATTTCAGTGTTGTTATTCACGGCACATTTCTCGCATCTTATTCTTCCTCAAGCCATTTCTTAGTAACATCGAGAAGGCATTTTCGAAATTCGGGAGCGGGCTGCATCGGAAACGAAGACCACTGAGAATCGAGAACGACAGGGTATTCGTACTGTTTGCCGTTATGCGAAAACGGTATGAACTGAACTTCTCCGTCCACGAGCCATAGCTTTTCCGTTCTGATGGGTTCGATGTACTCCGTCAGCCAGCATTCGTGCGTGACAACGGAATCCGCCACGAAATACTTTGTCTTATCGTCCAGTATCAGTGCTGGGTTGTTATCCTCGACACAATACACTCTTCCGACGAACGGCAGGAGCATCGTCTCGGCGGCGTGTTTCGCGCTTCTCCCCTGCCGAATTTCCGATAGCAGGAAACTCGATATGAAATGCGGGATACCGATGCCGGTCAGGCAGTCATCGAGTGTGTGTCCGGTACAGATTCTCGGTGTTTCCTGGTCCTCCCCCTTCATCCGATTCGTAGGGATTTGCGGAACGACCTTGTCCGGCAAGCATCCTGTATTCGCCATGAGATGAAATAGTATCTGCATTATGGGACTTACTCCTTCGGCAGTTTCTTGCGAAACGGGTCAAGGTCTCCTGGCCTATAGACCGACTTGACATAGGATTTGATGTCGTCTTCTCCAAGGCTCTCAAAGAGATTCAGCCAGCATTCGGCTTCAATCCGCATCTCGCCGCCCATTTGATACGCTTTCTCGCACTGCACCAAATCAAACTGAAAATCGTTCTTGTAGCGGCAGTTTTCGGCTGCTTTTGCAAATTTCGTAAATGTTCTGGTATTCAAGGTTTACCTCCTTTTCTGAAAATGGAAACAAAAAAGCAGACCCTCATTTCGAGAGTCTGCTCTAAGCACATAACAGATTGTGAATCTACCGGTATGGGGAATCAGAAGATGGTATCTATCATGCACTTACTATTCTATTCGATTCGCACAACTGTGCAAGGGGGATTTTGAGATGCGGCTACGCTTTCGATGGTTTCCTCGCAGCTACGCTTCCTGCTCATTCAATGGCGGCAGCTACGCTTTCGATGTCGTCTGCGTTCAGGTTGATGTATTGCCACGATTGCGGGGCGCGTTTCAGGTGCAGCTGATGCATGGGCAGAGAAAGTTTGCGGACATTTGAGATATTCCAGCCATACAGCATGCCGGTTTTGTTGCCATACTCGAACAGCGCGGCTATATCGATACAGCTTTCCCGGATAAACTTATCCGCCATACCGGACAGCTTTTCGCCGTCTGCATAGTAAGGAGACAATCCTGTCAGGCAGTTCAGCTGGTCGATGTCCTCGCAGGTAAAAGCCCCGATGATTTCCCCTGCACCGCCGTTTGCCTTTGTCTCATAGCAGAATACAGCGAATGGAAACGAGATTTCCCAAGGCCGAGATTTGCGGACTTCGAGCGTCTTTTCACCCGACATGATTTTAGCAAGCCATTCGCGTTTTATCGAAATGACGACCGCTTTGCCGTCATTTACCGCGAGTGCATTTTTGAGAACCGTCACAACTCATCACTCCTCATATTCGTAGTCACAAAAGCTGTTGACCTTTCCTTCTGTCTGTTCGTATTCGGACATAAATTTTGCGACAGCCAACTCGAAGTGCCCACGGCTGATACCGGTGACATCCGAAAAATCGAGGAATGCGTGCTCAAAGTTGCTAACCATAGCCACGAGAATGTACGATTCAAGTTCCTTGGAGAATTCTTCCGGAGTGCCATCGAAATGGATGGTGACATCCTTAGATTCGTCGTCAGGGTCAAGATAATTCGAAACAGCCTCATCCTTCGCACTGGAGAAGAACCCATCGACATTGTCACTCACTCGCAGTTCAGCGGAATCGCTAAGCGGTACATTCAGCCCACCTGCAGCTTCCGATTCGGCCATCAGTTGCATAACATAGTAGCGAAACATGAGGAACGCGCACACACCCGTAGGCTCAAAATTCTGAATGACCTTTTTCAACTGCGCCTGACGGTTGTTTACGACTTTGTAGTTTGCTTTCATCAAATCTCCTTCTTTAAAAAATGCTTTACAACGCATGAATATTTGATTTGCCGGGTGCAAACATCAGCGGCTCGTCCGTTACTTTCAGAACGGTGCCGTCCCCTTGCCTGCACGCATACAGGATTGCTTTGAGCATCTCATAGGCAAGTTTGCTGTTGTAGGCAAGCCCTGCGTTGGAGATGCCGAAATTGCCATTCCAGCCAACCCTTAGTTTTCTCAGCTGTGGAATCAGAAGGTCACGGGCTTCCGCTATGCCGATGCCGCCCCAACGAGCGTCATGATACGCCTGCAGCTGCGGTTTGTTGTCGGTATCAGCTATATCGAGAACCTCATAGATGATGCTGAACTGTCCCATTAGGATTCTGGAATACGCATCGAGGATGGCAGCAGCTTTTACCCAAGCACTTTCGTTCATGTCGATGCGCTTAGTATACGGGGTCTCCTTGTTCCCTGCCTCGATATTCGCTGCCGCGAGCGCAGTCTGATAGATTTCCCCTGCTGCGTTTTGCATGGAAGGCACGGGAGCTGTGACCTTAAAGTCGGTAAATATCATATACGCCTTTTCGATATCCGCATCATTCACACCGTAGGCGTCCCCGACCTCTTTGCAGATAGAAGAAAAGTTGTTGCCGTAGAATGTCTGCATTACCTGCATGATATGCAAAAACAGCTGATACTGCTTTTCGGTCATTTCGAAAATCATGGCGCACCTCCGTTACTTTATTAGCATTATACCACAAATGTGTATTCAGTACAACCATGAACGCTGATTCGTAACAAATAAGATACAAACAAAAAAGTGCCCCTATATTCCTCGACTGAAATCGAAGATTTTAGAGGCAGTGGCGCTCATGGAAGGATTCGAACCATCGGGCGATTTCTCACCGGCGGTTTTCTGGACCGCTGCCATCGGCCACTCGGCCACATGAGCATATGGCGCAGAGAGCGAGATTTGAACTCGCAAGCGAGGAGTGATTTAGCACCTGCTACAATTATGGTTAAATTGATAGTAAGTGTTGTTTTGCCTCGTGACTGGGTAGCAACCAGTTGCCATACCGTTAGGCGACCTCTGCATGTAAACACCCTATGCAGGGTGCGTTGGTGACCCCTGGCAGACTCGAACTGCCGACTCCAGCTTGAGAGGCTGGCGACTTGGACCAACTTGTCGAAGGGGCCTTATGGTGCGCCGGGTAGGATTCGAACCTACGAACCGTAACGGAACGGTTTTACAGACCGCTTGCTTTAACCTCTTGCATACCGGCGCATATGGTGCTCCCGGCTGGAATCGAACCAGCGACACATAGGGCTTCAACCTACTGCTCTACCAACTGAGCTACAGAAGCAGATGGTGACCGAAATGGGGCTTGAACCCATACTCTCAAGCGTGAAAGGCTTGCGACTTAACCAATTCGTCTATTCGGCCATATAGCCGCAATCCTGCGGCGAGGGTTTATGCGATGACGAGAATGTCATCGATTTTCGTATCGAGCATCGCGGCGAGAATCACAAGGTTGTCGATGGTAGGAAGTGCAGTGCCTGCCTGCCATTTGGCTACCGCCTGTGTGGAGACACCGAGCGTATCCGCCACATCCTTTACCTTGATGCCTGCCGCTTTTCGCAGTGCCTTGATATTGGCACCTGTTTGCTGGATATCGATTGTTGGAACGTTCATTCTCTTTTGCTGCCTTTCTGTATTGCAGGCAACAAAAAAACGCCGCCTGCCGAAATGAATCGACAAGCAGCGTTCGGAATGCAAATGCCGTCAGAAGACGCACCGCAGCCGTTCGAGGTCTGTTTTTGCCTGTCGATTGGTATAGGAAACAAAGCTGGATTCGTAGGACTCGAATTCAGATTCATAACTATACTCAGCAAACGACATAGCATTAACAGTCTTGCACAGCATCTTCGGTTGTCTCCTTTCGTTTCGTTCTGTTTACATTATACCACTTTTGTGGTTCTGGTCAATCAACTTGTGGTTTACTTTTCACTACACCATTTCGCGGTATCGGGAATGTATACTGCGTCTGTCCCCCTCTTGCTTCGGGTTGGACGGATTTTCCCTACTTCCAAATGTCGGCTTCTGGCTCTTGAACTTGTACTTGTCGCGGTAGCCAGCTCCTTCGTGGAGAACGCGGTCTGCACCGAGTTCGTGTTTGCTCATCACACATACGCTCCTTCCGGGAGTCTGTCCGCATCTGACAGTTCATCGACAGTCAGTTCCCTCAATGTTCCTTGGTCTGTATCCAAGCCGATGGTATACATATATACTACACGGCTATCCCGGAATACTTCGGCCGGAGTCTTGCTTTTGCTGACGATTTGTTCGATTTGCTGCTTCGTCGCCGGATACATGACCCAGCGTTCTTCGCTTCGCACTTCTGTGCAGTTACAGAAATACAATTTTTCGTCCTCATCCTTGCATACGCAGAGCAGCGAAATGCCGTCATAACTCCAAAACACTTTATCGACAATAAGTTCTTTTCCAAACAATTCCTTGAAATTCAGTCCCTCAAACAAGGGCTCTCCGCGTAAACTCATATCTGCTCCTGTTTTTGTGTTTCTTCATGCCGCAATCAACTTGAGGTTGAGTTTTTTGGCTTATCTGCGCTCAATACGCGAGGATTCGAGGAAGTGAACCTATCGGTGTGCGCTTTTTATTCTTGTGCTTGCCCATGCCTAGTCCTTCTCAAGAAAATGCTCCCACTGTGTTCGCCTAATTGGTGTACCGCCGAAAGCGTAGTGCTTGTCATAGTAATCCGACATCGCCTCGGCATGCTTGGCGGCATCAGTCGGATTATAAAACGCTGTTTTGCCGATGCTTTTTATCGCCACCCAATGAACCGCGATGCAGCCATCCACATCCACACCGACGCAATGCGCATCGACATATTTTCCCTTAAAGAATCTGGTAATCTTGACAGGGTATACAACATATTCCAGTTCAACGAGCCGCTTTTCGTTGTAGTACCGATGTTCCCAGACGCCCCAGAGAGTGTCGCCAATTTTCGGCTGCATGCTTTTCATAAGAGCCTCTCTTATTTGGTGGTTTTGGTCGGGAAAACCTCATACACACTAACATACAGCATCCCCGGCATGTAGTCAGCATATTCTACCGGACGCTTCTGGTCGTACACCTTCACATTCGAACCATCATCTGCCGTAAGCCAGAGATATTTGACATGCTCAGCATAGCGAGGGTCTTTTGCGCGATACATTTGCCCTTCTTTGATTTTGAGGCGGCGCATACAGGCTTGGACGCGGGAAAACTCAACAAATGCACCATAGTCACCAATCACAATACGGTTGTACCCGTTGGCAATGACTGTGCCATCAGCGGTTTCGAGCGAAATCGTGTCACCGGACACATTGCACCATTTCGGCAATGCCTTTTGAAACTCGGCTCGCACATCGCAGAAAAAGGTGCGCGGGATAGGCTTGTATCCATAATCTCGGGCAAGTTGCTCTTGATATTTGAGCATCCGAGCGCCGACTTCTGAAATTCTATGCTTCATCGATTACTCCTGACTCAGCATCTGCGCAGAAGCAACTTCCCGAATATTGCGATTCTCTTTTTCGGGAGCCGACACAATGCGGCGATGAGAGCGCATCAGCGTCAATACGCGATTACGGAGCTTTTCATCTTTGATAAGCTGAGCAACCTGTTTGATTTCCGATTCACGCAGATACATTGTACTGTTGATGAGAACACCATGTACCTCGCCGTTCTCTGAACTCTCCTCGACTTTATCGACATTGTCATAGGCGTAAATCACATCAACATCAATGGTGACGGACGCTCTCTCAAGAAGTTCAGTCCCTCCTTGAGTTACCAGCCACTTGTGTGTGTAGCTTTCGTCAGAAATGTATGTTTTGCCAATGAGTTCCAGCGGCGGTGAAACAAGATGGTTTGTGGAATAGCGGATATGGTTTTCGCTTTCGTTGAGATTATCCTGCCAAAGGCGCATCGGCTTGATGTTTTTGTCTTTGAAGTGAACATAGGTGTCCCGAATGAATGTGGAGATGGTCCGTTCAATGTGGTCGATTTCCGGCATTTCTTCCACGTTGCGGAAAACAAAGCGCGTAGACTTGCCCTCGCCGTACTCTTCGTCGTCCGTCACATAACGAATCTCTTCCAGCACAAACTTTGGTTCCAATGCTGTTTTAACGGTTTCAAGAGAAAATACATTCCACTTCATTATGTCCTCCACTTCTTTTCCCATTGGTCATACTCGGAAATTTCCCGCTTTATGGTTTTGCCGTCTTTCTTATATACGGTGATACGATGTGCATAGTCGGCAGAGTGTTTCAGCAGCCGTTGCAATGCTTCTTCCTCGGAAGTTGCTTTGGTAACTCCAAGATAGGAGCCACCGGACCCCAAAACATCAGACTCATACCAGCCTGTCTCGTAGTATGTAGTCTGTTCTGTTGTTTCATCCAGAACGGCCTTCCCCTGCTCGCCATAATCACCCGTATAGTAGCTGCGGATGATGTTAGCGGCATGGTCATTTCCCTGTTGCTCATAGGTTTCGGCAATGAGCTCGACATAAGCCCTGAATTTTTCCTCGTCACCTTCACGATGCGCGGCGATGAGCATTCCGATGGCCACAGCGCTTACATTATTCACGAAATCACCCCCTGAGTTAATTTCAAAAATGGTACTCCAGCCGGGAGTTGAACCCGGAGAAAACAGAGTTTGAATCTGCCGCGTATGCCAATTTCGCCACTGGAGCATAGTATGTCATCCGCAAAAGCAGACGACAGTTGCATGACTTGATTTTACAGCGAATATCACATTTTATCGCTGTTTTTATACTTGTATTATACCATATTTGGACGCGGATTTGTAGCGAGTACAAGTATGATTCACAAACAATTAACATCTGAGCGAGTCGCATTTTGTGCGCTTGCTTGTCGTATTCGTCTGGCGCGAATCAGTGCTGAATCTGCCTCGAATCTGCCCCGTCAGAAAACAGGCAAAAGCAACAGCAACACAAACGCGAGTCTTTGCAAGTTTCAGAAATAGCGCTTTCCTCGGCTCAGGACTTGCTCTCTGCGGGCGCTGGCGTCCAGTATAAGAGCGTTCCGAGGATATCGCACATCGGTGCCGCCTCGAAGACGCAAAGCGTTTCCAGAGCATCTCTGAGGCGCTGCTCGTAATCTGTACGCAGCATATCAAGGGGAACCAGCACCTTGTAGGAGCCGGAAGGCGCTTTCAGAACGGGAGATTCGGATGCTGAATTCTCAGTAGGGTCATTCTCCCATCCGCAGGTGATGAGATAGTCATACAGAGCATAGGGGTTTACGGCAGAGACTGTCTTTCTGCCATCAAGCATCTTGTAGGCACGGAGATACTTGGCTTCTCGCGCAAGGTCTTTGCTTGTGAGAGAATACGGGATTCGGTTAAGGTCCATATTGCTGACGAGGTCTGCGCGTTTTACCTTGACGGCAATGTCGTTTTGCTTAACACGCCAGATATACTCTGCGTAGGTCGTATCTTTTTCCCGAGTCAGTACAGAGACCGCCTCAGCCACTTCCGGAGGGAATTCCGCTCTGATGGTATCTATCGTGGTGCCGGTATCCTCCACCGTGTCGTGCAGGTAGGCGGCAGCTTTCACCAGCGGGTCAGGCTCAACGCCGTCTGCGACAACGGCCACATGCGCCGTAAAGTAGTCTTCCCCTGCCTTGTCGGTCTGGCCCTTGTGCGCCATCATGGCGAATGCCTTTGCTTTCTCAATATAATCAATCATTCGTATCACCTTTCTTTGGTTTGTAAGCAGCACCATGCGGGTCTGCCGGGCAATAAAAAAGGCTTGCCAGTTTCCCGGCAAGCCTCGATAGATTCAGGTCTTTGCGGACCTTTGTTGTAGTGTTGGAAACGGAAGATTTACTCCGCAGCGCCCTCAACGATTACGACCTCAGCCTCGGTCTCCTTAGGCATGTCGGCATCTTCCTGCTTGGTGTCGGTGCTGTCCTCGGAAGTCTCGGCAGACTTCTCGGTCTCAGCAGACTCAACAGGAGCGGCAGGCTCGGCAGGAGTCTCAGCAGGTATAGCGGGCTCAACAGGAGCAACGGGCTCGGCAGGAGTTTCAGCAGGTACAGCAGACTCAACCGGAGTCTCTGCGACATAGGTCTCGGCGTTGATGGTCTCGGCGCTCATTTCCTGCGCCGGAACCTCGACAACAGGCTCAGTCCCGGCTACGATAGGGTTTGCAGCCACCTTGGCACTTGCGGGCAGACGAGCGATGGACTCAGTCTTGGTCTCGCCGCAGCCAGTGCAAGTGTAGGTCTTGACACCCTCATGCTCAGTGGTAGGCTCGGTGGTAACGACACCGCTATCCCAAGTATGGTCTTTCTTGGGCGTGGTAGAGAGAACGGTGCTCACTTCACCGCAGACGGTGCAGTAGATTTCGGTGCGACCCTCTTCCTTGCAGGTAGGCTCAATGACACGCATCTCGGCATGGTGACCGGTGGAGTGTACAATGTTGTCCTTGTAAGAGAAGCTGTCATCTTCGTTGCACTTGTGCATCGTGTAGCCGTCCTCGGTGCAAGTCGGCGGGACAACGGTAACAGTGAAGGTGTACTTGGTGGGCAGGACCTTTTCGGTCATGGTCGCATCGCAGTTCTTGCAGTGCAGGGTCTTGACGCCGTACTCGTCATGAGTGGGCTGGGTAGTGATGACACCCTCATCCCAGATATGACCAGTACCACCATAGGAGTAGGTCATGGTATGGGAAGCATCGCGCTTGCAGTGCATCAGCATAGTACCCGGCTCGGTGCAGGTAGCCTTTTTCAGGCATTCGGTGTGCTCGAAGTCCCAGTCGTGGCTGCCGATAGCGGGCATAGGAACGAGAATTTTGCTGTCGCAGCCATCATTGGTGCAGTACATCCAACGCTCGCCCTCAGTCTCACAAGAGGGCTCCTTGACGATTTCACCGAGACCCGTGTACTCATGGACATGGACCTTGGCAATGCTCTCGGTCTTGGTCTTGTTGCAGACGGTGCAGGTATAGGTCTTGATGCCCGGCTCGGTGGCAGTAGGCTCCTTGGTGATAACGCCCTCGTCCCACTGATGCTCCTCATTGACGGGGATATCGCGGACATGCTGCTTATCGTTGCAGCGCTCACAGACCTTATCTACGCTGCCAGCGTCCTTGCAGGTGGCGGGAGTAGTGACTTCCTTGTACTCATGACCCAGTGCAGGGACGATGTTGTCCTTGAAGGACTTGGTGGCATCTTCCACGCACTCGTGCATGGTATAGCCGTCCTCCGTGCAGGTAGGAGCGACCACGGTCTCGTTGTAGGTGTAACCCAGAGCCGGAATGCTCTCGGTGTAGGTATCACCACAGTTGTGGCAGGTGAAGGTCTTGACACCGTTCTCGGTGTAGGTAGGCTCGGTGGTCACAACGCCGTCATCGTAATCGTGACCGGTTGCGGGGATGACCTCGGTGTAGGTATGGCTCTTGTCGTTCTGGCAGGTGAAGGTCTTGACGCCATCCTCAGTGCAGGTAGCAGCCTTGGTGACAACGCCGTCATCGTAGTTATGACCCAGCGCGGCAATCTCCTCGGTCTTAGTCTCGGTGCAGCCATCGTTCAGGCACTTGTAGGTCTTCACGCCGGAAGCCTCACAGGTAGCGGGCGTGGTGACAGTACCATCATCCCACTTATGACCCACAGCCGGGATGACCTCAGTCTTGGTCGCGCCGTCACGAGAGCAGGTAAAGGTCTTCTCGCCATCCTCAGTGCAGGTAGCAGCCTTGGTGACGACACCCTCGCCCCAATCATGGTCCAGAGCGTCCACGAAATCGCGGTTCTCGGTCAGCGTAGCGTCCTGGTCGCAGATGTAGACGGTGTAGCCCTGCTCAGTGCAGGTGGGAGCAACCGTATCACCCTTGTGCCAAGTCTTCTCCACCATCGGGATATCCTCGGTATAGGTATCACCGCAAGCAGAGCAGGTAAAGGTCTTGACGCCCTTCTCGTAGATGGTCGCTTCCTTGGTCACAACACCCTCATCATAGGTGTGCGGGGTCTTGTCGGTGAAATCGCCCTTGTAAGTAAGACCCGGAACCTCATTGCACTCATAGATGGTATAGCCCTCGGAAGTGCAGGTGGGGGCAACGACCTGCAGGATGTGGTAGGTCTTGTCCAGAGAAGGAATCTCCTCAGTACGGGTCTCACCGCAATCCTTGCATTTGAAGGTCTTGATGCCGGTCTCGGTGTAGGTGGCAGCTTTCGTCACGGTGCCGTTATCCCAGCTATGACCCTTGGCGGCAACATAGTTGTCGTTGTAGTTCATGCCGCCCCACTCGTTGCAGATATGCTCATCATAGCCCTGCGTGGTGCAGGTGGCGTCATGATGGCGTACGGTGAAGGTGTAGACGGGCTGAGACTTCTTCTCGGCAGGAGCGGCAGCGGGAGTCACAGCAGCAGGCTTCTGGGCAGGAGTCTTGGTGCCGGTGGTGGTTTTATGGGTGTTGTAGACGGGAGCCTTGGCGGGACCGTCCTTAGTAGAAACATTGTCGGGGTTCGTGTTCTGGCTGGCGGCGGGCTTCTCAGCCTTGTCGGAAGCGGCCTCAGACTCAGCGGTCTTGTTCTCGGTGTTGGCAACATCGGAATCGGGCTTGCTCTCGGCTTCACTCTCAGCCTTGCTCTCGGACGCCGCCGCGTTGGTATCTTCCTTCTCGGCAGTGTCGGGGGTTTCGGACTGTGCGGTGCTTGCGGAATCGCTCAGGCTGGTGGAAGGAGCAGAAGAGGCAGCATCCTGATTCTTCTTGCCCTTACATCCGGTAACAGAGATTGCGACTGTAGCAGCCATGGCAACTGCAAGCACATTCTTCATCATAGACTTTTTGCGCATGATTTTACTTCTCCTTTTTATTGTGTGGGGTGAGTCCCCACATCAACGAAACGATGTGAAGAGCGGAGGACTTCTGATATTTCGTTTTCCCTGTCGCTCTATATGCATTATACCACATTTTTCCTTGAAAGTGTACTGAGTATAACCATGATTAACGTAATGTTCACAAATCGCAACAGAATCCGAGAGGCTCCCATCGGGAGAAAAACGATTCTGGTACGATGAAAAGAAGCGCAAATATGTAAAAAGCAGCCGGGTACAGAGTGTATCCGACTGCTGATGGCGGATAGGGTAGGATTCTTTCAAGACCAGTTCCATAAACCACTCGGACACCTATCCAAGAATCAGAGAGTGTTAGCCGCAGAAATCTGCGTTGCCCGCCATCTACCGCGTGGAGGTCGCTCTCAAAAGATGGCTGACGAGACGAATTTGTCTCGCCCATGCCGCAGCCGTTTTCGCCACTCGGCATGATGTTTTCGGCTTGACGTAACCCTGTGTAAATGACCCTCAGGTGGGGGCGGTGCGGGCAGGATTATCGTCTTCGTGGTGTAGTTAAGGAGTACCGCACCAAATAAATGACCGTACTGCGCTTGTGTAACAGTACAATGCACGCCCAGAGACGATTTCCAAGATGGAGATGTGTCTGGTGGTGGAAGCAAAGGGATTCGAACCCTCGACCCCCTGCTTGCAAAGCAGGTGCTCTCCCAGCTGAGCTATGCCCCCATGAGGGCGGGAAGGCCCCGCCAGTAATTACGCGTAGTGAAGTTCGCCGTACTGTTTGACCTCGCGCTCCAGATGCAGCGGAATGGTCTTGTCGCTCTTCTGCGTGATATCCTCACGTGTCAAAAGGCGCTCATCGACGCCAGCTGCCTGCAGAACTTCGTACAGGTTCGAGGGACCGGTGCCGTCGTAACCCGCAGTTAAGCCATTGACCTGCAAAGCGAAGCCGTGCAGATGCGGTGCCAGACCCGGTACAAAATCGAGTTCAACAACGACTTCGTTACTATTCTCGTTCATGCGCTTGACCGAGAGAGCACGGATGTTCTGACTTCCGAAGGTCTCAATCAGCTTCTTAGCCGCCGCTGCGGTTTCAATCGTTGATGTGCCTTCGACATTGATAATTGCCTGCTCCATCGGAATCATCTCCTTCCTACTTAGAGTTGTCATGCGCTATAGCAGATAACGCTCTGCCGTGCGGGGCTTTACGTTGCCCATTCGTGTTCGGTTCCGGCTACGACGACTTCCGTAAGGACTTAGCCAACCGTCAGCAAGTGCATGCCCCCGCTGACAGCTTCTTGGGCGGTTTCTCAAAGAGCGCGTCACCCAATCGGACCGTGGAGCTTGATGGCAGACTCGAACTGCCGACCTGCGCGTTACGAATGCACTGCTCTACCAACTGAGCTAACCAAGCACGGTAGGGTGTTTTATGCTGGTTATCACCCCTCAGCGAGGAAGCCAACCTCGCGTCCAGCACCATCCGGTAGCAACCCCGGAGGATTCTGCGCTGTATCCTCTCCGATGTTTTTCAGCACCATTCGCGACTGATGCCGAGACTTTCGGATACCTTCAGGTGCAGCACCTGTTTGCCGATTGATTTTTTGGCTGTCCGTTGGCATTCGACAGCGGACCACAATTGACGTACTCCCACCCCTCACGGAGTGGGATTCTATGCTGACGCAATGCAGTTACAGGGTTTTCCAACAGCAAAAGCTGCCGGATACACTATCTTTCGATAGACCAGTGTACTTACTACCCAAAGCGAAGCTTAAAGGCAGGACAAAATGCCCGAAAAGCCAGCATAAAAAGTGTAGATATCCCCTTAATAAGGGTTTCACCTATCAAGTGCTACTGAAAGCAGCACTTCAAGGCAATCAATGGGGCTACGTCGAAACCCCTTAAATTGTAAGTGTTTTAGAATCCTACGCTAGAAGGCAACCACTCGTGGCTGTTTTGCAAGCGCTCTTTTGTTTCATCGTGCAGTTTCTTAAACTGCGGGAAATCTTTCTTAATGGTTTTTTTGTTATAGGATTGAAGATTCTTTCTAAGATGTAATAAAAGGAATGCGGAATACAAATCTCGCTGAACAATGGTTCCGTCGGAAAGTTTTGCAAAACGCTGGGACAGTTTTTTCTTTGTATAACTATCGTCGGTATGGTCAAACTGCGAGGCTTTCGTCTCAAAGGTGCTGACCTTGATAACACTGCCGCCGTAACGACTTGCTTTTTGCCCCAAAATTGTTATAAACAAAGCAGGAGCGCAGCGTCCGATAGATTTACCGAACCGCTTTTTGGTATGCGCTCTACCGGTTTTCGGATTGATTTTTGTTTTCTTGCTGCGCTTCTGCAAGGCTTTGTAGTTCATATCTTCAACTACGAATTCGTTGCCGTATGTCAGCAATTCATTGGCGAGAATATAATGCTCCGTCTTGCGTACAGCAGCAAGTTTGCGGTTCAAGTCCCGCAGCCTATGCAGCAACCGATGAATTTCATCAGCTGTTTGTGCCGGGAAGAGCCGGAAGAGTGACGGATGTGCTGATTGATTCGGCAGGAGCATTTCTTGCATTGCTTGCTATTCATATTATTTTATATTATCATAAGTCTGAAATAAGAAATAGAAAGAGGTGATTCTGTGGTAGAGTTGGATAATTTTAA
>OLRJ01001768.1_pt1 | contig 17715 bp, 18 predicted proteins | sample 1672741 | NCBI WGS metagenome assembly OLRJ01 (sample SAMEA3136719, study PRJEB25190) | human gut metagenome | biome: human gut; feature: human-associated habitat; material: faeces | place: Austria | collected 2013
CTGCTGACCGATGCACTGTAATTACAGTTTTTAATAGCATTCATCGTCGAATTTGAAATCACGTCGTCGCCTCCAACCAGATAAATATTTTTAATGCTCCCATTAGACAAATACTGTCGCTGTGCAGTTGTTAAACCGCGATCGACCAAAAGAATCGGCTTGCCCAGCGCCGAAGCCGCAAGGCTGTCTGCATATCCATTACCTGTACAAACCATCATATCTCGATCAGCGGAAGTTATTCCAGCCTCTCTTAAAATTTTATCGTTCGTGTCATATCGATCGATTCCACCCAGGCGTTTTACCCTGCTACTGCCTTGGAATCCTGCAACTTTATTGTAAAACCGTTTTGAAACAACGCCTTCATCTCCCAGGATGTAGACAGTGCCGGATGAGCTGATATTAGCCTGAATATATGATGCGATCTGATCCTCCCTGGATCCGCCATTCGGCACCAACAGTACCGGTGCATTCTTTTTCTTGGCCAGATAACTGCCTGCCAATGCATCCGGATAATTCTCGCCACAGGCCACAACAACATTCTGGAACTTTCCTCCCGATCCAATTTTTTCTTTTAATACATCGAAGATCGCATCATATCCTCGAACAGCTGTGTTTTCATACCCCTTGATCTTTGTCGCAGGAAAACGATCATAATTACTCATTTGTTCTTCTCTCCTTTACTATGATATCTTTACCTTCACAATATACACGATACGTAAATCCAGAATGCTCGATCCTTGCATAATCATGTCCTGCATCAGCTGGCCAGCAGGCAACAACTTTTAAATATGTATCGCCTGTATTGATCAAACGATGAGCCCAATCGGATCGAATGTGATGCAGTGAACCTTCATACATCTTTTCACACCAGCATTTACCCTCTTCATCCATTAACATCAACAGACCTGTTCCTTTTGAGCACCAATAGTATTCTTCACAGTCCATGTTTTCGTGAAAATGTCCTCTAGTCATGTTGCATTCTCCATTTACTTTTACAGGATGCATAACAGTCAATCCCCAATTCAATTTACCTGGTTCTGACTGAGATGAAACGCTATAGACTTCATACATTACGGTATCGTCATGTAAGGACTCATCTACACTTTCATAGAAGTCTTTAGCATCTTTGTAGAGCTTTGTGGAAACTGTTACCTCTTTTCCACAGGGTTCCTTATCCCAATCATGTATCTGGTGACAAAGCTACCAAAGGATATGGCGGAAATTTATGGCAATGTATCAGATGCTTTAAAGAAAGAGGAAGATAAGAATGGTGGCAAGTAATGATTGTTTCAGTAGAAAAGATACAGAGATGACAGAGACTTTTGTAGATGGAATACAACTGCATATAGCAGAGCACGGGCATGGAGGTCCGGTTATTTTCTGGGGCATGTATCCACATCAGGGAGGAGAAGTAGAACATTTCTGGGAAGCTTTGATGGAGCTTGTGCCAGAACAGAACTTTTTGCTAGTAGCATTTCAGGTGGAAGACTGGAACCGGGATTTTTCACCCTGGGAAGCACCGGCGGCATTTGGAACGGAAGCATTTGATGGACAAGGCGCAAGGACGTTGAAGTGGTTACTTGAAGAAGGAGTCCCATATATTGACCGGACATATCATGTGAAAGAACAGGAACACTGGCTGGCAGGATATTCCTTAGCAGGATTATTTGCCTTGTGGTCGGCGTATGAATGTGATATATTTTCTGGAATCGCGTGTTGTTCTGGTTCTCTGTGGTTCAAGAATTGGGACATTTACATGAGAGAACATACATTGAAGCGCAAATGCAGCGCATATTTGAGCCTTGGAGGAAAGGAAGAAAAGACGAAGAATGCGGTAATGGCAACTGTGGGAGACCGCACCAGGGAACAAGAAAAATTGTTGCTGGAAGATTCATTTGCCGAGCGGGTAGTATTAGAATGGAATCCCGGAGGACATTTTGCGGATTCTGGGAAGCGTCTGGCAAAAGGAATCAAGTGGCTGATGGAAAAAAGATACGAGTTGAAAAATTATGAAAAATAAACTGATGTTAGCAATTACAAAAATTGGAGATTTGCTTTTAGAGAATAAAATTACATCTCTGGAAGAGGAACCGGAATGGAAGGATATTTACCTTGATATTCCTTCATATCAAAGACCGTATAAATGGACAACGAAAAATGTAAATCAGTTGATTGATGATATTGACGAGTCTATGAAAGCGGGAAAAGAGTTATATAGAGTTGGGACACTTATTCTTCATAAACATGTGAAGGATGAGAAAGTCGTCTATGACATTGTAGACGGCCAGCAAAGAACTATTACATTTGTATTGCTGCTTAATTATTTTGGAGAAAAAGTACCATTTTTACAACGGGAAATTACATATAATTCTTATAGTATCCAGAATGTATCGAATAATAGCAGAACGATAAAGCGTAGAATGGACAATCTGGAGGAAGATGAGAGGGAAGAACTGAAAAAATATATTGAATGTAATTGTGAACTTATTGTAGTGGTTACAGATGATCTTACGGAAGCATTTCAGTTTTTTGATTCGCAGAATGCCAGGGGAAAAGAGTTATATCCACATGATCTTTTAAAAGCATATCATCTTAGAGAAATGAGTCAATTAGATGAGCAGGAAACAGAAAAAGTGGTAAGTACATGGGAAGCTTTGGATCAAAAAGCATTATCGAAGCTATTTAAGGAATATTTATACAGATTAAAAAGATGGGTACAGGGCAATCGGGCAGAGGAATTGACAGAACATAATATTGATATGTTCAAAGGAATATCAGTGAAGGATAATTATCCGTATGCACAATATTATAAGGGAGCATTTTCTTATGCAGAGGATTTTAATCATTCAAGTATGTCATTTGTGACAGGGATTCAAAAGCTTAGACCGTTTCAGCTTAATGCACCGATTGTTGCAGGAAAGCCATTTTTTGAATATACAAAGTACTATTTTGATATTTTAGCTGATATACAGAATAACGAAAGATATGAAGGTTGTTTTATAAAAGATAATGAGATTATTAAAACGCTTGATTTACGAAAGTATAAAAATGGTACGGGTAATAGAATCACCAGGCTCATGTTTGATATAGCTATTTTATTATATGTAGACCGTTTTTGCCCGGAAAATATGTCAAAATCAGATACAGAGTTGCTCAATCGTTTTGTGATTTATGCATTTATATGGGCTTATTCTATGAGGGCACAATATTATAATGTTGGATGGCTTGTAGCACAGAATTATATTATGGAAACAGGAAATAAGGTAGTGAACAGCTATAACATTTACAAAGTGATTAATGAATCGGACTCGCCAAATATGTTATTAAGTCGGCTTTCAGAAATCACACATCCATTGTCAGATGACAAAGTTAAAGCTAAGAAAGATAAATGGGATGAAAAAATAGAAGAAGTAGCACAGAATTATCTTTATTATTTTAATAAGTACAATTTCTGGGAGGAATATTAATGGCGAAGAAAAAGCTCCCGCTCAAAGAGGTTTCGATAGAAGAGCTATATCTGGATTCAGATCAAATCAAATATGAAATTCCGATTTACCAGCGGAACTATGCGTGGGAAAGAGACGAAATTACCACTTTTATTCAAGATGTTTTTGATGCATATAAAAAAGACTCCGAAAAGTATTATTATGTTGGAACATTAGTTTCATTTTACAGAGGGGATAATACTTATGAGATTATAGATGGGCAGCAGAGACTGACTACGATAAGAATTATACTTGAGGTATTGGAGTTAGAAAATCCACCCAAGGCACAGCTTACATATAAAGCTAGAAAAAAATCAGATGAGACATTGAGATATATGCCTGATTTTAAGAAAATAGATCCGGTGATTGGTTGTGACTTTGGAATTGTCAATGGATTTTCTTATGCGAAAGAGGCATATAATACGATTGTTTCGGAAACGGACAGGCAGGGATTTATCAAGTACTTTAAAGAAAAAGTGCATTTGATTCATTACAAGGTGCCGAAAGATATTGATTTGAACCATTATTTTGAAATTATGAATTCGCGGGGAGAACAGCTTGAAAAGTATGAGATTGTGAAGGCGAATCTTATAGAGGCATTGGATCGAGAGGGTGCTTCGGAACATGGGCAGGAAGTATTTAATCAAATGTGGGAAGCTTGCAGTGAAATGAATGTATATATACAGCAAAATTTAAAGTATGATAAAGTTTTTGGTAAATCGTATAATGAATTTCTGCCTCAATCCTATGATGATATAAAAGATTTAGAGCTAACTGCAGGAGTCGAAAAAGAAGGCAATAGAATATCGCTGGAACAAATTATTGATACAGGGACGAAAAATGTAGAAAAAGAGGAAAGAGATAATAAGACAGATTCTTTTCAGCCAATTATAGATTTCTCTAATTTTATATTGATAGTTTTGAAGATTACATTGATGAAAAGACCTGGATTTGAACCAGTAGATTTCAATTTAGATGATAAGGAATTATTAAGAGAATTTGATGTTGCAAAGGTAGAACCGAGACAATTCTGTTTTAATCTTCTAAAAGCGAGATATTTATTAGACAATTATATTGTGCATCATTCTAAGGAAGATGATACAATTGACAACAATCCATGGAAATTACAAAAGTGGACAAAAGTAGTGTCAAAAGAGTTGAAAGAGTCAAAAGAGAAAGAGCGTTTGAAAGGATATCCGCGGAATTTAAGTGAGGATGCTAATATTCAAGATAAATTGGTACAGCTTCTTTCGATGTTTGAAGTGTCTTTTACTGCTCGTCAGAGAAAAAATTATTTATTTTATTGTCTGTTGTATTTGATGAATACAGAAACATTGGATTTAGGAAAATATGTGAATTTTGTAGAAAACCTTGCGGCACGTTATTTTCATCATGTATATCTTGGTAATAGACTTAATTCAATTAATGTTCCGGAACCAGGTGCATTTGACAGTATTATTTTAAAGGAAAATGGTTTTGATAATTCACCGATTGTAATGAAAAGTAAAAAAGAGTTTTATGATGTTTTTGGAAAAGGAGAAACGGCATCAAAAGGTATTCCGTTATTTATATTTAATTACCTTGATTATTTGCTTTGGAAGAAATATGCAGAGAATCTCCGGGGAACAAGAGCAAAGACTGAAAGTATAGAAAGAAAGCAATTTTTTGATACATTAGGTTGTAGAGATTTTAAACTAGATGTGTTTGACAGATTTTATTTTTCAAGGACGAGAAGAAGCTTGGAGCATTATTATCCGCAGGCTATGGCTGATGGAAGCAATGGGAAATTGAATCAAAATCAGATAAACTGCTTTGGAAACTATGCAATGATTGGAAGCCAGGCAAATAGTTCTGGATCAAATTGGAGCCCAGAGACGAAATTACAACATTACGGGGATTCATCAGAAAAGATAAATCCGATTAGTGTGGCATCGTTGAAATTTATAGTGATGATGCAGATATGTCGGGATAATGGCTGGGACTGGAACGCGATAGAGAAACATCAGGAAAAAATGGTTGATATTATGTGCGGACGGGATTGTGAAGAGAAAGAATGGACAGAAATAATATTATAAACATGAATGGAGGAAGTGTATATTATGGGGAAGATTGTAAATATTTCACCAATGGCAAATAGAGAAGATAACCTGCAGGAAATTGTTGATGGTTTGCAGGAGTTAAAAGATGCACTTGTGGAGGTGCTGGATCAGTATGAGGAAGAAGGAGCTGAGGAAAAAGCCGACGCGTTAACAGAAGCTTTAGATGCACTTGAAGATGCATACGATGTAATCAGTGATGTGGTGATGGATGAAATCTAGATACCGTGAGAAAAAGTGTTATATTGGGGCAGATGCTCCTGGAGTTGGTTGGCGGATAAAGAGAGTGTGAAACAAATGAAATGTTTGATATGTGGTAAGCAGTGTGGGTTATTAAAAGTGTATCATGAAGAGTGTAAGGCGTTAGTTTATAATGCAGAAGCTGAAATTAATACTATTTTGCATAAACATCAATTTGGATATTTGAACGATGGAAAATCAGAAATTATAAGTCTTGTCGAGAATGACACTTTATATAAGAATTATTTGATGAAGCAAATTTGTGATAAAAGTCAGATTTATAATAATGAAATTGTATTACAAGTGGAAAAGAAAGTCTCAGTTTCAGAACAGAAAAATAGATGTACGATGGTACGAACAGGTTACAAGTGGAATAAACAGCCGGTGTGGAATCCATCAAATAATCTGCTTAGTGAAAATACAGAGGTCGTTTTTACGGATAAAGCCATATATTTTCTGTTTGGGGGAACTAGTATGAGATATCCATATAACAAGATTGTTAATATGGGATTTAACAGAGCGGAATTCATGCTCCCGGCGCAGGCTTATTTCGATGTTAAGACAACATCACCATTTCCACATCGATTTTTTATGTGGAGTAAATTGGAAAAAGAAAAAGCCAGAAAGCTTAGCTTGTTTTTGAGTTGCATTAGTGGATTTAAATATATGGAATAACAGGAGAAAATGATGGGTGAATTTATTACTACATACACAGGGCAACATTTTGAACCAACAAATCCAAATCCGGAGTTGATTCGGATTGAGGATATTGCACATGCACTTTCCATGATTTGCCGTGGAAATGGACATGTAAAAACATTTTGGTCGGTGGGACAGCATTGTATTTGCTGTGCTAGGGAGGCGGCAGCCCGTGGTCTGTCAAATCGAATGGTACTTGCATGCTTGCTTCATGATGCAAGTGAATGCTATATGTCCGATGTTCCAACACCATTTAAGAATGAACTACCGGAATATCAGGAGCAGGAAGAACATTTGCTTGGCATAATTTATGAAAAATTTCTTGGCTCAGATTTGACGGAGGAAGAACAGAAAGAACTCAAAAAAATAGATCATGCAATGCTATGGTATGACTTGGAACATTTACTTGGAGAAATACAATACGGAGAAATTCCAGAGTTACATATTGACTTAGATTATACGGTTCGTCCATTTGAAGAAGTCGAAGAAGAATATCTGTCACTTTTCGAAAAATTCAGTAGCATATAGAAGAAAATAGCATGGGAAAGGAATTGCAGACAAAATGCTAAACATATTAGAAATCAATGATTTTTCCGCACCGGAGCTTGATATTTATGCGAGACGTACCGAGGCGCAGCTTATAAATAAGGACAATCCGGAGGCTGGATTATTTATCGCGGAGAGTCCGAAGGTAATTGGCAGAGCGTTAGATGCGGGCTATATCCTGGTATCGGCTCTGGTCGAAAAGCATCAGATGGAAGAAAATGAAGAGACTAGACAGATTCTGACTAGATTTGAAGATACAGATGTTCCGATATTTACAGCGGAGTTTGAAGTATTAACAAAATTGACAGGATTCAAGTTGACCAGGGGGATGCTGTGTGCTATGAAGCGTAAGCCCCTCTTGAATTATCAGGATATGTGTGCAGGAAAAGACAGAATAGTCATTTTGGAAAATGTAATGAATCCGACGAATGTCGGTGCAATTTTCCGGTCGGCAGCAGCTTTGAACATGGATGCAGTTTTTCTGACTCCTGGATGCAGTGATCCACTTTACAGGAGAGCCTCAAGAGTCAGTATGGGAACGGTTTTTCAGATTCCGTGGACATTTATTCAGGACAATAATGAAATGCGTTGCCAGCGGGAGATGCTTTGGCCCAGGCAGGCGATTACAGAACTTTGGGAAATGGGTTATAAGACGGCAGCGCTTGCGCTGACAGATGATTCGGTTGGAATCGAAAATCCGGAACTTATGCAGGAAGAGAAGCTGGCAATTATTCTTGGAACCGAGGGCGAAGGTTTGATGGATAGGACAATTGAGATGTGTGATTACACAGTCAAGATTCCGATGTCACATGACGTTGATTCACTAAATGTAGCAGCGGCAAGTGCGGTGGCATTTTGGCAGCTGGGAAAGAAGCAAAAATAAGTAAAAATTATTACGGAGGGATTGAAAAGATGTTATTTTTATATTATCCAAAATGTTCTACTTGCCAGAAGGCAAAGAAATGGCTGGATGCCAATCACATTTCTTATGAGGAGCGTCACATTGTGGAGGAGAATCCAACTTACGAGGAGCTGAAGCAGTGGTATGAGAATGGGGATTTACCGCTAAAGAAGTTTTTTAATACAAGTGGTATGCTTTATAAAGAGCAAAAATTAAAAGACAAGCTTCCTGACATGAGCGAGGAAGAGCAGTTGAGGCTTCTGGCGACAAACGGAATGCTTGTGAAACGACCATTGATCGTGAAAGAAAATCTTGTGTTGACGGGATTTAAAGAGAAAGAATGGACGGAAAAGTTATTATAAGGTCTGGGAAAGGAGATTATAACATGGGAAAAATTATAAATATTTTACCAATGGCAAATAGAGAAGGCAATCTGCAGGAAATCATGGAGGCGCTGCAGGAGGTAAAAGATGCGTACGATGTAATCAATGACGTAGTAATGGATGAAATTTAGCGGTAAGGAGGACTCGGATATGTTGACGAATTGGAATCCGGCACGTATGCCGGAAAAGGATGAGATGAAGTCACGTTTATCTACAGCTAGAAAGCAACTGTATGATTTGCAGATGAAGATCAAGGAACATAAAATTCCGGTAATTGTGCTTTTTGAAGGCTGGGGCACATCCGGAAAGGGAAGCACGATCGGTAAGGTGATCCGGAATATTGATCCGCGCTTTTTCAAGGTCGTGACAATGTCCGAGCCGACAGATGAGGAACTAAGATATCCATTTTTATATCGATTTTTTAAGGAGATTCCAGAAGCAGGGAAATTCACATTCCTGGATTCTGGCTGGTTGGAGCAGATCTGCAGAGAGCATTTAGAGGGAAAAACAGATGAAAAAGAATATGCTTCTCGTATAGAAAGTGTCCGCAATTTTGAAAGACAACTGACAGATAACGGTTATCTTGTCTTGAAGTTTTTTATGCAGATAGAGAAGAAAGAACAAAAAGAACGGGAGCAGGATCTTCTGGAAAGCAAGGATACAAAATGGCGCGTTTCCCTGTTCGATCAGTGGGAAAATACACATTATAAAAAATGCAAAAAGGCATTTTCAAAGTACATGTCAGATACAAATGCATCTTCCGCACCATGGTATATCATTGATGCAGGTGACCAGAAGTGGGCAGAGCTGCAGGTGATGGAGACGCTGGTGAGCAACATTGAAGTGGCATTGCAGAATCAGGCGCATTCGGTGCCAATCTTGCAGAATGTATTTCCGCTGGAACCAATTCCACGTCTTGCAGATATTGATTTGCAGGACAAAATACTGAATGACGAAGAATACAAGAAAGAATTAAAACAGCTTCAGATAGAATTAGGAAAACTGCATAATAAACTTTATCGGAAAAGGATTCCGGTCATTATCACATATGAAGGCTGGGATGCAGCAGGAAAAGGCGGCAATATCAAACGAATTACCGAGGCGCTTGATCCAAGAGGTTATGAGGTACAACCGATTGCCAGCCCGGAACCGCATGAAAAAGCAAGACATTATCTGTGGCGTTTTTGGACGAGACTGCCAAAAAGCGGGCATATTGCGATATTTGACAGAACCTGGTACGGCAGAGTGATGGTAGAGCGCCTGGAGGGATTCTGCAGTGAAAATGACTGGCAGCGTGCCTATAATGAAATCAATGAATTCGAAAAAGAATTAAAAGACTGGGGCGCTGTGATTATTAAGTTCTGGGTACAGATCGATAAAGATACCCAGTTGGCGAGATTTCAAGAGCGGCAAAATAATCCGGAGAAACAGTGGAAGATTACCGATGAAGACTGGAGAAACCGGGAAAAATGGGATGAATATGAAGTTGCGGTGAATGAAATGCTTCAAAAGACGAACACAGAATACGCACCGTGGCATATTCTGGAATCCGTAGATAAGAAATATGCCCGGATCAAAGCTTTGAAAATTGTGATCGAAGAAATAAAGAAATACGTTTAATCTTCTAAACATACATCTCGCTTGCAACATGACCTCTGAGGGGGCGTTTGAACAAGGGATGAAACCTATATAAACCGATACACAAATGATGGAGGAAATTATTATGAAGCTTGCAGTTATTTACCACTCAGAAACTGAAAATACAAAACAGGCAGCAGAATGGATTGCCGATGGAATGAATGAAGTCTCAGGAGTAGAAGCCAGAGCATTTTCTATTGAAAAAGTGGATGAAGATTTTGTAAAGGAAGCAAAAGGAATTGTAGTAGGTTCTCCTTCCTATATGGCACAGATGACACCGCAGATTCATAATTGGCTGTTTGAAAAAGCAGGAGAGTTAGAGTTTCCGGGGAAAATGGGTGGCGCATTTGCAACAGAGCAGTACACACATGGTGGCGGAACTCAGGTCATTCAGTCTATTTTGACAATTGAGATGGTAAAGGGAATGCTCTGCTATTCAGGCGGTATGGCTTGTGGAAAGCCAGTGATTCATCTTGGACCGGTCGGAGTAAATAATAATATGGAAAAGTTCAATGGAATGGGAAATTATAAAGAGTATTTTAATATTTATGGGAAGCGCTTTGCACAAAAGGCAGTAGAGATATTTAATAAAATATAACAAGATTCCATATCAAAAAAATAGAATTGTAAAAACTGCACAAACAGTCCTTTGTATTATTGTTAATTATGTTAAAATAGTCTCTTGCGCTTTAACGCAAAAAAGTGTAAAACATAATATAGTTAAAGAAAAGAAATGCAGTGAAAGGGATACGTCACAAAAGAGAACGCGATTTCAGAGAGTCGTTGGGTGGTGCGAAGCGACAGAACGGATTTTGTGATATCACCTGGGAGCATCCCTCTGAAATACTTAACATATTTAACATCAGAGCTAAAGTAAGCAGGGACGTAATCTTCACGTTACAGAAGAAACTGTTTGAGAATGACAGTGATGAGAGACTGTAGTTAGTGATAAATGCAGTAATACAAAGTGGTACCACGGAAGATAAATCCGCCTTTGTTATCCGAAAGGATAGCGAAGGCGTTTTTTTATTGTATGGAAACATATACGCAAGATCAATAATAATTTCAGAAATGCTGATTGGTGTTCCTGAGATTAATATATAATCAAAATATAAAGAAAGAGGGATTATTATGAGTGGAATACTTATGATGATAATTGCCATCGTAGTGCTCGGAGGAGCCTATCTTCTGTATGGCCGTTATCTCCAAAACAAATGGGGCATTGACCCGAATGCGAAAACTCCGGCGTATGAATTAGAAGACGGAGTTGATTATGTACCGGCTGATACTAACGTAGTATTTGGTCATCAGTTTGCATCAATTGCAGGAGCAGGTCCGATCAACGGACCAATTCAGGCAGCAATCTTCGGATGGCTTCCGGTTCTCTTATGGATTTTAATTGGTGGTGTATTCTTCGGAGCAGTTCAGGATTTCGCATCTATGTATGCATCTGTAAAGAACAAAGGCCGTACAATTGGTTACATCATTGAAGAGTACATTGGAAAATTAGGTAAGAAATTATTTCTGTTATTCTGCTGGCTGTTCTGTATTCTGGTTGTCGCAGCATTTGCTGATGTCGTAGCCGGAACATTTAATGGATTCGCAACAAGTGAATCAGGAGCAGTTACAAAAGTAGTGGCAAATGGAGCTGTTGCAACAACCTCTATGTTATTCATCATAGAAGCAGTGGCACTTGGATTTTTCTTGAAATATTCAAAATTTAATAAATGGGTAAATACAGCAGTAGCAGTTATATTACTGGTAGTTGCAATTGCACTTGGACTTAACTTCCCAATCTATGTAAGCCTTGGTACATGGCATCTTATTATTTTTGCTTATATTTTAATTGCCAGTGTAACACCTGTATGGGCATTACTTCAGCCTCGTGATTATCTGAACAGTTATCTGTTGATTTTTATGATCCTTGGTGCTGTTATTGGTGTATTTGTTGCAAATCCGGCATGTAATCTTGAAGCATTTACAGCATTCTCAGTACCGGATGCAAATGGAAATCCGCAGTATATGTTCCCAATCTTGTTTGTAACAATCGCTTGTGGTGCAGTTTCAGGATTCCATTCACTGGTATCATCAGGTACTGCTTCCAAGCAGATTAAAAATGAGAAAAACATGCTTCCGGTTTCATTCGGTGCCATGTTAATGGAAAGTATGCTTGCAGTTCTGGCATTGATTGCCGTTGCATCATTTGGAAAAGGTGAGGCAGCAGCACAGGGACTGACCACTCAGCCACAGATTTTTGCAGGAGCAATTGCGAACTTCCTGTCAGCCATCGGTCTGCCACATTCACTTGTATTTACACTGATTAACCTTGCAGTATCTGCATTTGCACTGACATCTCTGGATTCAGTAGCCAGAGTCGGACGTCTGTCATTCCAGGAGTTCTGGATTGATTCAGATGTGGAAGATGAGAATATGAGTCCTTTCTTAAAGGTAGTAACGAACAAGTATTTTGCAACAATCATTACACTGGTACTTGCTTATTTCCTGACAAAAGTCGGATATGCAGAGATCTGGCCACTGTTCGGTTCTGCAAACCAACTGTTATCTGTACTGGCACTTGTAGCCTGCGCAGTATTCTTAAAGAAGACAAAACGTCAGGGATTCATGCTCTGGGGACCAATGGTATTTATGATGGCAGTTACATTTACGGCACTTGGAATGACAATTGTAAAACTTACAAAGGCATTCATGACAACAGGACTGGATTTTGGAAATACATTGCAACTTATCTTTGCAGTACTTCTGTTAATCCTTGGAGTGCTTGTAGCAATTCAGGGAATTAAGAAACTCCTTGAGAAGCCGGAAGATAAAAAAGTGACAGCTTAGGAAAATAATTCATAAAATGATAAAAGAATAAAATGGGAGTATAATAAGCTCTCGGATTAAGAAACGCCAGTTCCGGCAAATGTCGGTTCTGGCGCTTTTTTGAAGATTACGAAATAGAAACACAGTACCGGATACGGTGTTGTTATTTTAGACAAAAAATCAGACTTGTATTTATTCGAAAAACAATAAAAATTGACAAAAGTGCTGAAAAGTAGTAAAAAAATGAAAGTATATTGACATAAATAACCGATATGTATAAAATAAACGCAACAAGAAATAATACAAGTTGTACTATCAAGATGTATCTGAAAGGAGCAAAGAAACATGGAACTAAGAGATAAAATTGCCGGAGCATTATACGGAATGGCACTTGGTGATGCGATGGGAATGCCGGCAGAATTGTGGGGCCGAGAAAGAGCAAGAAAATTCTTTGGCGGAAAGATTACAGAATTTATTGATGGACCAAAAGAGAATGATGTTGCATTTAACTACAACAAAGCTCAGTTTACAGATGATACGGGGCAGGCAATGGTTCTTTTGGATTCATTGAAGGCGACAGATTATAGACCGGACGCATCAGACATTGCAAAGCGTATGCTGGAATGGGCAGAAAAAGAGAATGCATTTGAAAATAATATTTTAGGACCGACCTCTAAGGTTGCACTGGCGAATTTCCGAGATGGAGTAGATGCAAGTGCGATAACGAACAAAGCTTTATCCAATGGAAGTTCTATGAGAATTGCACCAATCGGCTGCCTCTTTACACCAGATCAGAGAAAAGAACTGATAGATTATGTGTACGGAGTTTCCAAGGCAACACATACAAGTGATGTTACAATCGCCGGAGCAGCTATGATTGCAGAAGGTGTTGCATCTGCAATTGTCAATGATGATTTCGAGCAGGTGTTAAGTGATATTCTTTCTGTAGAAGAAGCCGGATACGAAAAAGGTTGCGAGACCTTCAGCCCGAGACTTGCAGAGAGAGTAAAGATTGGTGTTCAGATTGCAAAAGAATATGCAGAAGATGAAGATGCATTTTCTAAGAAAATCTATGATGTAATTGGAGCAGGAGTTGGAATTATTGAATCTGTTCCGGCAGCGGTTTCCATTGCATATTACACACAGGATCCAAATAAATGTTGTCTGATGTGTGCAAATCTTGGCGGTGACACAGATACAATCGGAGCAATGGCAACAGCTATATGCGGGGCATTTGTTGGTTATTCAAAGATTAATCCAGAGTACACAGAACTTTTAAGAGTTCAAAACCCGGAGACAGATTTTGAGGAGTATATCAATATTCTTGAAAAAGGAAGGGAGCTGTTGGGATGCGGACGCTAGTAGTCGGAGCTGCGATTGTTGATCTGATGATGAAGGTTGAACGTCTCCCAAAGAGTGGGGAGGATATTCCCTGCAAGGAGACGAAAACGGTAGTTGGCGGCTGTGCGTACAATGTTGCCAACACATTGAGAAATCTGAAATGTGAACATGATTTGTGTGTGCCGGTGGGAAGCGGTTCATTTGCAGATATTATCCGTAGAGGCATGAAGGAAAAAGGATATGAGCCGATGATTGAAGAACCGGGAGAGGATAACGGTTATTGCCTGAGTCTTGTAGAGGCTGATGGAGAAAGAACATTTATCACAGTGCAGGGAGCGGAATGCCACTTCAAAAAGGAATGGTTTGAGCAAATCGACATGGACAACTATGAGAATATCTACATCGCAGGCTATCAGGTTTGTGGAAAAAGTGGTGAAATCATTTCACAATGGTTGAAAACAGTGGAAAATGTGGAAGAAAAGCATATCTTTTTCGCACCGGGACCGATGATTACGGCAATCGAATCTGAAACAATGGAAAACCTTTTTGCATTAAAGCCAATCTTACATATTAATGAAGCAGAAGCAAAGGGTTATACACAGCAGGAAAATGTAGAAGAAGCAGTGAGAGCCCTTTATGAGAAGAGTGGCAATCTCGTATTTGTTACGCTTGGGGCAGAAGGAACCTTGTTCTATGATGGAAAAGAAATGAGAAGGGTCGCATCTGTTAAGACCAATGTTGTGGACACTGTAGGAGCCGGAGACAGTCATATCGGGGCGATTATTGCAGGAATGTCAAAGGGAATGAAAGTAGAAGATGCCGTATTACTTGCAAATCGTACGGCAGCGGCAATTGTAGGAACGTCCGGACCGGTTATGGACCTGGAGGAATTTCAGAAGATTTCGGAGGAATGGGAAAATGAATAAAATAAAAGAATTTTTTACAGATTGGAGCTGGAAAGAAAAAGCATGGCTTGCATTTGTACTGATTGTACAGACAGTAGCCTGGGCAATTCAGAAAGAAAGTCTGTTTATGCTGGTCATGACGTTGACAAGTAGTCTGAACCTGGTACTTGGAGCAAAAGGTAAAGTTGCCGGTCTGTATTTTGCAATTATCAATAGTGCATTATATGCGATTAACTGTATGGGTATTCCGCTTTACGGTGAGGTCATGTACAACTTAATCTACTCAATTCCGGTCAGTGCCATTGCAATCTTCACATGGAAGAAGAACATGACAAAGGGTGGAGAAGTAAAATTCCGTACGATGACACCAAAGATTATGCTCACAACAGTAGCAGTGACAATTATTGGAGTACTCGGATACATGCAGATTCTGAAATGGATGGGTGGAAATCTTCCATTTATGGATTCTCTGACAACAGTCGTATCGGTTGTGGCAAGTTTCCTGTATCTGCTTCGTTTCTCAGAGCAGTGGGCAATGTGGGCAATTGTAAATGCACTTTCAATTGTGATGTGGATCATGGTATTTATGCAGGGAGATTCCTCTGCACTGCTGATTATCATTATGAAGACAATCAACTTCATCAACTCCACATACGGTTTCCTGAACTGGAGAAAAATTGCAAAAGAAACTGCATAATAACGGACAAAAATAGAGGATTTTATGTTAAAATAATAAAAGATCAAGAAGGCCATGGATTTCATGTGAGTATGAGATCTATGGCTTTTTTCGCTATAACGATAAGCCAAAGTTATTCTTTATGGCAAGTAGGTGGAAAGTAAGATGACCAAATACGAAATAATCAAGCAAGAGATAAAAGAACAGATCAAAGATAATATTTTAAAACCCAATCAGGTAATCAAATCCGAGAATGAAATGTGCCAGTGTTATAAAGTCAGTCGTGTGACGGTGAGAAAAGCAATTGATGAATTGTGTGCAGAAGGGATCTTGTACCGGATCAAGGGAAAGGGCTGCTTTGTGAGAGAACTGGCAGATCAGAAAAGATCAAGAATCTATAGTTTTACAGAGGCTGTAAGGAACGAAGGAAAGTTGCCGGGCAAGAAGCAGTTGTCTTTAGAAAAAAAAGAAGCAGATGCGTATCTGGCAGATAAACTTCAGATAGAAGAAGGAGAAGAGATTTTTGAAATCCGCAGCCTTTATTATGCAGATGGTATTCCGTATAGTTTAAATACAGCAGTATTACCGGCAAAAAGATTTGAAAAGTTAGATTTTTTTGACTTCAATAACCGGTCTTTATATGAAGTGCTTGGTTCATTCTATGGGACATATATGTACAGGGTGAGACAGACACTGGAAGCTACAACAGCAGATGTGTCGGTGAGCCGGTTACTGGAACGGGACGAAAGTCAGCCTTTATTGAGAATTAAAGCGATTTCCTATTGTCTGGAAGACAATCAGGAGATTCCGGTAGAATATTATGAGGCGTATATTTTAACAGATATACAGAATTATTATGTAGAAAAGTTTCATTGATAAAGGTTATATCAGCTGGAAGTGCCTTTCAATCGGGAAAAGCAGCAGAAGCAATTGAGAAAATAGAAGATAAGGAACTGGCGCAGATTGCACAGGGAGAATATTATTTCTTCTCGGCGCAGGCGGAAAAATGTGTGGAGACGGTAAAAGATTATCTGGATCACGATGATGTGATGCTCCGGCTATCGGCGGATATGCTTTACACATTTGCGAATCTTACACTTGGAGATCCTCAGGCAGCACAGCGTACAAGGGAAGATGTACATCAGTGTTTGACCCAGGCAATGCAGGAGGATGCACCTGTGAATGTAAAAGCGGCCTGCCTGTTCGCATTTTATGTAATCAGCATATTTCTTCATATACCGCCGGAGGAAGGAACACCGCCGCTTCAGCAGTACATTCCGTATCTGCCAATCGGACAGCGGTTATTTGCGGTGAGCCTTCTGGCGCATGAGATTTATCTGAGACAGGATTATGCTAAGGCAAAAGGTGTTGTGCAGGGTGCATTTCTGATGGCAGACGGAGTATACCCGATCTCCATGATTTATCTGGGCTGTGTGCAGGCAATGTGTCAGATCAATCTGAAAGAACAAGAAGAGGCGATTAAGACGGTGAGCCAGGCATGGGAGTGGGCAAGATTTGACAAATTCATGGAACCATTTATCGAGTATCATGGTCTGCTGCAGGGAGTTTTGGAAGTCTGTATCCGGAAAAAAGAGCCGGAAATGTACAAGAAGCTTGTAGATGGTGTACTTGCATTCAGCCGTGGCTGGATGAAGATTCACAATCCCAAGATGCAAAAGGCAGTGACGGATCTTCTGAGCCCGCTGGAATTTTCCATAGCCATGCTGGCGTGCCGTGATTGGACGAACCAGGAGATTGCAGAACATTTGGGACTGTCTGTGAATACGGTGAAGCATTATGTCTCCGGAATTCTGGAAAAACTACAGATTGATAAACGCGATAAGATTAAAGAGTTCGTAAATCAATAGAATAACAGGATACGAAAAAGTGTCTGTTTTACAAAAGGAATTGTAAAACAGGCACTTTTTGGGCTTGTGCGCCTAGCGGCGCACGTTTCTAACGGGTTAAAGTCCCGAATCCGC
>OLRJ01001771.1_pt1 | contig 17687 bp, 19 predicted proteins | sample 1672741 | NCBI WGS metagenome assembly OLRJ01 (sample SAMEA3136719, study PRJEB25190) | human gut metagenome | biome: human gut; feature: human-associated habitat; material: faeces | place: Austria | collected 2013
CCGTAACAGGGGATAGAGGGATAGTGTTAGTCCTGCGAGGCGAATTTGGCCTCGCAAAGAAGCCGCGGTCAACCTTTGATAACTCCCCGGCTTTGCCGGAGTCGTTACCAGATTTCAATGGTTGCCCGTCGGTCAATCACATACGTATTTCAGTACTTCTTCGTTCTGTATATTCTTTTATCTCCTGTTCTTTGTTTTTATGGTTGCATGTTTAATATGCAAAACATTCAGAAAAAACAAAAAAATCCAGCAGCGTATGCTGCTGGATTACACTCTAACCCAAATCAAAAATAAGCTTTAAAGGTTCAGCATCACAATATTCAACAGACACAAGATTAAGCGTCCGTGCCAGCCTTAACATACTTGCGCCATACTGGTCATATCTCGTATACATGTCACAGAACTGCGAATCTTCCGGGCATGAACCGGCATCAACAATATCTGCCAAATCGATTAATTTATTTATATCTTCTGCGAGGACATAGTCTTCCATGAACTTGAAGTATGCATTTAACAGCACGAATCGTGCAGGCTTTAAGTCATTAATATACTTTTTTAATCCCTTTCGCAATTCTATATCTGCTTCGCTGCTTACATATTCCACCATTCGTAAATATATTGAACTTATATCAGCAAGTACGTTTTTGCAGTTTTTCATCTCATCCGGAATAAGGTAGCATTTTGTTTTAGAATGATATCTGTTTGCAACATAGTATGTTGTCATCGATAACTCACCAGTGAAATGCTTCCCGGCTTCGTCCATATCAGTTTTCTTCCGTTCGTCGTATGGATTTCCGTTAAGCAGGTTCTGTTCTCTTGCGATTTCATAAAAAGGTTTGTTTGCACCGTAATACGCTTTTAGTTGTTCAGATATCGGCATCTGTAGAAAGCAGTATTTTTCAAATTCCTTCAGCAGCTTTCCGACCGGCTCATATTGCCGCTCTTTCGCAAAAGAGTAGTACTTAAGGTTAAGAACGTCTTTTACCTTAACAAGGCGGCGAGGGTTGGCATTTCTTTTCAGAAGGCTGCAGAAAATTTCAGCCCGGTCATAAGCATTCATATTTTCAACGTCAGCTTCAGCTGCCGCATTTTTGATATTTGCGACAAATTCCTCTTCATCAGGAGTCAAGGAAATTTTCCTGTAGATGGTATCATACAGGCTGTTTATTTTCTTTTTCTCTTCCATTCTGCTTACGGCTGGAACATCTTCATCTGCCCCATTCTCAGACATGTCATCAACCTTGTTTTCCACCCGGCTAATCATTTTCCCCATTTCAGGTCCAAAAAGCTCAGCCATATTCTCATCAAGCAGTTTTCCAAGTTTGGAGTCGGAAACCGCATCAATTGCTGCATCAACTGCTTTATCAACAGCACGGTCCAGTTCTGTTTCTTTTTTTGGAATACCGTTTTTATCCTCTCCCTGTTTCTTCTCCCAGATAAAGAACTCTGCTTTTTGAGCTGTCTTTTTCGCCATTTTTTTTGCCTGTTTTACCGGTACTCCTGCTTCTTTAAGGACATCGTAAATTTTTGACTCAAGATTTTTCATTTTTTTCTCCTTTCTTGTAAAAAAAATTTGTGTTACACATGCAATATGCCTGAATTCCGGCAAAAACAAAATCAGCCAAGCTGGCTGATTTCAGTTGTCCAGGTTGAATATATACTGCCTTACAAAGCTTCCCTGTTCCGGCAATTCGTATGTCTGTCTCTGTTCCTGTGTCGGGTATCCCATCCCAAGCTTTCCAATTGCAATATGCCTTACTTTTTCAAGGTCAACGCTGGATGTTATCTGCGATTCATATTCATTATTATCTTCCCGTATTGTTTCCAGTTCAGATTCAAGATTTGCAACTGCACGCATCTTATGCGTCAGCTCTGACTTTGCCTGCAGGTATCCGATGCAGCAGAAAACAAGAATTGCTGACATTACTGCCAGGAAGCATACAAATCCTGCGCCCATGCTTGTGGCTGCAATCCTGTTCTGCTGTGCTTCTTTACTGATTTTTCTTCTGTACTGTATTATTTCTGCCTTAACTGGCGGTGATTCCTGTAATTTTCTTGCTGTATTACCATATACGTATGGATGCGGTGCTGTGTACCTGCCCCTGCCTGGTGCAGAAGCCTGCCGTGTTCTGTACTGCTGCATTTTTTTGAATAGTTCCTTTTCGTTTATTTTTTTATATTTACAATATGCTGAATCCGAAAATATTTTTTGCAGCCATCGGTTAATTTTTGTTTGCAAAAGTATTACAAAACTTTGCAAATTCTGCATATTGTATATACAAAAATATAAAGAGAGGTATATTACATGCAAGAGAAGAAAAAAATGTACAGGGCAATACACCGTACTGCAAATGCAGGGTTTGATATCTGGTTTGTATGTGCCAAGAACAAAATTGAGGCAAGAAAGATTATTATTGATAAGACAGGATGCGGAATCGTAGAGTTCCCAGACTACCAGGGAATCCCGGAAAGATATAAGCACATGGAATATGGCGAGGCTAAAAAGTACGAGTATGCTCGTGGCAAATTCATCTGACACAAATTAAGAGAGGGCACAATATTGTGCCCTCTCTTTTTCTAACCGAGATTCTGTTTTCGCCAGGTCTCTCTCAGCCTTTGTGTAAAACTTGATACGGAACCAGTATCTTCCAGCTTCTCCAGTTTTCTTTGTATTTTTTGTACAGATTCTTTTTTGGAATTATCTTTCTTTTTTTTTAAGAACATAGTTATTCCTCCTCTGTGCTGACAGCCTCTTCCTGTTCCGGCATTTCCGTTTCGTATGCATTTTCTTCCGTTATATCTTCTGCGGCAAGTGGCTTTAGTTCCTGCATGCTTTCCGTTACATTGTCATACAGACCAACAGCTGCATCTTCTGTAATCCATCCTGCATCAATCATTTCATTGATTTTCTCCATAACAATATCAGTAAATTCCTTGTCGTGCTCATCTTCCATCAGGAATTCGTAATACGCATCAAGAATCTTTTTGGATACTGCAGAAATATTTTCCCCGGATTCATCACGTTTGTAATCTTTTTCCTCGTCGTTACCGATTTTCAATTCGGCTGCCGCTTCCATATCATCTGTATTTGTTTCATCAAACACAAAACGTTCTTTCATATAGTTTTCAGCAGCAATAAATTTCTTTACTGTCTCTTCATCTGTCTTTGCAAGGACCGGCGCAATATCATATCCAAACGTTGTAAGTCCGTTTTCTGGCAGCTGTATATCTTCAGTATTTCCAGATTCTTCTGTTTCTGTTTCGTCAATCTCCGGGCCCGGTGTTTCAGTTGCCTCTGGCTCTGCTGGTGTATCTACAGTGTTCTCTTCAGTATCCTGTCCGTCAGTTGTATTCGTCTCCTCAGTTTCAACGTTAAACATCGGGTCATCGTCAATACCGGCAATTGTCTCATCTGTATCTGAACCAGTGTTTTCAGTTGTGTCAACAGTTGTGCCAATGATAAGAGTCGGGTCATCTGTTGAGGATGCGATAACATCTTCGCCAAGCACGCTTTCATCCACATTGTCCATAATGCTTTCTGTCACTTCCGGGGTCTCCGGAGGTGTATCAACAGGTTCTTCAATCGGTGTCATATCATCATCTTCATCAATATCGATATCCACATCTTCAGAAGCGGCGATTTCCTGTTTGATGTTATTATTGATTTCTGTAATATTTTCAATATATGTATCGCCATAGTCTTCGTTTACGATGTTCTGGGTCAAGTTTGTGATATTTTCAATCTGGTCCTGAGAAATGTTAATATTGTTATTGTTTACAATATTTGTTACCGTATTTTGAATCTCCTGCTTATCGGAAATGTTATTCTGTACCGCTTCCGCTTTTGCCTGGTTGATGACATATTCAGCCTGCACATTTCCAATATCTTTTGCCAGGTCCTTTGTCACTACAACTTCCTGAGTTGCGATATCCTTTTTTGCCTGGTCAATTGTTTCACCGGTTGCTGTTTCATATGCCATGATGATTCCGGTCAATGCGCCGGTTCCGGACACCTGGAACGGGCAGGCAGACACAACTTCGCAATTCTTAATACCAAGGTCTGCAAGAGTAGAAGCAATCATATTCGCGGTCACATACTGCAGGTTTGCTGTCCTTACCCTGATTCCACCGGATTCGGTCGGTTTGATATAAGCACAGCTTACAGTCCTTGTTCCAATCTGTTCCAGCGGGATATAACTGGAAAGATGTGAAATCTCATCTTTATTTGTTACTGTAATCTGCTGCACGCTTTTATCATTTTCAATGCCGAAATATCTCATCATAGTCTTTTTCTGTGCATCTGTAAGGTCATTACCAATTGATACTACTTTTGTAGCATCGGCAAATACTGGCACTGGCGCTGCTGGAAGTATCGCTGCGGCTGTTGCAACAGAACATAGAATAGCAATACATTTTCTTTTTAAATTTAATTTTGATAACATTTTTTTGTCCTCCTAAATGTTGTATATTTTGTGTGTAGTTATTTCGCTGTCCGCCAGCTATCTCGCTTCACAAGAAGGAAAATATTTAACCTCTGTCCTGCCAGAGGGTTACAGTCCGTACGCCTGTATGTAAATCTACGGATTTTTTGACTTCGGCTACACGCGAATGAATCCATTAATATAAGTTGTATTCTATACGCTTATATCAATCCTAACATTCTCCGAAGGCGAGCGCTCCTTACTCGCATAGCGGGATATACCTATCCCGGGCAGTAGACAAGCAAATCTTTATTGTCATACATATAATATGCTGAATTTTACTGGAAAAAGAAATTTTTTCGAACAACAATGCAAAACAAAAATAGGCGGCAAAAGATGCCGCCTTTGTGACAGATTACTCGTCCTTTAACTTCTTTAATAGCATAACGCTCATTTTCTTTAACGCCTGCCCGCGATGGCTAATATCATTCTTCTCTTCTATCGTCATGTCAGCCATTGTCTTTCCAAATTCCGGGATGTACATGATTGGGTCATACGCAAAGCCGGTTGTTCCTTCGGAAACCTCGCATGCAATGATACCTGGAAGCGTACCCATCGTCGTCTTTGTCGTTCCGTCTGGAAACGCTGCTGCGATACAGCACATATATCGTGCTTTTATTTTTTCGTTTGGAAGTTCTTTTAGCTTATCCAAAATATAAGCATTTTTAACAACCTGCGGCGTATCTTTGCCAAGAAATCTTACGGAATATATCCCAGGCTGTCAATCCAGTGCATCGATTTCTGTCCCTGAATCATCTGCCAATGCAATCATTCCAGTTCTTTCGCATACATATTTTGCTTTAATCAGTGCATTTTCTTCGTATGCGTTGCCGTCTTCCACAATATCCTCTGTCATACCGGCTTCAGCCATTGAAATCAGTCGGATGTTCTCCATGCCTGGAATATTTTTAAGAATTTCTTTAATTTAATTTCTTTCAGTTTGTCCTGATTGCGTGTTGCAAAAACTATTGTTTGCATGTGTTTTTTCCTTTCGTATTGTTTAGTTTAGTCTTCTGAAATTAATATCTTGTAGTCCATGCATGTCCATCCACCGTGTCCCTGTATCCTCACGATATGCGCGTTTAGTGTACCTGGAGATGAAAAATCTTTAGTTATTTCTCCATGATGATATTCACAAATATCGCAATCACTGCTGCTGTAAAAGAAATTTGAATCTGGTATCGCAGATACAATAAAATAACCCCATTCGTCTTTGTATTTTTTTAATACCTCGTGGATAAATTCTTCCACTGTGCAGTGCTTATCGAAATATACATTATATAGCGCTGTACAATCGCCAAATGTTTCACTGATGCAAGTTCGGTCTATCATATTTACCATTCCTTTCTTAATACTTTACTTTTTTAATATGCTTTATTTTTACGCAAAAGAAAACGGAAATATTGCTGCCACCAAAAAATGTTAAACAGACTAAGCTTCTTTAATGCTATATTCTTTCATGACCATATTTCCTTTCACTCTTCTACGATGTCGGCATTAACTGCCTCAATGTATGCATCATCCATCAGGCGCGTCACCTGACAGCATGAGCATTCAGCATTTTCGCAATATTCGCAAAGTGTTTTACTTGCCATGTCCAGTTTTTCGTAGAGCTCTTTTGTCATTTTTTTTGCCATATTTTTGGCTCCTTTCTTAAAATTATTTGCCCGCAGAGAGTCTTTCTGCTACATATGCCTTTGCAATAAGTTTTGAGACCTTACAGCATTCACACTCATGGTTAGTACAGTAATTACATAATGTTTTTCCTGATTTCTGAAGTTCATCGAACTCTTCTTTCGCCATCTTTGTCATATTTTTAATTCCTTTCTTGGTGATTATTTTTTGGCTCATTTTTAATATGCCAAAATTAGCGAATGACGGAAATCACCGGCCAGGCCAGTTGCATCATTTGCAAAAATAACTTTCCGCATCTTTTGCAGCCTTCGCCTGCTGCAATTGTTTTTCCCGGATTCTTTTTGTTGCTTCTTCTGCCAGTTTCTCATACTCCGGAGAAGTTAGCTTCTGGCATTTCTTGACACCAGGAATTCCTTTATACGCCGATTTCGGCAGCACTAGTTTGGCCATTATTTTTACCTCCATTTTTTCTTTTTTTACAATATGCTGAAAATCTTCTGCTTGCATACAAATAACAAAACCGCCAGCCAATCCGGCTGACGGTCCTGCCAAACAAAGAAAGGACGAATATGTAGTCAAGGCTTAACGCCATGGAATGAAAACCGAGGATTCGAACCCCTGCAACTCCTTTTGCTTTTTGCTTTTCGTGTTTTCGTTATATCTTTATTATATTCGAGAAAATCCAGAACGCAAATTTTTGCCGAATTTAAAAAAGCAGAAGGCTTTTGCCTCCTGCTTGAAACTACGCTGCTTCTTTTGGAACTTCTCCCTGTTTTTTACTGAAAATGATTTTTTCATTTTCTTTCTGGAGAATCTTTTTGAATTCTTTTCTATCTTCTGCACTCATTTTTCTAAAGGACTCCACATTGTATTTTTTTAATAACATGTTAAATGTATTATTGCAGACGTCCATAAAAAATTTTGCATCCACATATTTCACGTGACTGATATTTCCTGCAAGGATACAGTCATCAATCCCTTTTCCGTATTCAATCTTCCATACAGCAAAATTGATTTTTAAATCAGGAATCCGCTCCGCAAGAGTCCTTGCCATATCTGAAATGGTATTGAATACCTGCCGGTTTCCCATGATATCAGAATCAAACATCAAATAGATGCTCTTAATATCGCGTTCTTCACGCAGCTTCCCAATAATCTCATCAACACCTTTCCATGCTGACACGCCCTGGATTGAAATGACTATATTGCGATTTGCTGCCAGGATTTCAGACTTAAAACGTCCCTCTGTAATACAGAGGCAGTTTCTTGGGTTATCAGGGATGATAATATCCTTTGCTGCTCCTGGTGTGCTTCCTCCATCATAATCATCATTATCAACAGCGAATATGGAAGTGAACCAGCAATATCTATTCCCCTTGTTCGCTGTATCACGCCTGATTTGGATGGCTACAGCATAACCGTCAGCATCATGAATCAGAATGCCGATTCCAGCGTTATTACACCATCTTGTACCGTGCGATACAGAAGGAATATTGTCTCCTGAATAATCCAGTTTCCCGGTCTTTTTGTCTATAAAGAACCCGGGGACATATTTTAAAACATCCTTTGTGTAACCGGTCAGTTTTGACAACTTCCTTACAAGCTTTTCGCGCTCTTCTGGTGCAGTCACCATACGGAGATAATCTTTTTTAATCCTCTCTTTTGACAATCCCCTTTTCTCTTCAAGGTACCTGACATCTGCATCTGTAAGCGGTGATAGAATCTGCATGGTTCTGTATACTTTATCACAGATTTCCGGTGCTGCCTTTTTTATTTCTGAAAACCTTGTCCTTTCCTTCTGTGCCGGCTTAATCTTTGGCTTTTCTTTTTGTTTATCTTTTCTGCTTTCTACAGTAAGCCCGAAAAGGTCACAGGCAATACCAAATGTGTCTTTGAATGAATCTGTATTATAATCCCATTGGATGAGATTAAAGATATCAGCATCACACCCACATGAAAAACAATGACAGCGGTTTCGTCTCCGGTCATAATGCATGCTCGGAGAATGGTCCTGGTGTTCAGGGTTTAAGCATAAAAATTTTCGGCTCGGGTCAATCCCTTTCTGAGCCAGATAATTTGGAAGGCTTGCTAAGATAATCTGTTTAGCTGAATTTCTATCCATAGTTATGGCTCCTCTCTTTCTTTGTTTTCTTTATTCTTTTTTAATATGCGAAATTCTTTTCATAAAGAAAAAACCAGAACATGTAAATGTTCTGGTTTGGTGTAAAAATTCTGGTATTACTCCTGGTCCGCATTCCAGAATACAGACATTGCCCATGCCGGGATATCCTCTCTGTTGTTGTAATCCTCGAGGAACGCGAATGCCGTTTTATACGGAGTCGGTTTAGTCGGATATGTTCCGTAACCGTCTGTAAAATAGATGAGACCGCAGAGGTTATCGAACTCCTTATTTTTGATAAGGGTGTCAACATACTCAAATACAGGCCGGAAATCAGTTCCTCCAAAGCCATACAGTTTCATATTCTGCATGAATTCTTCCATTTCTTTCATGTTAGTGATTTTTGTGTCATTCTGAATGGCAGCATCACACTGAACAATATGGATATTCACACGGGAAGCGAAGCTTTCGCTTTCTTTCAGGATACTGTATGTCTTGTTCAGGAATTTCTTAACAAGTTCACCTGCACAGGAGCCGGAAGTATCAATTGCGATAACAAAGTCTTTAATGACCTTGTCCTCTTTATATTCAAGGGGCTCAATCAGAAGAACCTTCTTATCTACAGCTTTCTTTCCTTCTGCGTTTGGTAATCCGTTGAGTCCATATGTATAATACATATAGTCAAACTCATCCTGGTTTACCTTCATCACCTCTTCTGTTACAGAGAACGTACGAAGAAATTCTTCGTAATCCATCTTGTCCTGGGTCAGAAAATCAATCTCCTGTGCAATATCACCGGAACCTGTTCCCTGCTGGTGAAAGTTTTGCATATCTGCAGCAACCTGACGGGCTACATCCTCCCATTCCTGCTGCTTATCCTGCTGGCTCTGGAAATCGTTTGGTTTTGTGTCATCTTCTCCGAATTCACCAGACGGGTTATTATTTCCGCCGCCTCCGCCATTTTCGTCTTCTTCGTCTTCTTCGTTTTTTTTGCCATTACCTTTACCATTGCCGCCGTTTCCTTTATCGTCACTGTCATCTTTCCCATTACCACCATTTCCGCAGCCGTCTTGTTTTCCTTCTGTCTGCGGTGGTTTAATCCAAAGATGGTCATCCATATGGAATAATGCGATTAACTCTTCAAAATCATAATGTGAAGAGTTTTCCATCAGTTCTTTATAGACAAGTGCCGGGATAAACATTTTGATGCGGCCTTTAATATCATCAATGATACGTTTACGGTCGTTATCCCTGTCAATCCTTTTCGGGTCAAGACGTGCAACAGCTGCTTCCGCACAGATGTCAACGGCAACATTCCATACGCCGTTGTCAATATTTTTCTGTGTTGCAAACGGATGCAGATAGATACAGTGGAACATCATATGCAGATACGTACGGCCAAGCGCATCCGGGGACTGTTTGTATCTCAGGATGACATCCATCGGGTCTGCATAAATCTTTCTTGCGTCTGTCCCGAAGAGCCCCTGGCCAGGTTCCACAAATTCTACCGGCATACGGTAGATTACCGGAGACAATGCCTTATACTGAAAGTACAGCTTGTTTTTAATTTGCTTAAGGCATTTGTTTGCGATTGCCTCAAAGTCGGTCATCTGGTTTGGGGCCTGTGTTACGACTCCATGTTTTGGCATTATTACTTTTTCCATTATTTTTTTACTTCCTTTCTTTGTTGTTTTTTATAGGTTCTTAATCAATATGCTTGATTTTTATTGACACAAAAAAAGAACCCAGGGAAATTAATCCCCGGGGTTCTGTATTGAAGCAAATCAGACAGCCTCGTCAAGCAGCTGGTCAATCTGGCCGTTCAGCTTGTCATCCTCATTGTAAATGAGCATGGAGCTGTTATGCTTATAGTAAGCATCACTTCCGTTTTTCGCGATGAAGTTCGCGATGTTGCGGTTTACGGTCAGCTCTGCGACGAATAAGGTCATTTCCTGGTCGTCACCAAATGCCTTCTCCATATACTTGAAGGCGTTCTCCATAGATGCGGATGTCTTTTTGGATGCGTTCTGCATTTTCTTGACATCTGCCTGGAAGTACATCTTTACAACATCGAAGGCTGACATATTCGCCAGGCTCTTCTTTGTCTTTTCTTCCAGCTTTTTACGCACATCCGGATTTGTGAAAAACTCGGTCATCTTATCTTTGTAAGATTCCATAAGCTTAATCTCACGCATCAGAATTGCCTTTTTGGCAGAAGACAGCGCGTTTGCCTTCTTTGCCTTATCCATTTCATCATGAACGTCAGCAATGTCTTCTGCTAACATCTGATATACGCTATCCATGTCAGAAGCTTTCTTCTTGATGACACGCAGTTTTTTAACTATGCTCTCAAGCGCTTCTGTATCCACCATAACGTCCTTGGCAGAGATACCAAGTGCTTCCATTAGCATGGAGATAATGGACAGACGCTCGTCAAACTTGGCAGCCTGGGCCTTCTGGATTGCACCAGTGGAAATATTGCCTGCAATAATATCGGAGATTGCATAATCTACACGATACTTCTTGAACAGGTCATAATATACTGCAAACTTACGGGCACATTCCTTATTTGTGATGTACTCCATAATGAGTTCCTGGGTTACTGGGAACCCGTTTCTCTCGTACGCCTGGATTTCAGAAGATAGGTCTTCCCATCCTCTGGCAGTGATATACTGCTGACCGTCAACAGTGGTCTTGATATCATAGAACCACTTTCCATTGTTTGCTTCCAGGAATGCAGTGATTGCCGGGTGAATACCTGCATTGTATGCATATTCTTTCCAACAGCCGAAATCAGCGTCAATTGTCAGCATCTTCAGACGGTCCTGGGTAGCCACATCAAATTCCTTAACAGATTTGTTGTACTGCGGCGGGTTACCTGCTGTAACAACAACCCATCCTTCCGGAACGGACTGGTTACCAAATCTCTTATACTGCAGGAAAAGCAGCATAGCAGGTGCCAGTGTCTCAGAAACGCAGTTGATTTCGTCCAGGAACAGGATTCCTTCCTTTTTACCGGTACTCTGGATAACATCATATACGCTGGCGATAATCTCACTCATTGTATACTCCGATTTGGTGTAAGGCTGCCCATTGTAGGTTACCTCTTTCAGGTAAGGCAGGCCAATAGCACTCTGTCTTGTGTGGTGTGTCATGGAATATGACACTAATGCAATGTCCAGGTCTTCAGCAACCTGCTCCATGATGGCAGTCTTACCGAGTCCAGGCGCTCCAACAAGAAACAGCGGGCGCTGTCTTACAAGCGGGACACGGTATTCCCCGTTCTCGTCCTTCTCCAGATAAACCTTTACTGCTTTTTCAACTTCCATTTTTGCTTCTTTGATATTCATAGTTTCAGTTCTCCTTTTCTTTGTCTTTTTTTTCTTTGTATTAGATACAAATTCAATATGCAGAAAAAAAAGCAGCATAAAAAAATGGAAGCAGATTTTTTGGGAAGTTATTTTTCAGATATCTTTTTTCTTTTTATTTTGTTGTATTCGGTATTTTTTTTATTTTAAGAGGTGAGCCGTTTCGTTTTTATTCCAGATTCATTCCGGCATATTAGATTTGTCAAAAATAATTTTTATTTATTAAGAGGAGGAAGAGAAAATGAAAAAAACAACAGCAGTTTCAACAAAAAGGAATGCAAAAAGCTATGCAGGAAGACGTCTCCTGTACAGTTTTATTCTTTTTTGCAAGTGTGTCTATGATGCGCTGGTCGAACTAGACCGCCGCACAGACATCACTGAGAAGCTTATCGCGTATGTTCAGCTCAACAATGTTGATGACGATTACGATGATGACGATGTAGAATATGCAGGCAAATCCCATTTTGGGGTTGTACGCCTGGCCATTATGTTTGCCGTTCTTCCTCTTGTGGGGAATTGCTTAGGCTTCATCATGGCGCTGCTGCAGTAATATTTTTCAGCTTTGGCCGCATTTTTGCGGCCTCTTTTTTTATTTTTTTCTTTTTTTTTAAAAACAAAATCGCAATGCCTGCGATTGCCATTGCAGCAACAATCACTTTCTTGAAATTTGGCTTTATTTCTTCAACCTCTCCGGCATCTTTGTTTGTATTTTTCGGCTCCTTTTTCTGTTTTTTGCCATCCACAAGAACTTGCTGGTTAAAGTCTTCGTAATCGTCATCGTCAAAATCATCAGAATTATCGTGGACAGAATTATGCTTCCTGCAGTCTTCCGGATGTTGGTATATACTGTTTTCTTCGTCATCATAGTCGTCAAAGCTGTCGTCAAATTCGTCAGGTGTTTCTTCTTCAGAAATATCTGCATTTTCGCTCATTTCATATGCTGCCTCATCCTCAAATTCATTTGCCGGCTTCACTTCTGGCGTTTCATCTTCCTGAAGTGTGACAACACCAAAAATCGCGCGTTTTAAGTCTTCCAGCTGTCTTGCTTCCTCGATTTTTCCGTTATCGGCCAATTCATCGATATCGGCATTCATTATTCCTGCCACATGCCTTTTCTCGAATACATCTTTTGCCAGGCCAAATGCGATAATATATGTTTCCGTGTCTCTGTATTCCATCGGAACATCCTCAATCCCGATACCGCCCTCTTTCAGTGTCAGTCTGAAGCCTTCTTTTTCTCTTATTTTTTCTTCTGCATTTCGCTCCAGCTCATCAAGCATATCTAACGCGTTTCCGCCGTTATTTAAATAATCAATCCAATTTTGCATTTCTTTTTTATCCATCTTTTAAGTCCTCCTTTGTTTTTCTATACTTATTATGCCTGAAAGCTCTGCAGGCTGCATATTTTTGCGGATATTTTGGGGTGTCATATGGGGCGCTGCCCCAAACCCCGCCAGCCTTGCAGGCTGGACCGCCTGCAAAACTGCGTTTTGCTTTCCGCTTCGCGAGTGGAGCAACACAATTTTTAACTCGTCTTGTTTTAACTCGATTAAAGAATATTTAACTCATTATGTTTAATTAAAACAAGTTAAAATGAATTAGCATTTTGATAACTCGCGCTTTGCGCTCGTAACCAGCACGAAGTGCGGCGAGCGAAGCCATAAGGCTGAGTGAAGCGCGTTTCGAACGTGGATTCAAACCCGCGTGCGAAGTTAAAACCGGAACGTCTGACCCGCGGACGACTTTTTGTCGGCCGGGGATTTCCCGTTCTCCGTTAAGATAAACAAAAAAAGAGTCTCGAATGAGACTCTAGTTTTCTTCATTAATAACGATTCCCCCATGGATGATGACACGTTTTCCGTTCTCATCGTCAAAATATACTTCGTTTTCTGACTCTGAAACATCAAACTTTCCGGTCCAGCTGCGGATTTCATTGCCGCTGTAATCATACACGGTTACCGTCCGGTCAAGACCTCCACCAAAATCACTGGACACCGATTTTAAGGTTCTCTGTGCAGTAGAAGTTCCAAGAAGTGCAACGACCCCAACAATTACGACAAAAACGATAACGCAAATGCCAACCGCAAAACCAAATCCTTTTTTCTCCATAGTAATTTCTCCTTTTCTTTGTTTTTTTTGTATTATTATTATGCTTGTTCAAGTCTACAACAAAAAATAAGCCTTCGCATATTGCGAAGGCTTATTTATGACAGTCAATGGCGGCACGCCCTTGCGGGGTACGGGGCAGCGCCCCGCTTACACTCAATCTTACTCCACTTCCACAATCAGTGCCGCATCATCTTCATAGATTACTTTTCCAAGTTTTTTTACGTTGTATTTTGTAATCTTGCCGTATTTCTCCTCTTCCCGCATGCCGAAGAAAATATACTTGATATTGTATTTCTTAATCATCTCTTTCGCAGTGTCTTCATCCTCATCGTAAACAAGGTCAACATCTGACTGTCTGTTTGAAATCCCGTCGTAGCTGTCACGCCATAACCATTCATGTACTGTCCATCCTGCCGGCGTGGAAAGCCCGGTTATTACGGATACCCTTTCATATGCAGTATAACTATCGCCAGGTGCTTCTGCCACTGCTGCTGTCTCATTATCGTTTTCAACTTTATCTTTCAGCCATAACAGCGCATCTTTTTCAGCAGCAAAATCATCAGTATCAAGATAACTTAATGCATAAATTCCGGTCCTCTCAGAAGCAATCATCCAGTTCCTGAACCATGACGAAGATGCTTTAAAGAAATACAGAACAGTCATCAGGTTTAAAACAATAAGGGTATATCCAAGAACACGTTTCCAGGAAATGTTCTGCAAAGAATGTTCGTTGCTTGTCTTTTTTACTACCTGTGCAATTGTCTTAACCCTTTTTTCTGTCAGCAGATATAAGATATACCCACTGCAGATTGTAAACATGATAAACGCCTGATACGTTAGCTTGAACATGGTGTTTGCACGGGCATTTGTTCCCTCATAGATATCTTTTACATAAACCAGCTCCGGCATTACTACAAGGCCGATTGCACAGCATGAAAGGATGAATACAAGCATGTCTTCTGTCGAGGTTGCAGAGATACTATTTTTCAACCCATCTTTTTTGCTCCTTTTTATCAGGGCTGCAAAGAACATTACAAGAAATGCGATTGATGCCATTACAGGAATTCCCCATAAAACAGCCAGCTGGTATAATTTTGAGTGATTCTGTGCAATCCCTACACCTTTAAATACGCTTTCAAAATTCATTGTGAACGGTAAAGCTGCCAGCATTCCAATGATAATCACAATCGCAAGATGTATTGTGAAATTCTTTAGCGCAGTTCTCATTTTACCGTCGGCCATTATATTCGTGAGCAATACTGTAATGGCAATTACTACAATATAAATGATGTAATCCCAATAATTTGTGAAATTGCACAATCCCCATAAAAGACCGAGCATGTAAATCTGAGGGCAGCCAAAACATTTATATAACTTACTTTTTTCTCCTGTTAACTTCCGGTTCTTTACAAAACTATACAACAGGGCAATGATTGTAATAACAACTATAATGTTTATCATGTGTGCATGCAAATCACCGAGAACGAATGAATAACACGGAAACTCATGAATAGTCTTATCATTCGGGATATCCGGATTATATCCGATATACCTTGTGGCATCCGGGAACCAGTAAGATGATGAATCAACATCGATATCCTGATGCCATGTGTAAGACACACTTGCTACCGTATTATTAATGAACGGCCTTAACATACCATAAATGATATAATGCCCATTTCCGGCAAACACGGCAAGGATTGCGGACAATACCGCAAAAAACTGAATGCGGACCCGATTCTTCGTTTTAGAAAAATTCACGTTTTTCTTTTTGGCCCTGCTTTTTATCATTTCATCGGCAATTCCATAGCCACCGGCAAACATAAGAGCCGGAATCAGTGCACGCATCATATTATATGAATATTCAGTCTTTGAAATTCCGCCAATCATCGTCTTTGCAACAAATGCCGCATAATACTGCCCGCCGTAATAATAATTGATGATTTTTCCTGCAAACCATACATCATCAGGCGGAAGCTTTGTTGTCGTTACCATCTTCTGCATGAACGCATAGTCCATAAACTTCTCTGTTCCATATGCCGCAGGATTGAAACCAATAAGATACACCCAAAACAGGAATACAAAGAAGAATGCGACTTCAAATTTAAAACATGCTGTCAGGCCTGACCGCCAGTCTTCAAGTGTCATTTTTTGTTTATATGCGATTATTGAATTGATAACTGCATATAAAACAATCACAAGCAATGCATTTGTTCTTGAAAACGGAACATCCAAAAGGATACCGATAACCCACATGATAAAACCAGGGATTATGATGCCGAGTATTTTGCCAAACGGCAGCAGGCTGTCACAGTTTTTAAACAGCATTCTTGATATCGGCATTGAAATCCCAAGCATCAGCATCATATAAATATGCCATTGCATAAATATAATCCCATCATTTTTTCCAAGCATCAGGAATGCCAGCCCATATGTCGCAGCTATCCCGGCAAACATATACAGACATTTTGCCTTCCAATGCACCTCTTTTTCCTGTATGACAGGCTTTTGTTTTATGATTTTGTTTGACATTATTTTTTCCTCTCTTTTTAATTATTTTTTTTCTTTTTTATTATGCAGGATTTATTATAGGGAAGGAAAATTTTGCGAACATGTTGTGCAAATATTTCTGGTACTCTGCTACAGTTCTACCCACTCCACTATACTCTCATCTTTTTCTCCATTATCTTTCCTTATCTTTTTCCCCTCTTCCGCAAGCTCCTGCATTTGTTTCAGCAGTGCGATATGCGTGTCTATATCGCCTTCGTTCCACGCATCGTACATCTGATGGCACAGCTCTTCCATTTTTGCATCTATCTCGCTTAGTCTTATATTTTTTTGCATACTCTTTTCTCCTTTCTTTTCAGGATACTTACAATATGCAAAATATACTTTTCTTTTTTCGGTTTTCACAATATTTACAGGCCACATCTTTGTCTTTTTATGCGCAACATTCAGAAAATTTCTTTTTTTCTTATTATTTTGCATATTGTATATGTACAAAATTTTTTTGTCTGGAATCAGGATTCCAGATATGCTGCAGCTGGAAGCCTCCTTCCGGACACAACAGAAAGGAGGATATCCCCAATGAAAGAAAGAAAATCTTTGACCAGAATGCTTTTCGCATTCCTTTTGGTCACCTTTTTAAGCATTTCTTCAGTTTTTATGATTGACGCCAATGCTACAACCGTAAAAAGAACCCCTGCAAAGGTTCCTTTTATCAGCGTAACGGTAAGCGGCAACAATAAGACACGCATCATCTGGTCAAAAGCCAGATATGCAACGAAATATCGTCTGTATTACAGACAGAAAGGCCAAACAAAATGGACGACACTTGCAGATGTTAATGCATCAAAAACATCATACATGCATATCTCTTCCAAAACCAAGCCTCTTAATGCAGGCAAGTCTTATATGTACACAATCCGTGCTTACAATAAGGGAAGCAAAACATGGAGTGGTTACTGCACCGTCAGGACAGTAACGATGCCAAAGGCAAACCCTACTCCAAAGCCAACTGCTACGCCTAAGCCAACCGCTACACCAACACCAATTCCGAAACCGGTTAAAGTAAACTCTATTTGTATTATTCCTGGATATGTCCAGTTACAGGTAAAGCAGCAGACCTGCAGACTTGATACAAGTATTTATCCAAGAGCAGCAACAAATCAGAAAGTTACATGGACAAGTTCAAACCCTAAGATTGCGACTGTAAACCAGAAAGGTATCGTAACAGCAAACTCTAATGGATTTGTGACGATTCAGGCTAAGGCAACAGACGGTTCAGGCGTTATTGGAAGATGTTATGTGGCAGTAAAAATTGCAAAAAAATGCTAAACGAAACGGTCCCGATAAAAGGACCGTTTTTTTTGCGAGTAAAATTCAGCATATTATAACTGTAATATTCATTTGATTGCAGCAAAAAGCTGTAGTACAATATAATCAAGATTAAGGAGGGTAAACAAAATGAATAAG
>OLRJ01001775.1_pt1 | contig 17650 bp, 19 predicted proteins | sample 1672741 | NCBI WGS metagenome assembly OLRJ01 (sample SAMEA3136719, study PRJEB25190) | human gut metagenome | biome: human gut; feature: human-associated habitat; material: faeces | place: Austria | collected 2013
TATCAGTATAATAAAAATACAAAATTAAATTACATATTAGATTTTATTAAATATAGAAGATATTAAATATAGAAGAAGGAGCATTCTTCCTCTATAGGAAGCTAGATGAATTCCATCGAACCAAACCGGTGGAACACCGGGGCTTGCCTGTGCAATATCGGCAGGAAAAAAGATGGTCTTAGACCAAAAGCCCCCACTTCAGCGCGAGCATGTGGCGGGTGGTTCACAAAATAAATTATATTTGGAGGATAAAGTTATGGGAAGAGACGTATGCGCATTTTGTAAAAAGGAGATTTTGCCACCAAGCAGGGCATTAAGAAGCCGCACAAGCGGTATAGTGTTATGTGAAGACTGCGTTAAGCTTACATATAAAGGGCTTCAGGATATTAAAACAAAACAGCCAAAAAGGTCTGGAAATAAAAGAATGACACCGAAGCAGATGAAAGGAGAGCTTGATAAGTATATTATCGGGCAGGATGAAGCAAAAGTTGCGCTTTCTATTGCTGTTTATAACCATTATAAACGTATGGATATCAAGAGTGATGTGAAGCTTGCAAAAAGTAATGTGCTGCTACTTGGACCGACTGGATGTGGAAAGACACTGCTGGCACAGACAGTTGCAAAGCTGCTTGATGTGCCGTTTGCAATCGCTGACTGTACAACATTAACAGAGGCAGGATATGTTGGCGATGATGTTGAAAATGTCCTTTTAAAATTAATCCAGGCTGCAGACAATGATATTGCCAAGGCAGAACGGGGTATTATCTTTCTTGATGAGATTGATAAGCTTGCAAAAGTGCATGTTGGGGCAAGCATTACAAAAGACCCGTCAGGTGAAGGTGTACAGCAGGCTTTATTAAAAATGGTTGAAGGTACAGTTTCAAATGTGCCGCTGACAGGGGGAAGAAAAAACCCAAATGAAAGATGTGTCCAGATTAATACAGAAAATATCTTGTTCATCTGCGGTGGAGCATTCCCTGGCCTGGAAGAAATCATTAATAAGAGGACTGCGACAAAAAATACTTCTATTGGATTTGGCGCTAATGTAGAGAAGGAAAAAGAGAAAACTGTTGGAGAAGCTTTAAAACTGGTATGCACTGACGACCTGGTTCAGTATGGGCTTATCCCGGAGTTTATCGGACGTCTTCCTGTTATCGTATCTCTTAATGAACTTGATGAAAACGCAATGGTATCAATCTTGACAGAACCAAAAGACTGTATCGTTAACCAGTATAAAGAGCTGTTTAGATATGACGGGGTAGAGCTTGAATTCACCAAGGAAGCATTAAAAGGGATTGCAAAAGAAACATTAAAAAGAAAAACAGGTGCAAGAGGACTCAGGGGAATCCTGGAAGAGATTCTGAAAGAGCCAATGTATACACTGCCAGATGAGCCGGATATTGCCAAATGTATTGTGAAAGAAGACGGCAAGATACAGATTATCAAAAAGCAGGTTGAGGATATTGCCTGCTGAAATGCAGGCTGATGACATTGAAAAGAAGGTGAAATGTTATGGATTTAGAGGAATATAGAAGAGCATATATGCAGGCAGAGGGGATTGGTAATACTCCGGCAAATGCAGTGAAAAGAATTGTAAAGTTCGGTTCTGACTTATCTTCAATTCCTGGTGCTGTAAAAAAAGACAAGCATGACAGGGCGAAGCGTAAAGCTGGCAGAGCTGAAGCAATGAAAGACATGAAAGAAAATGGCGTTTCTATTGATGGAGTCGCTGAATACTTGTCGAACCGTCCAAGATTACATGGTAATACTAGCAAAGCTGTTGAAAGAACTGTTAATTCAGGAACATCTGTAGCAATGTCAGTAAATGAATATGGGCAAACTGCAGCTGGTATTGTAGGAACAAAAAGAAGCAATCTTTATGACGGGCAGGATTTGGAAAATGGCATCAGGTTTTCAATCAAGGCGTCGAAAGCATTGAATAATGGGTTAAAGTTGCCAACAAAGATGTTTCATGCGGCTGAAAAGTTAGTTGGTGCTGGCGCGATTGCAGGAATGATGGTTTTAACACCGCTTAGAGAAGTCAAACCGGAAAGAGAGAACATGATGCCTTCAAAAACAAAAGAGTTTGGAAAAAATTTGCCAGATATATCAGACCAGGAAAGATGAGGAAATAGCATGTATAATGTGAAGCATCCAAGAATTCATTTATCCAAAGTGATTGATTATGACGTTAAAAAAAAGACATATACAATAACAGATGATATGGTTTTTGATTCTGAAGAGGAATTAATAGATTTTCTTGCCAGATATCATTATCCAAAATATAACTTTGCAGGCAATGAGATTCCTGGCGCATATAAGAACAAGTATATGGATTGCCAGGCATTAACGGGATATTCAAGGAATTCTCATTTATATGATTTCGTTATGAATAAGCCATTAAAGCCATCAACCTGTAAGGAAATCAATTATGATTGGATTTTGTATTCTTACATTTTTTGGTTTGACACCAAAGAAATGCCAAATTTTGACGTGAGAAATCTCAAAGACAAAGTTGAAAGAAAGTATAAAGAAAAAAAACCCGAATGGGATAAAGATGGTTGGTTAAGATGGAATGGCATAACAGGTAACAGGAGAACTATTTACAGACAGCATCCGAAGAGCCATAAAAATTCCCCTTGGCGTAGAGACTGCCGTTATGTCCAGCGTGCACGTGCTGCATACGGAATGGAAGTAGAAGAGGAATATAAAGAATTTGTAAAAGCAAAGGATAAAGGATACAGAAGTATCTGGCCGGATGAGGATTTTAGAGGTTACGGCTCTTCCGGATGGAAAGACAACCCCGGAAACAGATACCGTCATCAGTGGGAAGCAAAAACAAAAAGAGACTTTGAAAAAGTAAAGAGAAAAAAGGAAGTTGCGATATTCAGCGGCGGGAAAAGCTAATACAGAAAATGTGAGCCAGGAGGATAACAGAAATGTTATTCTCTTTTTTTTGTTTTTCGCAATATTGTACATATTGTATTTAACAAACAATAAGAAAGGAGAAGCAGGACGAATGCGAAATTATGCATAGCCTGCGAAAAAATATGAAATCTCACAAAAATCACTCGTGGCGTAGAGACTGCCGTTATATCCAGCGTGCACGTGCTGCATATGGAATGAAATCAGAAGAAGAATACAAGCCATATATTAAAGCAAAGGATAAGGCATTTAAAAGTATCTGGCCAAATGAAGATTTTGGAGGATATGGTTCTTCTGGCTGGAAAGATAATTCAGGAAATCGGTGCAGGTATCAGTGGGAACCTAAAATTAAAAGAAACTACGAAAAAATAAGACGGAAAAAAGATGTTACAATATTCAGCGGAAGGAGGAGGACCTGTATCTGCACTGCTGTTAGAACGAAAGAAGAACTGGAAAATGAGCTGCAGATGCTGAGAGAGGAGTTTGGGTGCTGAAGGCAAGAGCTAAAATACAATCCTAACCGTTAGGATTGTGTTTTTTGCGCAGAAAAAACAAAAAAAATAAAAAAGGAGAACTAAGAAAAATGAGAACAACATATTTTTGGAAGGCAACACACGAGCCGGAGCCTGGGGTCAGGTATGTGAGTATCGGTCGTCAGAATCTGCGGGGAGCGGAAGATATGGAAAAATATCCTGCACTGATGCCGGACTGGAAACTGATTCAACTGAACCGTCTGAAAATGCAGGCGGTTTTTCTTTGCAAAAATCTTTTAAAAAAAATTCGAAAATAACGTTCGTTTTTATTTTTTTTCGGCATATTAAATTCAGAACATGAAAACAAGCGGCACCGCTTCGGTAAACGAAGCATATCTCGCAGAAAAATACAATCCTTTCAGGGACTTTCTGCCAGCAGCCGCAACCGGCTGCTTTTTCGTGCAGCGATATATCTAAAAAGGAGAAAAAATATGAATAAAAATATCTTAAAGAAATACTATGAAATGCAGGGTAAGGTAATCCTCCCAGAACAGAAAGATAACGATAATGTTGCCCTTGCAGCATCAGTTGCTGCTAACTTTGCATCAATCGGTTTCCCGATGACAACAGAGCAGACAAAGGCTCTTGCAAAAGCAGATAAAGAAGATATTATTGAATTTTACAAAGATAATTACGATATGCTTTCAGATGTGATTGGTGCTGGAAGACAGCCGAAGCCATTCTATCCAGATTTCCCGGAAGGATGCATGGAGAGAAGCCATGCTGCATATTTTATTGACCAGGTCATCTATTGCCTGTCCGGCCTTGAACTGACTCCGGATAAATATATGGAAGAGAAAAAGACATTTCCGTTTATCGGTGAGCCGATGAGACGTGTTCTCATGACAGGAAGCAAAGAAGACCTTGACCAGACTTTTGATATGGCTGTAAAATCCGCCATCGCATATTCCAAATCACAGCGTGACTTTATCATGTTATATGTGAAAGAAAACCCGGAAAAAATCAGTGCTTTAATCAACAATGTGAATATTAAAAACCGTGAAAATGCGGTTACCTGTGCAATGATGATTGAAGAGCTGACCGGAAACTCCATGTATACTGCAAGATTCATGAAGCAGCCGGCAGACCTGCTCAGATATGCTGTATTTAAAACTGTACAGAAACAGAATGAAACAACAACTGCAAAGAAAGACCCATATGCTGCAATTGCACTTCGTGGAGACGACAAAAAGGCTTTTGTAAGCCTGGGAAGAAAAGAAAGACGTTTTGTCATGGACCAGCTGGCAAAAATGGATAAAGGCGACGGAGAGAAGCTTTCCAATTTCATGCACGGACATGATAAAGAATGGAAGTCGCTGTTTGACTGCGTGCATATCTCCGATAGAACATGGGGTTCTGCAAAATATGATAATGTAAAAAGAGCAATCTCCGTCATTCTTGGCGGCGAAAAGCTTGACAGACCGGCAAGACGTATTGAAGAGGCTATTAAGGCTGAGAATGTTGACCTGGCAGTAAAAGAATGCGCAAAGCAGCCGGGAGAATTTATGCGCCGTTTTGATAAATTATACCGCATGGCGATTGAACAGGGTAAAGAGCAGACTGTTCTTGACGCAATGAGTGAGGTATCTGCAAAGGCAGGAATCGCAACTGTAACAGGTACTGTCGGAAATATTGAAATGCGTGACCATGATGAGGAAGAGCGTTATTTTAAAGGAAAAACCGGTGTAACTGTAAGAACTACTGATAAGAACAGAAAAGGATTTACAAAAGAACAGATTGAAAAGGCTGCAGAAATCGCAATGAAAGGCATGTCTGAAAAGTTTGCAGGCAAAGAACCGATTGGCAAAGTGTTCATGAGTGACAGCCTCGCAGATGTAAAGATTCCGGCTGACGTACGGGATAATTCCGGTGCAGTTGGAAGTATGACATCAGGCTCTAAGATGCCGATTGCTGATGACTGGAATAAGATGAGATTCTTTACATCATGGACAAATATGGAGCCAGAAAAGGATAGTTATGGCTGGGATGATGGCCGTATTGATATTGACCTGACGGTTGCATTCTGTGATAAGGATATGAACATCGTGCAGTTCTGCGGATGGAATGGGGCAAAGCATGGTGAAGGCTTTGTGTATTCCGGTGATGTACAGGATGGCGGCGATATCAATGGTGAAGGTGCAGCAGAATATGTAGACCTTGACCTGGAAAAGCTGAAGGCAGATGGTGTCGCTTATGCAATCCCACAGGTAAACAGCTATACCGGACAGAAGTTCTTTAACCAGCCGCATACATATTTCGGCGTTATGAAACGCACCGATAAGGATATGGGGAAACTCTTTGAGCCAGCAGCAGTTGTAAATAAATTTATACTTGATGCGGACGCCAGACAGGCATCTATGTATGTTATTGATATCAATAACCGCGAGATTCTCTGGCTGAATGAAAAAGCGCAGGAGAACGTTGCGTCAAGAGGTCTTGACGGTATACTGAATCAGGTCGGAAGAGCAGCTGGTTCCAAGACAATGTCACTTAGCCGGCTTGTTGAAGCTAATGTTATTGCGAATGGCGAGTTCGTTAAAAACCCAAAAGACGCTGACATTATCTTTGTGAGAGACGCTGATGAAATGCAACAGGTAAAAGAGGAATTTGGCATTCCGGATGCTGATGACGGTAAATTCAAGCTGTCAAACAACATGGAATACATTACCGGTTATCTGATGCAGGAAGGAAAAAAGGAAACAAATGAGAGAGTGAAAAATATTGAAAGAGTGGAAGCGGTAATGCCCGAAGATATCGCAGATGACACTAAAGACCATGATGTGGAAGACAGATAATTGCAATTTTCAGGCTGATACTAAATGTATCAGCCTGATTTTGGATGTTGCATCAGTTAATAATGGGAATACACAAAATGAGAGTTATTGAAGGATGGTGGTGATAATGCAGATACTAAAGAAAGTGATATGGACAGCTGCTCTCTTATTCTCAGGTGCTATTGGTATAACATATGCAGATATTGTTTATGCAGAAGCAAGCATTAACCAAAATGCCGCTGAAAATAACCTGATATATAATTTTAAAAATACGAAAAAAGAAGGTACAGTAACTTTTACAAAAAAATGGAAAGACAGAAAAAATAATGATGACAGACCGATTCCAGACATAGAAATAAGTACAAACATACTTTTCCTTATTGAAATATCCTGTGATTTTTACTTTTCCTGCTTTTTTGCCTCTGACTACTCCATTTTTGTTAACAGTGGCAATTTTTGTATTGGAAGACTTCCATTTTGGCTTGCGTTTTGCTCCGTTAATCTTTAGGGTAACGGTTTTATTAACATATACTGTAGCCGTTTTTTTATTTATTTTCGGCGCAGCAGATACAGGGATTGTAGATAGCGAAAGACATAATAGTATAAAGAATAGTGCAGCCATTTTGTTGATTTTTTTTGTTTTCATTTTTTAATCTCCTTTTCTTTGTATATTGTTGTTAACATTAATATGCTGAAAAGGATAATTGGCAAAATTAGAAAGTCGCTGCCTGTTCTTTTCTAAAAACTCGCAAAATTTTGCAGTTTCATAAATTTCTGATACAATTTAAAACATAAGAAGCAAGGAAGCTTAGCTCAAACTGGTGCGCATGGTAGAGCAGCACTGTAGAACGGCCGGTGCAGATGTAAGGTTCGAATCCTGCAGCTTCCATTTGTATTTTTTTGTATCTTCTTTTCTTTTTGCCGGCAGATTGTCCTGCCGGCATTTTAAATGTTTGAATCATCCCAGTTGTCGCTGTCTGAATTGAATATCTCATCAAAAATGTTCCTGTTATTTTCGTTTGGGTCAGGAAGCTCAATTGGTTCTGGTTCTTCAGGCTCCATAACGATTCCAAAATCGTCAGGAAGTTCAATCTCTTTCGGAGGCTGCTCCATCGGTATGATTTTTGGCGGCTCCTGTTTTATTTCAGGCTCCTGTCTTTGCTGCTGGTTTTTCCGTTTATCTTTTTTTGATTTCTTTTTTCCGTTTTTATCTATTACAGTAGCAGTAGGATTTTCGTTTTGTTGTGGCTCTGGTCTTGCTTGCGGTTTTGTTTTTGGTAGTTCTGTTTGCTTTTCTTTTATTTTTTCAGTCTGGTTTTGCTGTCCCGCGTCGCGTTTTTCAATAATTTCCTGCCCGCTCTCTGATTTTTCTATTTTTTTTTCTTGAAATTTTTGTGTCTGTTTTGGCTTTTCTTCTGCTTTTGTGAGTGGCAGAGAAGATTCTTTTGCTGGCTTTTTTAGCGGTCTTTTTTGTAATTCTTTTGGAGATTCTTTTAATATTTCTTTTGCTGGCTCTTCTGGGTGCTTCATCTGTATCGTTTCTGGTTCTGCTTGTGGTTCTGTTGGTGGTTCTTCCATATCCCATACAGAACCTCCGGAAATGTCTGGCAGGTCTTCCGGTGGCTCAGTCAAATCCGGAAGGTCGTCTTCAGATGGCGCTTCGTTTATATCCCTCGGTCCATCTTCAAGCTCAGATGGCTGATTGTCTGGCAAATCCTGTTTAGTGCTTTTTTCTTTTGAAGAATCTGGCTGCTCCTGAATGATTGGTGTGTCTTTTATTTTTGGAGGCGCTGCACTTTCTGGTTCAGGATTCTGATGCTGCATGCTTTGGCCCGGATATAATTGCCTTGCAAGAGCGGCAAGGTCAACCGGCCCGAAATATTCCCTGACCGCTTCTTCTGCGGTTTGTGGAAAAACCGGTGCATCGCAAGTATCACCAGGAGTTCCTCCTTCTTCAAACGATGTCTGTTCCTGATTATCAGAACCAAGATTGATTGCGGCAAATAACTGTGCAGAAGTTTTGTCTCGTTCTTCTTTTGTTTCTTCCAGTTCTTTTTTTAACTTTTTATTCTCTTCCTGTACGCTTTTGATTTTGTCTTCACGAATGAAAAAATCGTGTACATTTCTCCTGACCGTGCTTTTTAATACGGAAAGCATGGAAGACGGCTTGGTTGCCGCTTTTAGCTCTTTTTTCAATTTTTGTATTTCTTCATTCTGCTGTTTTAATAATTCGTCTTTATTGTCTGGCATGATGTCACCTGCTTTCTTTTTTAGATATACATAATATGCAGAAACAGCGAATTTTTTAACGAATGAAATTATGCATATTATTTTTGTAACTTAAAACAAATAAAGAAAGGGGAAAATTAATTATGATTAACAAGGAATTAGAACACAAAGTATTTGGGGAGTGCTGGGCAATGTTCAATAAAGCCCGCAAAGATGACTCTGATGAGGGATGGCAGGCGTGCATAAATGAGGCTCACAGAATATGTGAAGCATATGACAACCGCAAATTTCACGAGAAGCTTGTTCTTGCTGTGGCTGAAGAGGCAGAAACGGAATCAAAAATGAAAAACAAAGAAAAGACAGCTGCTTATAAAGCTGCCGGGGCTGCATTTCAGGCAGCATGGAAGATGTTTTCATGCTTTATTGATAATGTAGATGGATTTAAACAGTCTGGCATGCAGATTCTCTCTGAATACAATAAAGAATATTCCGGAAGATTTGCCAAAAAACTTGGTTCTGCAATTTATGCGGCTGTCTGCGCTGATTTAAACTCAGACGGGGCATTTATGCATGATGCCTACCATTTCTATATGGAATTTCAGAACGGCATTACAGAAAACGCAGAAGATGATGCACTAAAAAAAGCAGAATCTATCATTGATGTTTACCCTGAACATATGCTTCAGATGATGGATATGTATGCTGACCTGAAAAAGCGTGGACAAAAAAATGCCGCGTAAAGAAAGGAAAAAGAAAATGGGCAGAAAAAAAGTTAAGGATGGACAGATTACATTTGATGACTGTGTCAGTCATGCAATATCAGAACCAGAAAACGGACAGGTAAACATGACTCTGCAATTGGATGATAAACCGGTTGAAGTAATCACATGTACAAAAAAATCATCGAATTTGTTTGTGTTTACTAAGAAAAACCTGGAAGGTAAAGAACCGCGTGATTTGAAAAACCTTCCGGACGGTGAATTCAGCATTGCCAGTGGAAATCTGGTGTCTGTAAAAAAACACGAGGATGATACTGTTGATGTCGTGATTGAATCAGAAAGCAAAAAACGGTTAAAAATCACAATGAAGCCGGAAGATGTTTATTACAAAAAGATTATGACAGTATGCAAGAGCGGCATGCGTGTATGTGTGCTTATGTGCAATGACTATTGCTGCGATGTGAAACTTGGCCCGATTTTCGGAATGACAGGATGGCGTTTCAAAAAGAAAGGCACTGAAGGAAAAATCGCAACTGAATACCTTGTTAAAGCGTTTTAAACAAAGTATGAGTCAGAGAATATTTCTCTGGCTCATTTTTTTTGTAAAAAATTTTTCCAAAAAGCGTCTGATTCTGCAAAAATCCAGCATATTAACTTTGCGAAAAAAAAGTGATAAAAAAACGGACCCGCAAGCACGCTGTTTTGCGGCAGGAAATATATCGCAAAAAAGGAGAAAATTAAATGTCAGAAATCAAAAGATTAAGAAAAATGGCTGACAAAATTTATGCCAAAATGGAAAATATGCAGCGGCTTTCAGACAGTGAACTGAAAAGCAAGACAGACGAATTTAAATTGAGATTGGCAAATGGCGAAACTCTGGAACAGATTCTGCCGGATGCATACGCCGCAGTTGGCGAGGCTGCATACAGAAGTATTGGATTGAGACCGTATAAAGTACAGATTATGGGTGCAATTGCACTGAATGAGGGGAAGATTGCGGAGCAAAAAACAGGTGAAGGCAAATCGGTATCGTTGTGTACACCAATGCCAACCCCTGATGGATGGAAAACAGCGGGAGATATCAAGGTTGGAGATATGCTGTTTGACAGGCATGGAAAACCGACAAAGGTAACTGGTGTTTATCCGCAGGGCAAAAAACAGATTTATGAAGTTCATCTTGCTGATGGAAGAATCGTAGAAACAGCAGATGAACATTTGTGGAGTGTATACAGGAGAGATAGAAAAAAATTACAAACAATCAATACAGTTGATATGTATAATGAAGGACTTAAAGAGGGAAAAGCTTATCGTTTTAAAATTCCTACAAGTAAAGCTGTTGAATATGCAAAAACCAATCTTCCAGTTGACCCATATGTGCTTGGTGCATTTCTTGGAAATGGTGTTAAAGATATGCAACATACACTTGGATTATCAAGCGGAAATGAGTTTGTGCCAAATGAAATTGCAAGAATTATTGGTGGTGAGACACAAAAAAGAAAAAGTGTTTACACATGGTATTTTTATAAGAAAGACGGCTCTAGATTTTTAAGCAAAATGTTTCCTGATGAATATGACTCATTGTTGACACAGACAAAATGTAATGAAAAGTACATCCCAGACATCTACAAAACAGCATCCATTGAGCAGCGTTGGGCGTTACTTCAGGGATTATTTGATACAGATGGATGTATTGAAGATAAAGACCGCTTCCACCTTACATATTCAACCACATCTGCAAAATTGCGTGATGATATTTGTGAAGTGATTTATTCTCTTGGCATGAACTGCTCATGGTGGCTATCAAGAAAAGCAGGGGTCAGAACGGCAAAATCTGACCAGTACACAATCAATGTAAACATCGATAATGATATGAAGAAAAATTTTTTCCGTTATCCTTTTAAACTGGAAAGAGCATTAATGGCAGAAAAAGCGAAAAAAAAGAGAAAACGTTATGATAGAATTGCCATTAAAGATATTGTTAAAAAAGAAGAAGAAACAGAAATGGTATGCTTTACAGTTGATAATGATGAACACCTGTTTTTATGTGGAAACTATGTTGTAACACATAATACTCTTGTTGCAGCACTTCCGGCATATCTTAACGCCCTTGAAGAAAAAGGCGTCCATGTGGTAACTGTCAACGACTATCTTGCAAAACGTGATGCGGAGGATATTGGCCGAATTCATAGATTTATGGGGCTTTCCGTCGGCTGTATCTTAAAATCTACATCGCAGGAAGAAAAGAAAAAAGAATATGCAAAAGATATCACATACATTACAAACACAGAGCTTGGCTTTGACTATCTGAGGGATAATATGGCCCAGCGTTTGGAAGATAAGGTGCAGCGCGGATTCCATTACTGTATCATTGATGAGGTGGATTCCGTTCTGATTGATGAAGCAAGAACACCATTGATTATTTCCGGTGTGAGCGGAAAATCTACAAAGCTTTATACAGCATGCAATGAACTTGTAAAAACACTTGAAAAAGGAGAACTGCAGGAGTTATCAAAAGTTGACCTGTTGTCTGGCGAGAGGCCGGAAGAGACCGGAGATTATACGGTTGATGAGGAACATCATACTGTTACCTTAACACTGCAGGGGATTGAAAAATGCGAAAAATTCTTTGGCATTGACAACCTGGCAGATAAGAGCCATACAGAGCTGATGCATAACATCATTGCGGCATTGAAAGCCCATAATCTTATGAAAAAAGATAAAGATTATGTTGTTAAAAACGGTGAAGTAATGATTGTTGATTCTTTTACAGGAAGAATCATGCCGGGACGCCGTTATTCTGATGGATTACATCAGGCAATTGAGGCAAAAGAAGGATGCGAGGTCCAGGAAGAAACATGTACATATGCGACAGTAACTTATCAGAATTTCTTTAATAAATATGATAAGAAGTGCGGTATGACTGGAACTGCATACACAGAGCGAAAAGAGTTTAAGGATATTTACCATATGGATGTGGTAAGGATTCCAACCAATAAACCTGTGCAGCGCCAGGATAAAGTTGACCGTATGTATCTGACAAAAGAAGCAAAATTTAAAGCAGTGCTGAAAGAAATCCAGAAATCGCATATCTCCGGGCAGCCGGTGCTTGTCGGAACATCAACTATCAGGGATTCCGAAATCCTGGATAAGATGTTAAACGAAGCCGGGCTTGAACATACGGTACTGAATGCAAAATTCCATGAACAGGAAGCAGAAATCGTCGCAAAAGCAGGACAGCATGGAGCAATCACTATTGCTACAAATATGGCCGGACGCGGTACAGATATTAAACTGGATGATGATGCAAGAGCAGTTGGCGGCCTTAAAGTGATTGGAACACAGCGCCATGAATCAAGACGAATTGACAATCAGCTGAAGGGCCGGTCCGGAAGACAGGGTGACCCTGGCGAATCAGTATTCTACCTGTCTCTTGATGACGATGTTTTGAGGCTTTATGGCTCAGACAGAATGAAACATATCCTGACGATGACAGGAATGAAGAATGAAGACAGCATTGAAAACAGGACTGTCAATAAGTTTGTAAAGAAAGCGCAGAATGTCATTGAAGATAACAACTTTGGAACACGTAAGAGCGTTTTGAAATACGACAAGGTAAACAATGAACAGCGTGAGTTGATTTATGCAGAACGTGATGCGATACTTGAAAAAGCAGACACAAGAAACACCATGCTCAGTATGATTGAAGACTCTATTGACATGATTATTGACAAATATGCACCTGATAAATATGTTACAGAGGGACAGTATCAGGAAATCAGAAAAGAAATCTCCGTTTTGATTTTCGGAATTAAGGCACCTGATTATAGTCCAAAAAGCAATAAAAAAGGAATGGATAAAAAGAAGCTGGCCGAAGAGTATATTGAAGCAGCAAAAAACCGTTATTATGAAAGAGAGCGCGAATGGCCGGATATTGAAGTCTTCCGTGAATTTGAAAGACAGATTATCCTGCGATGCATTGACTCAAAATGGATGCAGCACATCAACGACCTGGAGATTTTAAGACAGAATATTTCACTTGTCGGATATGGCCAGAAAGACCCGGCTATTGTATACAAATTAAAGGCATTTGACATGTTTAATAAGATGTCTGACGATATTAAGAATGATGCGGTTTACACACTGTTTTCTTCAAGACTGAGGACGGCAGCTCCGAAAAGAGATACGGCGGCATAGTGAAAATTAAAAAAGAGACTTAACGATTTTTAATCGTTGAAGTCTCTTTTTATGACTGTGTTTTACCTCTCTTCTTCTAACTCAAATTTTTTAAAATCAGGAAATAAGGATTTCTGCTGTTCTAACTGATACTTTAAAACCTCCACCGCTCTTGAGTTCTCAAAATAAGGAAGGTACTTCGTTTCAAATGCATCATAGTCGATTTTCAATTTTATTCCGGCGTAATATGCCTGCAAATCCAAGTTTGCACAAATGGGCTGGCCTGCAATATGAGATGTATTTTCTTCAATAGATTGAAAGACTGGAAATCTTGAAATATTGCTTAGTAAACCAGCACCATTGTCAAAAATCGGAGCCTCTCTATATGAATCTTTTTCGCTGTCATATATGACACCAAGATTGTTAAAATGCCTATCGTAATTTAAAACTAAAGCGTCAACTGCAAAAACATTTGATAAATAGTTTGAAATATCTAGTCCAGTATGCTTGAAAACAAAATCTTTGACATAGTTGATTCTTTCTTCTGTATCGCCCAGAACCATAACTTCATCAATCATATGACGTCCAGTATACATTTGATGCAATCTTTCAAACGTTATAAACATTTCATTTTCCTTTAAAAAGTTATCAGAAACGCATCCTCTTTTTCCATTAATCATGCACTCTTCATATTGCACATAATTGTCAATATTGGAACAATCGAGTAAACAGGATACCAAGCATTCTACTTCTCCTTCATACCCATTTAGGTCTTGTTTAAACCATTTGCCGTCCATGAAAAATTTTGTTTGAGTGCCTTCAGAGCTTCCTTGAGATTTATAAGTGCACGAGTCGGGTAATGTATTATTCTGCATATTTTTCACCTCCGAACATTAACGTCTTCCCATGTCAGGTGTTCATTTGGAAATCTTATCCACCAGAAATCATTAAACATAACTCCATGAGTTTTTTTACACCATAAATATGGATTATTGTCTTTTAATCCATGAGCTGACAAGATTTTATGCAAGTCAGGACGTCCATTCTCAAAACATCTTGATTCAAGAAAGCTGTAGATATAATTGATGTCGTTGCGGCTGCACATAAAAGGCTGTTTCGGCCCGGATACATATCTTTTAATTGCTGTTTCGTTAGAATCAGTGTTAATGTGAACATCGGCTACAATTTCATTTTTAAATAAAACAGAAAAATCATAAGTCATTTATTTTCCCTCCAATCATGGTTTTATTATACATATAATATGATAAATTGCATAGATTAAAAAATTCTCTTTGGAATATTATAAAATATGATGTGTTCTCGTTTTTTCGCAAAAAATGCCGCAGCCAAAAAATATTCAGCATATTGTTTGCAAAATAAAAAAAGGAGATGCAAAAATGTTTTTCAAAAGAACGAAAAGAAGAATCAGGAGGGCGATAATCGGGGCAATCATTTCAGCGATTGCTGCATGCGGAGGTGGTGCAGCATCGTCATGGATGCCGAATTTTAACATTCATGCGGCGGATTTGAGCCAGATTCCAGACTATACCGGAAGCCCGTATGCGGTATTGAATGGCAATGAGCCTGAATTTGATGATAATGATTTTACAACGGAGGCGTTTGAGGATTACAGCGAACTTGATGACCTTGGCCGCTGCGGAGTGGCTTATGCAAACATCTGCCAGGAATTAATGCCGACGGAAAAGCGCGGAGACATCGGAATGGTAAAGCCTTCCGGATGGCATACCGTGAAATATCCGGATATCATTAAGGACCGATATCTGTACAATCGCTGTCATCTGATTGGATATCAGCTTGCAGGAGAAAACGCGAATGTTAAAAATCTGATAACAGGAACGAGATATCTGAACGTGGAAGGTATGCTCCCTTTTGAGAATGATGTGGCTGATTATGTAAAAGAAACTGGGAACCATGTCCTGTATCGTGTAACACCGGTTTTTGATGGAGATAATCTTGTTGCCTCTGGCGTGCAGATGGAAGCCGAATCGGTGGAAGATGATGGCGCTGGTGTGAAGTTTAATGTGTACTGTTATAACATACAGCCAGGAATTGGTATTAACTATGAAACAGGGGACAGCTGGGTTGATGCCGGAAATGCAGTGACAGGTGATATTGATGCAATTGCAGATTCTGGCACTGAAACAGCAGATAGTATGCAGGCAGAGCAAGTAAAATATATCATCAACACAAATACCGGAAAATTCCACAAAACGGAATGTAACAGTGTTGCAAAAATGAAAGCAAAAAACAAAAAGGAATTTACCGGCAGCCGGGAAAAACTAATCGCTGAAGGATACGAACCATGCGGAAACTGCAGGCCATGATACCGCGAGCTGCGCTCGCGTGTACCAGACGCGGGCGGGGTTTCAGACTCCCATATTTATTCTGGTACTGAGTGCGAAGCACGAAGTATCACGCACGCGTCTAATTACCTTCAGACCGACGAACAACTAATTGTTCAGGGTCGGACTGCTTGCAGCATTCCTTCCCTGACGGCAAGCCTGGCCGCGGTTTTCCCGCCCGTCGATAAAAATGTTGAAAAAAATAATATTAACCATCTAAGGCTTTTTGTGTAAGGTCTCGGGTGGTTTTCTTTTTTTACAATTTTCGGCATATTAACTATATAATAATAAACAAAGGGAGGAATTAAAAATGGCAAAAAGATTGAGCAAAAAAGAACTGGAAAAATTAGAAATTCAGATGGGAATTTCTAAGGTTCAGCATAGCCGCCCTCCGGTTGGAAGGCCAACCGTATTTTATGGCAAGACCAATAAGCAAAAACGGAGGGAGGGCCGCAAGATGGTGAAGGAGTATTGGTAATACTCCTTCTTTGTACAAAAAGGAGAAAAATATGGAAAATATATTTGATACGATAAGAGAAGAGATTGGATTTCAAACAGCATGTGAAATTGCAAAAAATTTATTGAAACATGATGTTGATGAAGAAAAAATAATGAAAGCAACAAAACTTTCGGCTAATGATTTAAAAAAGCTGAAAGAAGACAAAAGGAGTTGATTGTATGAACCCATTTGATGAAGCACTACTGGAAGGTGAAAAAAGGAAAGCAAAAGAAAGTGCAAGGAATTTATTAAAATTAAAAAAAATAACAGATGAAGAAATTTCGGATGCGGTTGGCCTTTCAATGGATGAATTAAACATTATAAAAAATGAGGAGAAAAAATAAATGGAAAATGTATTTGATGAAATCGCAAAAGAAAACGCAAAAAAAGGTGCAAGAAATCTTTTAAAATTAGGAAAGCTAACCAATAAGGAGATTGCTGACTCTTTAGGATTGTCTGTCCATGAAGTAAAGCTAATTAAAGAAGACGAAGAAGGACTGACTGCTCCGCATAGATAAATCTGGCTAGTTCCCAAAAGAGAACCGGCTAGACGTCTCCATACGCCACCGTTTTTCATCCTCCGCACCCGACGGAAATGACCGTGTTACAGGGTTATAAGACGATTATATTGGACGATGGATTTTACCTCTTAAGCTTTCCATAAGATAAGCAGATGAAGCTTATCCCTGTACTCACACTGTATATGCAGGACATATACAAAGGCGGGCTCGCAGCTGAGCCTGTGGAATAACTTTAGTTATGCAGCAGCTGGCTCTTCACGGAGCTGCTGCTTTTTTATGTTTATAAGTTTTGTCCCGAAATTCGGGTTGTTGAAATTATCATGTATCATTTCTTCTATCAGTTTATCCTGGCATACTAGGAATTTTGCAAAACCATTCATGCATCCTTCCCTGTCAGGTTTATTTTCGTCAGTTGCATAAAATACGACAAATGAAGAGTAGCAGTCTCTTTGTACTATATGACCACCTATTATCTTTTCCCTGTCACTTAACGACACCTTTTCATATGTATCTGAAGCGTGGTCATATTGGCTCGCTTTCAATTTTGAAGCACTTACATCAATCACGATTCCACAAGTTGCTGTAACTTTTCTCTTAATTGTAGACAGAAAACCTGACGGTGCATGTTTTAATATACTGCCGCCAAAACGTTTTCTTCGTTTAAATTTACGTATACTGCGTTTCCTTCCGGTCTTATCAGTCACAACAGATTCCTTATCCTGTCTTTCAGTCTTTGAAGATTTCTTCTGTAAGCCCTTATAATTCATGGTCTCAATCTTCACCACAGAACCTGAATCTTCAAGCCATTCGTTAGCAAGGTTGTTGTTTGACTGCTCTACATATACATGCTGTTTTCTGTATGTTGTACGGAGTCTCATCTTTGCTCTTTTCATAGATTTTGAATATTGAATCCG
>OLRJ01001777.1_pt1 | contig 17639 bp, 16 predicted proteins | sample 1672741 | NCBI WGS metagenome assembly OLRJ01 (sample SAMEA3136719, study PRJEB25190) | human gut metagenome | biome: human gut; feature: human-associated habitat; material: faeces | place: Austria | collected 2013
ATCCGGTGATCGTAGATTATTTCTATCATGAGGAAATCCGTGGGACAGAGAATACTGGAAAAAGGAATCGTTAAACAGAAATTGACCGTCTGCTGGAGATGGCAGAAAAGTTTGCCGCAAAACACGAATAAAATACCTTAGATTCCATAAGCGAGTGACCTGAAAAGGCCGCTCGCTTTTTTGTTTATCACAGAGCTGAAAGGAGGCCAAAATGCCAAGCAAAACCGAAGAATACCTCGCCCTTGCCCAGCGCACAGCCAACGGCTTGACCCGGTATTGGGAAAGCTGGACGGACTACCTGACCACCGCATCACGACTGTACAAGTACCCATTTGCGGATCAGCTTATGATCTATGCCCAGCGCCCGGATGCCACCGCCTGCGCCGACTTTGACATCTGGAACAACCGAATGAACCGTTATGTGCGCCGGGGTGCCAAGGGTATCGCCCTGCTGGACGAATCCAGCGGATTTCCCCGACTGCACTACGTCTTTGACGTAAGCGACACCGGGGTGCGCCGCAATTCCCGTGATCCGGAGGTGTGGCAGTACAACGATGACCTGAAACAACCGGTTTCAGAAATGCTCGCCGCCACCTACGGCATCAGCGGAGAGCGTGTCAGCCAGCAGCTTGCGGATGTTGCCGGAAAATTGGTGGCGGATTACTGGGACAACAACGGCGAGGACATCCGTGCCATCGTTGACGGCTCGCTGCTGATGGATTATGATGAAGCCGGGGTGGAGATGCAGTTCAAGTCTGCCGCCGCCATCAGCGTCACCTACACGCTGCTGGAACGCTGTGGATTTGAGCCGGATGGCTATTTTGACAAAGACAGTTTTCAGGCCATCTACGATTTTTCTACCCCGGACACTGTCTACACACTCGGTGCCGCAGTCAGCGACATCAGCCGCGAAGTCCTGCGTACCGTCGAGCGGGCAGTCAAAACGACCATCCGCCGCCGAAACAATGAAAGGAGCCAGCATGAATATGAGCAGCAATCTGAACTACACGCAAACCGGGGATTATCTTCTCCCGAACCTGACTCTGCATCAGCCGAAGAACCCGCTGGGCAAGTACGGCAGGATGCGCCTGAACTTTCTGAAACAGCAGCACCCGGTTCTGTACCACACGATGCTCCTGAACGGGAGCCTGTACCCGACCCTGACCGAACTGGAGCAGACCGCAGCAGCGATGAAGAAGCAACTGATGGCCGATTTGCTGGCGAAGAACCCGGCCCCGGACAAGGAGAAGAATCAGATGGCGTGGGTACAGCACATGAACAGCCTACAGGAGCAGGTCGAGGAAGTGATTCGGACGGAACTGATCTACAGCTAAGTTTTCTGGATGCCGTCATCCCCACCGAAGCCCAGCAAATTGAACATATCAACCGAGCGGAGAGCGAAAAATCGCCCTCCGCTTTTGTTTTGTCGCAGGCTGAAATTGAGAATGAACTGCGCAAGCATGGTTCCGGTTTTCAGGATGGCAAGCAGCGGATCATCGAACTGTACCAGACACAGCCCGACCGCAAACTCCGCGCTAAAGCATTGGCGAAAGAGTACGGCATCGGCGGACATTCGCAGGATTTTCTGGATGGCAGCAGCGGTTTTGTAAATCATGATGGAAAAGGACTTGAATTTGACCACTACCCGGATCATCAAAAGGTTACGTTAAGCTGGACACAGGTCGAGAAATACATCGACCTGATGATTCAGTCTGACCGCTACCTGACCGATAAGGAAAAAGAGCATCGTGCCGCCGTGCAGGAAGCGGAACGACAGCTCCCAATGCTGGATGGTGATGCCGCTGCCGAATACAATGCTCTGAAAGAGCAGTACCCCAATACCCTGATTGGCTTTGAACTGGGCGGATATTTTCTGTTCTATGACAAAGATGCAATCACTGTAAAGGAAGTTTTTCGCTCTAATTTGCTGTCACAGGAAAATGCGCTGGGAAAAGTCAAAGTGACCGGCTTTTTGCGCAGAGAGTGGGTAGCAAAATCGCAGAAGCTGTGGGCCGAGGGCAACAGCATCTATCTAGCCGGACAGGGCGGAGATGGTACCCACCATCAGACAAAATATCTGCGAGAGGAAGATTATCTGCCGATCGGCATCATCATCAAGCTAGATGGCCGGGATTTCCGTGTGGATCACGTCAACTTCATGTTCAAATCCGTCAGCTTGCAGGACATGGACTTGACCAACAGCGGACAGCCCATCTTCCGGGTTGAACGGTTGCCCAATATCCGGGAACTGTATGAACAGCAGCAGGATGAAATTATTGACGTTTCTCCTGAAAAGGCTGTTGATTACAAGGTCGGTGACGAAGTTGTTGTTGACCTTCCCACCCGAACCATCGAAGGCAAAATCGGCTATGTTGGCGAAACCGATGTGCGCATCGACACCAGCGCGCATGGGCAGTCGTGGGATAACGAGGTACTCAACAAGCAGCAATTCGAGGACGGTCTGCGGCGGGATGAACCTACACCTGATGAGGAACTGGACAAGTTGCCTATCTCTGTGGAGGTCAATGGCGAGTGGCAGACCTTTCCGGATGCTGCTGCCGCAGACGAAGCCCTGAACGCTGAACCGATGCCGGAAGCCGCAGGAAATTTTCACATCACGGATGATAATTTGGGTGTCGGAGGCCCCAAGCAGAAATTCGCCCGCAATATTGAAGCCATCCAGACCTTGCGCACTTTGGAGCAGGAGCACCGTGGTGCCACCGCCGAGGAGCAGCAGGTGCTTTCGCAGTATGTAGGCTGGGGCGGTCTTGCAGATGTCTTTGACCCCAACAAGGAAAACTGGTCTGCCGAGTACACCCAACTGAAAGGGTTGCTCACCGAAGAGGAGTATGCCGCCGCCCGCGCTTCCACTCTGAATGCCCACTATGCCTTACTGGGCTGGTACAATTCTGTGTGCAGCAACATTAGCCTTCAATGCGATTGCAATTATAAAGACCGCTACCACCGCAGATATAGTAACTGATATAGAAGAACGATTGAATCAAAATACCACATTCATTCGCTCTCTGACCGCAGATGCGGAAGGGCTTCTGAAGTCCTCAACAGATGAAGGTGCCAAATCTGCCATCAAAAAAGTATATGAAGCAGTGCGCTATTCCGATCCTGTGAGCAGTACGGCACTTGCTCCTCTGGAGAATGAAATAGATTTGAAATTTTCAGATCTAACAGACGCCGTAAACCAAAATGAACCGGATAAAATTGTTTGCATTGCAAATGAAATCACGGATTTGCTTGCTGAAAGAAGTCGCAGCTGCAAAATGTTCAAATCGTGATCATTGACCCAATAATAGGAAGGATTTCAATCAAATGTCAACATTCAAATGTAAAATGTGTGGTGGCACCTTGGAAATAGAGCCAAATGAAACCATTGCCACCTGCGAATACTGCGGCACACAACAAACCTTGCCGAAGCTCGATGATGAGCGTCGTGCAAATTTATATGACCGTGCAAACCATTTCCGTAGAAATAACGAGTTTGACAAGGCCATGGGCATCTATGAAAAGATCCTGAATGAGGATAACACAGATGCAGAAGCTTACTGGTCTTTGGTGCTCTGCCGATATGGTATCGAATATGTAGAAGACCCTGCCTCCCACAAGCGTGTCCCGACTGTCAATCGCGCCCAGTTCACTTCCATTTATGACGATGATAACTACAAATCTGCCCTACAGTACGCTGACAGTTTGCAGCGCAGCATCTATGAAGCAGAAGCTGCTACAATCAACGAGATTCAGAAAGGCATTTACAGCATCTGAAAAATCGCATATCCAAACAGTTACGGTAACTGCTGAAAAGAACCCGAAATATAATACGCCTGCAGGGTCTAATACGCAAGACAAAATATTCTTGCTAAGTATCTCGGAAGCTGAAACTTATTTTGGCAAGAATGGGCCTTGTGGTGACGGCTCATGCGAAATGACAGATTGGGCGCGGTATAAATTAAGTTACTTGGATCATGTATCAAAGTCTTGGTGGCTTAGAACTCCGGGGCAAAACAATCAGAAGATAGCATATTATATAGATGATATTGCTATAGAATCAGGCTCGGATTTTGATTTCTGTACTGGTGTTCGTCCTGCAATGTGGATCAGCCTGAATAGCTGAATGTGCCAATATGAGGGGGTGGTAAAAAACGAAAACCGGAGATAAACGGATTGCATCGGTTTATAATAATCTGGATAAGCAGACAACCTATCGGGAGCAGCTTGGAAAATACAAAGTAGCCTTGGAACATGAATTCTATTTTGAAGCGATGCTCATTGTCTATGCAATGATGGAAGACCGAATTGACACATTCAATAACGTTCGGAAAGAACGCGCAGCCTGCACCGGAACGGTGCAGATCAGAAAGGGTTTGGGATTTCCCAACAAGCATTTTGCAACGCAAAATTTGCATTTGTGCGCACGAATGCACTGCTTGCCACAACAATGCGTCCTTTTTGTCCGCAATTTGTAATTTTCAGATTGGAGAAAAAAGCCATGGCAAAGACGAAGGCTGAAGAAAAAGCTCTCAACCTTGATCAGATTTTGTTTAACTGCCGGGATTATCTGCGCGCTGCGCGCAACTCCGGCTCGTTCTTTGAAAAGCGTGATATCCCCCGCAGTACAGCCCCGAAGTTCTCAAAAAGGTCATGGAACAGGTAGAGAACTTTGAGGAGAACAATTAAGCATTTTCTCGTTTTAATGTGGGATTAGATTGCTGTAGACCTTAATACAAAAAGATAGATAATGAAAATCTGGTGTCTGCTGGTACCAAAAAGCAGTTTGGCATCCTGAAAGACCTGATGAACCGCTCCGACGTGGATATCATCGTCAATGCCTGTGATGCAAGGTAGTGCGGTTAGGTGACTTAAGAGAGAAAAAAGAGACCTCATCTCGTAAAAAAGTCAATGCGGTCGTCTGCTTCTGTATTGAAATACAGTGGACGACCGCGTTGATCTTTGATGAGCAAGTACTGCCATGCCCCACACAGCGGGCAAAACTGGACGCGCTGCTGTATAATAATCCTTTGGAGTACGCCCAGCTTGTGCTGATTGGTGAGATTGAGCACTATCTCTCACTTGGTTGTGACCACGGTAGAATGGAAGACTAACCTTTAATTAAAATATCCAAAGCAGACAAAACAGCCATCTACTTGCGACTTGCAAATAGAGGGCTGTCTATTATTAACTACGCATTTTAACAATGATTTTTCTTTTCAACAATCATTCCGATAATAAACGAAAGTAGGAAAACGAGTAGCCAAATCAAAACTCCGTAGTGTGCCTTGAGCTGCCATACTTTTCCTATATACATATCCGGCGTGATTTTTGTGGCGTTTATTTTGATAATAAAATCGCCCAACACTTGTCCGATCAAAATTCCTGTCCAGTTTCCAGCTGTTGTGATAAGAGCTGCTCTATACATTTCCAGAAAACAGAAAGCAACAGATGCAACCCATAAACACAAATAATAATGGGCTGCTGTCCATTCAAACAAGTAGACTTCATGAAACACTGTTTGAGAAAGAAGATAGCACACCACATATGCTAAAAATACGATCAGCAAAAATCCGAGACAAGTTTTCTTTTTTGATGCTGTGTTCTTCATACGGCTTTTGAATCCTATTCCAATGTGTACCAACATCTTTGTGTTTCATTATAAAACAGCTTGGCTGCTTACTTCGATACTATTTCGACAGTTGGCATCTTGCCTTCCAATCCGAGTTCGTCATCTTCTGCAACTCTATAATTGGTAACATTTATTGAATAGCGTACTCCTTACCCTTTTGCACTCCGCGCTTCTTCCATTCATCCGTCAGCTCATTTCGGATGCGGATTGCCAAAAGCCGCTGATGAATCCATTCTTCGGAGTAGCCTTTCTTCAAATAGGTATCAAGCGCGCGGTCGATGGCCTGCTCCGGGTCGATGGTTTCCTCGATGCGTTCCTTGCCTACCATTGCCAGCCATGCCTTGAACGGTTCAGCTTTCGGGGACGGGATGGACTGTATAATGCGCAGGAGTTGTTCAGTGTTGGCAACATCAGTTTTACGCTTTTTTCCATCTGTTGCCGTCATTTTCAACTGCTGACAATTTGTCAGCAGTTCATCTGCGCCTTCTTCTTTTAGACGCTGTTTGAGCTTTGCCCAATAGTTACTTGCACCGCGCGCAGTAGTTTGGTCGGTCAAAACTGCAATAACATCTGTAATCGAAAAATACCATTCTTCCTTTTCTGCATCCCATGCAGTACGGATTTTCTGATCTTCAAAAAGCTGGATGGAGCTATTGTCTTTCACTTCTGCCATAGAGGGTTCCTCGCTTTCGTTGTCTAGGTCTATTTTACATGATTTCGGGTGGAAACGCCACCCGGTCTAAGCGTTTGGGGTTCAAAAATCCGACCGATATTTTGTGCAAATTTACCGTTCCTGCATCTGCTCCTTTCCCGGTGTTGTCCGCAGGATGCCGTCCACATTCTGCTTTATGATGCCATACTCCTGCATCTGGCGTTTGGCTTCGGCGTACTGCCGTTGCAACTGGTCTTTCTGCTCGGCCAGCTGCTTATACTCGGCTTTCAGGGTGTAGAGATCGGGCAACTTTTGAAAGCCTTGCTCTTTTAGAGCTTTCGCCGCTGCTTCATAGAGAATCAAGGTTCCTTCATGTTTACGTCGGAACTGCTTTTTGTCAGCAGCCCGCTGATACTCCTGCAACAGTGGGTGCAGTTCCTTACAGGTGGTGACATCCTTTATCAGCACGGCCATTTCTGCAAGTCGGCGCTCTGCTACTTTCAATGCGGCGGCAGCTTCGGTGCTGGCGGCGGTGATCTCGGCCACCCGGCTTTCCAAATCCGGGTAACTATCAATTTCATGCTCCGTCAGGAAGTTCAGCGTCCGGGCAGCCTGTTTCAGATTGTGGAGTTTTGCCCACTTCTCATACCCTGCGGACTGCTGGGCCTTGATGCTATTCTCCAAATCAATCCGCAGCGAAATTTTGCGGTTTTCTTTGGGCTTCCGCTCCACGAACCGCCCTTTGATGCGCTCGGTGATAGCTTCTTCGGTGTAGGCTTCGCCCAGCGTTTTGCAGCGAGTGAACCGTTCCTGTCCGGGCGCACGGAACGACACATACTTGCCCCTCTTGACCTCATAGCTTTGCTCCTGCAGGAGCCGCAGAAAATCGTCAAAATCCTTGGCCTGCGGGATGGTGGTATCTATGGCAGCTTTCAGCTTCGCCTTCCAGCTCATGCCTTTTCGGTGCGCGTCCCACTCGGCGTAGCTCTTGCCTCGGTCTTGACCGGGCATTACCACGGACAGGCCGTGTTCCTTGCAAAGTCGGTCACTGGTGCGCCGGATGTAAGCATAGCTCCGCCGGTTGGAAACATACTTCCGCTGGTTCACCATGTCCACAGCACAGAAAATGATGTGGTTGTGGACGTGCCCCTTGTCAATGTGCGTGGTCAGTACATAGGGATATTTTCCTTGCAGGACTTCATCTGCAAGCTGTCGACCAATCTCGTGGGCCTGCTCCGGCGTGGCTTCGCCCGGCGCAAAAGACTGTATCAAGTGGTGGGCCAGATTGTTGCCTTTCTGCATGGCCTGTGACAGCAGCAGTTCAAATTCGATGTCGGCGGTTTCGTAGGAGCAGGCAAAGGAGGACACCAGTATTTTTTCATCCGTCTTGACCGGATTCTCGATGTAGTCCAGTGCCTTTTTCAGCGTTGACTTGATAGGATGTATCTTTGTAACTGCCATATCTGCGCCAGCGCTCCTTTGATGTCCGCAACGTCTTGTGTGTACAGCGGTCCCATGCTGTTCAGCCGCCGCGCGATCTGATTGACGTTGACACCAATCTTTTGCAGTTCGGCGGTTTGCGCCCGGATGTCGGTGGTGTCGATGTGGACAACATAACCATCTATCGCCATCTTTCGCAGATAGGCAGCCATATTCCGGGTTGGTATCAATTTCATTTTTTCTCGAATCAACCTCCGTTCTTCTTCCGTTACATAAAATTTGACCTGCACGGTTCGCTTTCTGCCCTCCATACGTTTTTACTCTCCTTTCCATTTTGAGGGTTTGGGACACTTCCCAACAAGCTGTTTTGCAGGGCAAAATACGGAAGTGGGTACACACTTCCTATGCTTGCTCTGTAAGTTCTCCCCTAAACCGTCCCCTCTACTAATACTACAATTCAAACCCTGTCTTTTGGCTACATCTTGACTGTGATGCAAAAATAAAGTATCATAATTAGCACAGACTAACCAAAATGGGAGGTGAACCTCATCCTATGACGCATGGAAGTCACTATCTTGGTAAGCTATACAACGACCTGATAGCCAATTCGCCCCAAACAATTTCAATAGATATTCCGTCTGATATGGGGAAAGGACGAATTGCACAAACCCAAATCAAGCACGGCATCATCTTTTCGGATTGGCAAATGTGTTACCAGTCGGATATGAATGTACAGGGAACCGTCAGTAAAGATTATATGCAGATTATCTTCTGCCTGAATGATGCAATCTCTTGGGGCATCATGGATGAAAAGCGTTCCATTACGATTCAAAAAAATGAATCCTGCATCTATGCGGGACATGGTGGAACCGAATATGCCTGCTATAAAAAGGATAGCAATTTTTCATTTAAGAGTATAAAAATTCCGATTGCCTATTTCTCGCAGCTGCTCACAGATTATTTTGATGGGCAGGAAGCAACGGCTTACGAAAAGAAACTTCTTGATGGCATTTCAAAAGTTCCTGTGACCCCCATCATGGAACAAATTCTAGCGGAAACAAGCCAATTTACACAATACCGTGGAGGATTGGGTTACTTATATCTTGACGGAAAACTTCTGGAGCTATTGTCTATTTATTTAGGCGAAGTCCTTGAATTGGATATTCTAATGGGAAAAAATGTTTCCATGTCCAGAACGGAACGGACTGCCATTATGGAAGCTAAACGGATTATAGACAGTCAGCTTGCGTTTGCCCCATCCTGTGAAGAACTTTCCCATCTGGTGCATTTAAGCACAACAAAATTGACACGCGGTTTTTCATCATTTTATGGTATGCCTATTCATCAATACATAATTGAACAGCGTTTGACACAGGCAGCACAGCTGCTATTGGAGGGGGACCGAAATGTAAGCGAGATTGCAGCAATCGTTGGCTACGGAAAGCCCAGCAATCTTGCCGCCGCTTTCAAAAAGCGATATGGTGTGGCACCAAAGAACTACCGTGAAAGCCGATTTGATACCCATAAAAAGTAGCTTCTGACTGTTTTTGGGTCAAAACGGGTAGGTTTTGGGTTGGATTTGATAATCTAAATTGGTACAATTTGCGATGCGGTTAGTTTCAAATAACCACATCGCATTTTTTATTTTCCGATAAAAGCGAGGAGGCATAAAAATGAAACAAAAGTTGAATGCGAAAGACTTTATTCTCATTGGCATCCTGACAGCGCTCATGTGGATTATCTGCATGATTATCAGCACTATTATGAGCGTGGCTGGCCCAGTGACCAACGTGTTTTATCCGTCCGTTGTGGCTATTCCGAATGGCATCGTTATGATGCTTCTGCTGGCCAAAGTTCCGAAGAAAGGCGTGTTTACCATTTGTGCCGCAATTCAGGCTATCCTGTTCCTGCTGGTAGGTGCTTTCTGGTTCATTCCCATCGGCTTGGTAATTGGCGGTGTCATCTGCGATTTTCTGATCATGGGCCGAAATGAAATCACAATGAAGTCCATGATGGCGGCCTATGCGCTGTTCAGTGCTATTTTTGCTTTTAGTGCTATCTGCCCCATCAAATTTCTTCAAAGTGCGTTTGTTGGCGCAATGGAGAAAAACAATATTGCCCCGGAGTACATTCAGGGAATGCTCAATATCACTTCTGTTCCCATGCTGGTAGTCATTGTTGCTGCTGGACTGGTGGGCGGCCTGATTGGCGGATTTATCGGCCAGAAAGCATTGAAAAAGCATTTCATCAAGGCTGGACTCGTTTCTGTAAAATAACAAGAACAGCCCCCTGAAAATCCATCATACAAACGCAGGCAAACGGGCTGCCTGATTTCAGAGCGCGGGGCTGGAAGTAGTCCCGCGCTCTGCTGTTGATAAGGAGGCATCAGAATGGATGAAACACAAATCAAACAAATTATTGAGCGACAGCCCCTTCATGGAACTGCGCTTCTGGACCCGCGCTGCAAAATTCTTCTCTTAGTCTGTATCGGTTTTGTCAGTTATTTTCTGGCCGGAGAAGTGGTCAGCCTTGCGCTCATGCTGGTTTATGGGCTGTTCATTGCCTTAGGTAATGGCGGAAAATGGGCCGCAAAAATGATAATAACTTATATCGTTGTGGCTTATCTTAATGCCTTGCTCCGCTATGTGCAAGTTCCAGTTTTGAGCGTGATTATGAGCGTATTTGGCGTGACCGTTCTGAAACTGATTCCCATTGTAATGATGGGGCTCTGGATATTGCGGACCACTTATATGGATGACTTGATGGTAGCCCTCCAAAGAATGCGGCTGCCGCAGGCAGTTACGATTCCGCTTGTGGTCATGTTCCGTTATATTCCTACCCTACGGATTGAATATCGGCAAATCCGAAGCACAATGGATATTCGCGGTATCAGCGATACAGTGTGGAAGCGGGTATGTCACCCATTAGCAACCATAGAGTACATTTTGATACCGTTGCTGATGCGCTGCTTGAAAGTTACCGATGAACTGGCGGCCTCCGGCACAACGCGTGGTCTGGAATTGGAATGTAAGCGGTATGCACTGCGCCCGATTCGTTTTGCATGGCCGGAAATTGTGGTATCACTGCTTGGTATCCTCTTTTTGGTCGGACTGCTTTTTATTGACCAGACCCAAATCGGCAAAATCATTTTGTGGAGGGTATGACGATGATCTCATTCCAGAATTTCAGCTTTCGTTATGAAGAAAGCAAAAATTTTACCCTCCGCGGCATTGACATGACTGTACGGACCGGCGAGTTTATTCTTCTGACCGGGCGAAGTGGCTGCGGCAAGACAACGTTGATTCGTTCCCTCAATGGACTTATTCCACATTTTTACCCCGGTGAAATTAAAGGCGATCTGCTTATGGATGGACATTCGCTTTTGGAAATGAAGCCCTCCGAACTGGCCGGACAGGTAGGAACTGTCTTTCAAGACCCACGCTCACAGTTTTTTATGACCGATACCACACGAGAATTGGCGTTCGGCTGTGAAAATCTCGGACTGGCCCGTGAGGAAACCATTGACCGGATTGCACGAGCAGTCAAAGAATTGGAGTTGGTCGAATACCTGAATCGAAGTATTTTTGCGTTATCCAGCGGAGAAAAACAGCAGATTGCGATTGGCTCTGTTTATGCGCTTGCCCCAAAGGTCTACATCTTTGATGAACCATCGGCCAATCTGGACTATGCCGCCACCAAACGGCTTGCTGAAATCATGGAAAAGCTCAAGAGTGCCGGCTATACCATTTTTGTAGTAGAACACCGCTTTTACTATCTGCGAGATTTGATTGACAGAGCTTTTCTGATACAGAATGGAAAAATTGAGCATGAGTTCACAAGGGAACAGTTTTGCTCTTTGCCCGAAGAAACACGAATTTCTTATGGTCTGCGGACCGCATACCCGGAACGTGATGCAGAGCATTATCAGGAAAAGTCGCATTCTCAAAATACAACGCACTTACTAGAAGTCCACGATTTAGGCTTTGCCTACAAGAAAGGACCGGATGTATTCCGAAATGTCAGCTTTGAAGCTCATTCAGGGGACGTGATAGGCATTTTAGGCCATAATGGTGCCGGAAAAACAACGCTCCTGTCTATTCTGACTGGCCTGTTGAAACAGCGGCATGGAGAAGTTCGTCTTGATGGAAAAAAGCTCACACCCCGGCAGCGGCGGTCACTTTCCTATCTTGTTATGCAGGATACAGACTATCAACTCTTTGCCAGCAGCGTGGAAGAAGAGCTTTCCCTTGGAATGCAGGAAGATTGCAAAGAAAAAATAGATGCAGTATTGAACGCATTGGAACTGTCGGACTATCGGGAAAGACACCCAGCGTCGCTTTCAGGCGGTCAAAAACAACGGGTTACCATTGGAGTGGCAATCGTAAAGGACAGCCCCGTAATCTACTTCGACGAGCCCACCAGCGGCTTGGATTATGATTCTATGGTGCGTGTCAGCAAGCTGATTGAACAACTTTCCGATTCCGGGGTAATCGTGTTCGTGGTTTCTCATGATTTTGAATTTATTGTCCGTACCTGCACAGAGGTTGTGCAGCTGGATGATGATGGAACAATTCAAAATCAGCAGTTATCACCAACGGTTTTGAAATCTCTTTCTGAAAAATATTTCACATGATAGGAGGTTGGACTTATGTTCCAAAAAGTATTTGAATATGCCGGACCTCATAAAAAAGGCCTCTATGCTGCAACAGCCATCGTGCTGGTCAGTGTTCTGCTGGGTGTTTTTCCCTTTGTGCTGGCATATCAGGTAATTGCACCGCTGGTCATGGGGGAGGCAATCACTGCTTCCTTTATCATCCAGCATGTCATACTGGTCTTGGTATGTCTGGTGCTGCAAGCTCTTTTCTATGGCTGGGGCCTGAATCTCTCTCATAAAGCAGCTTATGACACGCTGCTCCGTCTGCGGACGGCTCTGCAAAAACGGTTTGAAAAACTGCCGCTGGGTGTTATTCAGGACAAAGGCACTGGCACCGTGAAAAAGCTGTTCGTGGACGATGTAGACAGTCTGGAAGTTCTGCTGGCACACTCTATGCCGGAGGGCATCGCCAACCTGATGGTTCCCATTGCAGTTTATGTGGCAATGTTCTTTGTAGACTGGAAGCTGGCACTGTTATCTTTGGCATCCATTCCGCTTAGCTTAGTTGCCATGATGACGATGTATTCCGTTGGTATGAAGAAAATGGGACCTTACTATATGGCCGGGCAAAAGATGAACAATACCATTATTGAGTACATCAACGGTATGGAAGTCGTCAAGGTTTTCAATAAAGACGCAGATTCTTACGAACGGTTCCGCAAAGATATATCAGATTATCGGAACTATACACTGGCATGGTATAGGGCGGCATGGCCGTGGATGGCGATTTACAGCAGCCTGCTTCCTTGTACCATCATCCTAACCCTGCCTGTGGGTGCATGGTTTGTCCTCTGCGGCTGGTCGGCTCTGCCCAATTTGATTTTGGTGCTGTGTCTTTCTTTGAGTATCGGTATGCCGCTGCTGAAATCTCTTGGCTTTCTGCCAACCATGCCCCAGCTCAACTATAAAATCTCCGCATTGGAGCAGGTGTTGGATGCGCCGGAACTTCAGCAGACGAATGATAGATTCCATGGAATAGATGACACCGTTACTTACGACCATGTTTCTTTCGCTTACCAGACAACACAGCCCGGCCCGGATGGAAAGCCCGCGGTGGTTGAGGATGAAGTTCTCCATGATATTTCCTTTACGGCAAAGGCTGGACAAAAAACTGCTCTTGTCGGTGAATCTGGCTCCGGCAAGAGTACCTTGGCAAAACTGCTGATTCACTATTATGACCCGCAAAAGGGCAGCATTTCCATCGGCGGACAGAAACTTTGCGATATGAGCCTTGAAGCATTGAACAGTCGTATCTCCTATGTGGCGCAGGATCAGTATTTGTTTAATACTTCTCTGCTGGAAAACATCCGGCTCGGTCGGTTGACTGCAACGGATGAAGAAGTAATAGAGGCCGCAAAGAAAGCTCAGTGCATGGAGTTCATTGAAAAACTTCCGCAGGGCATTCACTCCATGGCAGGCGATGCCGGAAAAATGCTCTCCGGCGGTCAGCGTCAGCGTATTTCTCTGGCGCGAGCAATCTTAAAGGATGCCCCCATTGTAGTTCTTGATGAAGCAACAGCCTATGCTGACCCCGAAAATGAAGAAAAGATGGAAGCAGCCATTGCAGAACTTGTAAAAGGCAAGACCCTCGTGGTGATTGCTCACAAACTGCCCGCCATTATGAATGCCGATCAAATTTGTGTCATCGACCACGGAAAATTGGTAGCAGCGGGTAAGCATCAGGATTTGATTCGCTCCTGCCCTGAATATCAGAAATTGTGGAAAGCCGCACAGGACAGTGCCGAATGGAAAGTACACACTGCAAAGGAGGGAGCCTAAATGTTTGCGATGTTTTCAAGAATTTTGAAACTCTCCGGCCGTTATAAAGGCCGTATTCAAGGTGCATTCGTTTGTGCGTTTTTGGAATCCATTTTGTCAAAAATGCCAATTGTTCTTGCCTTTGTAGTTTTAAGCCGCTTTGCAGCTGACACACTGACCAGCCAGACTTGCCTTTATATCGGCCTTGGACTTGCCGCAGCAGTGTTGGTGCAAATGCTTGTTCATTACCTCAGCGACAGCCTGCAAAGTGCCGCAGGATATTTGATGTTTGCGGATAAACGCATGGAACTGGGCAGCCATCTGCGGAAACTTCCGATGGGCTATTTTACTTCCGGCAACATTGGCAAAATCAGCTCTGTTCTTAGCACGGATATGGTATTCATTGAAGAAGTCGCTATGAGTACGCTGGGCAACATGATGGGCTATCTGCTGTCCTCCTTGATTCTGCTGGTATTCATGTTTTATTTGAACGTACAGCTTGGTTTGATTGCTGCCGCCGTCACGGTTCTGGCATGGCTGGTGTCAAAAGGAATGAACAAGGTTTCCCTGCGGGAAGCCGCAGAGCGGCAGGAGCAGAGCGAACGGCTGACCGATGCGGTGCTATCCTTTGTGGAGGGCATTGGCGTCATCAAGAGCTACAACCTGCTGGGCGAAAAATCAGAAGAACTGACTGACAATTTCCAGCGTTCCAGAAACACCTCCCTTGCTTTTGAGCAGAAAATGACACCATGGACAATGAGTCTGAATATCCTTTACGGCATTGGTATTGCGGCGATTTTCGGCTTGTCGATTGTATTGGAACAGCGCGGCGCACTTCCGCTGGCCTATGTGCTTGGTGTTCTGCTGTTTGTGTTTGACCTCTTTGGACCGCTGAAAGCTCTTTATGGGGAAGCATCTCGCCTTACCGTTATGAATGCAGCTCTTGACCGCATTGAAGCAGTCCTAAATGAGCCTGAACTTCCCGACACGGGCAAGCAGCATCTTCCTGCACAGGCACAGCCGGGACAGCCAGAAGTTCAGTTTAACGATGTTGTATTTGCTTATCAGGACAAAGAAGTTCTGCATCATATCAGCTTTGCCATGAAGAAAGATTCTATGACTGCTTTAGTCGGACCTTCTGGCAGCGGAAAGTCTACTATTGCCAATTTGCTGGCTCGGCTTTGGGATGTAAAATCTGGCAGCATAATAATAAGAGGTATGGACATTCGGAACGTGCCTTTGGCAGAGCTGATGGAGCAGATCAGCATGGTATTCCAGCGAGTGTACTTATTCCAAGATACCATTTACAACAATATCAGCATAGGCAAACCGGACGCCACAGAGGAAGAAGTCTATGCAGCTGCTAAGAAGGCCCGCTGCTATGATTTCATCATGGCGTTGCCTGATGGATTCCAGACCGTAGTTGGTGAAGGCGGTGCTACACTCTCCGGCGGTGAAAAGCAGCGCATCTCGATTGCACGCTGCATTTTGAAAGATGCCCCTATCATCATTTTGGATGAAGCTACCGCAAGCGTAGATACTGATAACGAAAGCTATATTCAGGAGGCCATCTCGGAACTGGTAAAGGGCAAGACACTTCTCGTAATCGCCCACCGTCTGAATACCATCCAGAATGCCGATCAGATTTTGGTCATTGACAACGGCCAGATTGCACAGCAGGGCACGCACGAAGAACTTTTGAAGCAGCCCGGCATTTATCAGGAGTTTGTCAACATCCGAAAGAATGCGGCTGGATGGAGCCTTGCTTAACAAAATTCAGCGTATGCGATGCGGAGGTTCCATTGTGCGTATATCATAATCCGTCCGCATAGAAACAAATAGGTAAAAAATAACGCGGCCGGGATTGATATATCCGGCCGCGTTATTCGTCTTTTTGAAATGCTTCCGCCTGTTTGCAAAGCGCAATATATTTTTCAATTTCCGCCTCACTTTTCCCGGCAAAGAAGTCTACAACTGTTTTTGAAACCGTCTGATTTACCATGTCTGGAAAAATGGCAGCATCCACGCTGATATTTAACTCTTTGGCGACAAGAGCCACCGTTTCAAATTTGGGGTTACTCTGGCAGGTTTCCAAATCTATGATTGTACGGGCGTTCATATTGAGCCGTTCAGCCAATTTTCTCTGTGTCAAATGCTGTCGCTTGCGTTCTGACCGCACTTTCCATGCAAACAAGTCAAGAGGATTGTTCACTATACATCACCTCTACCTCATTGTAGGGTGTGCTATCGCTCATATAAATAGCCATGCAACTCACATTATGTGAGTTATAGCTCATAATTTGAAGCAAAGAGCTATATGGATAAGAGTATCAAAATAAAGGAGTTCAAAATAAAATGGGGCTTACCGCCCACTCGAAAAGCCCTAACACCAATTAAAAAAATATTCAAATAACGTAGGGGCGAGCCATACTCATAGAAGTGAGTTGTGGCTCGCTTTTTATATACTTCAATTCACATCCGATAAAGCCCCGCATTTTGACAACCTACGATTGGGTATCGGATGCCGTTCTCCGCCTCGTTTTGCTCCGGCCTATAAACCCGAACAGAACGAAAGGAACAATTCTATGAACGGCAGGAAAAATTTTCATACCAATCTTAAAAATCAGCCAAATGAACCCGTTGGTGAACGAGTAGTGAGCGAAAGGGGAAGAAAAGAGCTGCCTCCCAGCACGAGGGGAGGTGAAAACTTGAAACCAAACCGCTACTACGAACACAAGCAGCACGCCTTTGACAGCTACTGCAAAAAGGTGTTGAAATGCGAGGCATGTAACGGCTATCGGCAGATCAGCCGTCATCAAAAACGTTTTGCATCTTTGGAAGAACTGTCCGAGGCAGATGTGGCCCAGCTTGCAGTTTACGATCGTTACTCATGGGAGTATACGGCTTTTCCCGTGGGAAATGCTGTTGTGCTAATCGAGAACGACCGATTGGCCACAGCACTTCTACGGCTGTCACCAAAAGACCGGGAAATTTTTATGATGCACTGGTTTCTATGGATGACAGACGAACAGATAGCAAAGTGCATGGGCATGGCCAGAAGAACGGTCAATACTCGCAGGTATAAAGCCTATCGGCTGCTGAAAAAGCTGATGGGAGGTGAAGCGGATGACTAAATCTGCGCACACACGGGCATCGCTGCTTCCTTACCCGATAATCGCTGCCGCTGTTGCAGGAGACGCCGAAGCAGTGAGCCGGGTAGTCCGGCATTATTCTAGCTACATTGCTGCACTGTCAACTCGGACGAGCTATGGCTCTGACGGCTATCCTCGTCTGCAAGTTGATGAAGAACTGCGCAATCGTCTGGAAGCAAAACTGATAATTGCTATCCTTGATTTTGACTTGACCTGATTCAACGTAGGCATCGTGTGCTGTTCCCCTTTCCATACGGTGCCTTTTCTAGTTCTTTGACAAAGAAAGCCCGCAGGACAATGGCGGTGCATCATAGGGCAAACGGATACGTTGCTGTCTGTATCGAGCCGGAC
>OLRJ01001778.1_pt1 | contig 17638 bp, 17 predicted proteins | sample 1672741 | NCBI WGS metagenome assembly OLRJ01 (sample SAMEA3136719, study PRJEB25190) | human gut metagenome | biome: human gut; feature: human-associated habitat; material: faeces | place: Austria | collected 2013
CATGAGGGGTTTTCAGGGCGAATTTATAGAGATGAAATACCAAATTTAATTAATAAATCTTTATAGGAAAGGGGAATTTACGAATGAAAAAATTCAAAAAATTAATATGTGCACTATTAATAGCAACAATGGTGCCAGTGTTTGGAGGGTGCTCATCATCTTCAACTAGCTCTTCAAGCTCAAATAAAAGCGCATCTTCGAGCTCAGCATCTTCAGAAAGTAGTGATACAATAACTATAACTGACCAAGCTGATAATGAAGTAACACTTCCAAAAGATATTAAACGTATAGCAGTGTGTGATATATTACCACTTCCATCAGTTTTAACAGTTTTCTTTAATTCAGGAGATAAAATAGTAGGTATGTCAGAAGCTAGTATGGCAGCTGCTAAAAATGGTCTTTTAGGTGAATTATATCCAGAAGTATTAAAAGCAGATACTGGATTTATAAAAGATGGAGAAGTAAATACAGAAGAGTTATTAAAATTAAAACCAGATGTAGTATTTTATAGTGCATCAGATACAGCAATAGGCGATAAATTAAAAGAAGCTGGATTTAATGCAGTTGCAATATCAGTTAATAAATGGGAATACAACACTATAGAAACTTTAAACAACTGGATAGACTTATTAAGTCAAATATTCCCAGAAGATGCTAAAGCAGATGTAGTTAAAAAACACAGCGACGATGTTTATAAAATGGTTCAAGATAGAGTAAAAGATATACCAGATGATGAAAGAGCTAATGTATTTTTCTTATTTAAATATGATGAAACTTCAATCGCAACATCAGGAAATTCATTCTTTGGTAGCTGGTGGGCAAAAGCTATAGGAGCTAAAAACGTAGCTGATGATATTAAAAAAGACAACGCAGTACCAGTTAATATGGAACAAATTTATAAATACAATCCAGATATAATCTTTGTTACAAACTTTACACAAGCTCAACCAGAAGATTTATACAACAACACAATAGGAAGTAACGATTGGAGCAAAGTAAAAGCAGTAGAAGATAAAAAAGTCTACAAAATGCCTTTAGGAATGTATAGAAGTTATACTCCTGGAGCAGACACTCCAATGACATTATTATGGTTAGCAAAAACTATATATCCAGATAAATTTGAAGATATAGATATGACTAAAGAAGTTAAAGATTATTATAAAGAAGTATTTGGCGTTGATTTAACTGATAAACAAGTTGAATCAATATTTGCACCGACATCAGATGCAGCACAAGGATTCTAAAATAAGGAAGCTTAGCATTAAATAAATACTTTTATAAAGCAGAATTCTTATATAAATTAATGGAATTTTTAACTATGTAAAGTATTTATTAGCTATTTAAGTAAAACTCATATAAAAAGGGGCTAATACAGAATAAAAAATCTATTTTGTATTAGCCTTTTTTCATTGTAAGGAAATAATTCTATATAAAAACACAATTTTATTTTTATAAAATAAACAATATGTTAAAATAGATGTACTCAGTAATAACATATTATAATATCATTACTATATATAAGGAGGATTTTATGACTAATATAAAAAAATTACTACAAATACTAATTCCAGGTATTATACTGGCTATAATAGTTTATGCACTTTTTTTATTTTTTGGAGGAACCATACTATATTTACTTGGATTGAAGTACAATAATTTATTATCCCTAGCAAAGTTCTTTGGGATATTTTTAATTTTGAGTATGATTCTAGACTTTATAGTTGTATGTTTTTTAAAGGTTTTGAAAGAGCTAAGAGGACTTACAGATACCCAATATAATTTATTATATTTGACTTTAGATATACCTTTAAATATGATTATAATTGGCATATCAGAAACACTTATCAAAGGTGTCTCGTGCTCAATGTTAACTGCATTTATATTTTCTATAATATCTTATTTATTTGGTATATTTTTAGAGAAGAAATCAAAATAATAATATAGGAGGTGACATGATTTTAGCTAGAGGACATAGAAAAAATCTGCTCCTACTTTTTTTAATACATAGTAAATTATATTTATTGATTTTGATATTATAGATGGGGAGAAGTTGTTTTGGGTAAATTAATAGGCTTAGACAAAATTGATTTGTCTAAGCCTTATTTTAAGCAATTATTTTATTGCTGCTCTTTGTCTTTGTTTGTTGTATTGTAGTCTTTCGTGTTCTTTTAAGTATTTCTTTCTAAGTCTTATAGAATCTGGAGTGATTTCTACTAATTCATCATCATCTATAAATTCTAGAGCTTCTTCAAGAGTGAATGTTCTAGCTGGGTTTAATTTTATAGCGTCGTCACTTCCTGAAGCACGAACGTTTGTAAGTTTTTTGTTTTTACATGGGTTAACTACCATATCTTCACGTCTTGAGTTCATTCCGATTATCATACCTTCGTAAACATCAACACCTGGTTCAACGAACATTTGAGCTCTTTCGCTTAGTGCGTTAAGACCGTAAGCCATAGTTGTACCAGCACCTTGAGCTATTAAAACTCCGTTGTTTCTTGTTGGTATTTCACCTTTGTAATCTTCGTATCTAGCGAAAGATCTTACCATGTTTCCTTCACCACGAGTATCATTTATGAACTCACTTCTGTATCCTAAAAGTCCACGAGTTGGAGCAGAGAATTCGATTTTTACGTAATCTCCTTCTATAGACATTGCTTCCATCATACCTTTTCTTAAGTTCATTTTGTTTATTACAGTACCAGAGTAAACTTCTGGACAGTTTATTATAACTTTTTCGATTGGTTCTTGAACTCTACCATCTTCAGTTTTGTGCATTAAAACTTCTGGTTTAGATACACCTATTTCGTATCCTTCACGTCTCATGTTTTCAAGTAATATTGATAAGTGAAGCTCACCACGACCACTTACTTTGTATCCGTCAGTAGTGTCCATTGGTTCAACTTTAAGACCAACATTAACTTCAAGTTCTTTTTCTAATCTATCTTTTAAGTGTCTTGTAGTTACGAATTTACCACTTTTACCAGCGAATGGAGAATCATTAACTAGGAAGTTCATTGATAGAGTAGGTTCTTCTATATGTATCATTTCCATTGGAAGTTCGTTTCCAACTTCACATATAGTTTCACCTATTGATATATCAGGTATACCTGCTATAACAACTATTTCACCACTACCAGCTTCATTAACTTCAACTTGTTTTAATCCTTCGTAAACTGATAATTTAGATATTTTACCTCTAGAAACTACAGAACCTGATTTACATACAGATATTTGTTCTCCACTTTTAACAGTACCTTTGTAAACTCTACCTATACCAAGTCTACCTACATAGTCATCGTATGCAAGTGCAGATATTTGAAGTTGAAGGTGTTTGTCGTCATAATCTGGATATGCTTCAACATGGTCAACTATAGTTTCGAATAATGGAGATAAGTCTGTGCTATCGTCATCCATTTCTCTTTTTGCTATACCTTGTTTAGCTATACCGTAGATTATTGGGAATTCACATTGTTCATCAGTTGCATTTAAGTCTACGAATAAATCGAATACTTCATCAACAACTTCTTCAGCTCTTTGGTCTTTTTTATCTATTTTATTTATGAATAATATTGGTCTAAGACCTAATTCTAATGATTTTTGTAAAACGAATCTTGTTTGAGGCATTGGCCCTTCAGAAGCGTCTACAAGTAATATAACTGTATCAACTGTTTTTATAACACGTTCTACTTCTGATGAGAAGTCACTATGTCCTGGAGTATCTACTATGTTTATTTTGTAATCCTTATAATTTATAGAACAGTTTTTAGAATATATTGTTATACCTCTTTCTGCTTCAAGGTCATTACTATCCATTACACATTCTTTTACTACTTCGTTTGCTCTAAATACACCACTTTGAGATAAGAAAGCATCAACTAGAGTTGATTTTCCGGCGTCAACGTGGGCAATTACTGCAATATTTATTATTTTATGTTTAATTGACATATAAAAATCTCCTTTTCTTATTATAACTAAATTATTATATCACAATGGAATTTAGTATACAAGATATATAAAATAGTAATATTATAAAAAAATCTTTATTATAACTAATTGATATAGATTTTTTAACTATTTTTTAGCAACAATTAGTAGTTTGTGTTGTATTACAGTTTAATAAATCGTTATTTTTTGTTCGCATTAGTGCATCTCAAAATATTATTTCCAATTATTTATAAAATATTCAAGGTAAGAAAAATTAATTAAGAGATAAGATTTAGTCATTACAAGTATATTTTATAGATATATTATATTAGTAAGAATTTTTATTAAAAAAGTAACAAGTATTTAAAAACATTGTTGTTTAAATAAAAAAGTTATTATTGAGGGGAGTAGATTATATGTCAGCAGATATATTTGAAAATATTAATCCAAGAGATAAAAGAACTGAGGGGGAGGAAAAATTATTAAATGTTTTAAAAAATAGCCCTAGATTTGATGGATGGACAGTATTTGAACAACCTCACATAGACTCTATAAAACCAGACTTTATATTACTTAATCCTAAAAAAGGCGTTATAATTATTGAGGTAAAAGATTGGAATCTAAATTTAGATATTTATAAATCTGAAGGGTATATCAAAGGTACAGATGGAAGATTACATAAAAAAGATCCGGTAGAACAAGTTGAAACTTATAAAAATTGCATCCTTAAATCTGATTTAAATAATAGTGAAGATTTTGTTTCTAAAAATAATGATTATTATGGATATATTGAGACAGTCGTATATTTTCACGGGCCATCTAAAGAAAAAGCTTTAGAATTTTGTACAAATAATACATACACTAAAATTTGGACAGATGATGATATAGATAAAATAAATGATATAAATAAAACACTCAATAAGACACAATATACATGGGCACTTACAGTTAAAGAATCAAAGTATAATAAAGACAATATGTTAGAAAATATGGTACATCAATTAATTAAAAATTTACAATGTGCAGATTATAATTATGAAAGAAAAGAGCCATTTAAACTATTTAAAGAACAATCAGACTTAGCAAATTTAAAACAAAATTCTATACGTAGATGGGGAGGAGTGCCTGGAGCAGGCAAATCACTAGTTTTAGCTGAAAAGGCTGCCAGAGCATTGAAAAAAGATTATCGTGTACTTATTTTGACATATAATATAACACTAAGACACTATCTAAAAGATTTATGCAGCCAACAATTTGGGCTAGATGACAGATGGAAATTAAAACAAAATTTAAGTGTACTATATTTTCATGAATTCCTAAAAGTTGTAGCTGCATCATATTGTATAAAGCTTCCATATAATGAATTGGATATTCATAATAATAAAGATTATGATTTTACACAAGATTGGATTAAATGTATTGAAAAATTTATGGAGTTAAACCCATTAAAAGATGAATTTAAGTATGATTATATATTGATAGATGAAGGACAAGATTTTAGAGGAGATTGGATCAGATTTCTTAAAAAATTTTATACTCAAAAAGGCGAATTATTTATTGTATATGATAAATCACAAGATATATATGAACATGGAATATGGATTGAAGATAGTGAACAGATAAAAAACATAGGATTTAAAGGAAAACCTGGATATTTAAAAATTTCATATAGGCTACCAAAAGAGATAGTTGAAAAAATAGAACTTGTACGCAAAGAATTAGGCATACATGAAGAAAATATATTGACTCCTAAAAGTAATTCTAATCAAATAAGTTTACTTAGAAGTATAAAGTGGATAAATTCTAATACAGATTCTAAAGAAGATAAATTAAATAGAATTGATTTAAAAATAAAAGAACTGTTAGAATATAATAAATTAGAAGATATAACTATTTTAACTACAAACGAAAATACAGGTGTGGATATTGTAAACTTTTTTACTGATAAAGGATTAAAAGTATCTCATGTATACGATATGAATAAAGCCAAAGACGAAAAAAAGAGAAGAAATGAAAAATGGAAATTTAGAGGCGGAACAGGCAGACTAAAAGTATGCTCATATCACAGTTATAAGGGGTGGCAAACACCTAATATCATTTTAGTTTTAGATTCTTGTAGAAGCGAAAATATCGTGGATATTAGAAAAAATGTAGGCAATGCAATATTTATAAGCATGTCTAGAGTAAAACCAAATTCGATGAATGGACAGTATTCATTTACATGTTTTAATTATTTACCTGAATATAATTTTTTAGAAAAACTTTTTTGATTTGATATAAAAAGAGATGCCTATTATAAGAAATCTATCTATATACATAAAATTACCATTTTAGGGATTAAAATACAGCTTGAATAAACAAGAGAAACCTGTATACTAATTAGAGCGACTAAAATAAAACAAAAGAAAATAATATGCGAAAGGAGCATGGTTTATGGAAAATAAGCAACTACAAAAAAGCTTAGGTATAGCCGCAGCTTTATCTACTGTTGTAGGTATGGTTATAGGTGGTGGGGTGTTCTTTAAACCTCAAGCGGTATACACATTAACAGGAGGTGCTCCTGGTCTTGGAATATTAGCATGGATTATAGCAGGTATAATGACAATAACTGCAGGTCTTACTGCTGCAGAAATATCAGCTGCTATCCCTAAAACAGGCGGAATGATGGTATATATTGAAGAGATATACGGTAAAAAGTTAGGGTTCTTAACAGGTTGGATGCAAACAGTACTATTTTTCCCAGCTACAGCAGCTGCTATAGCAGTTATGTTTGGGCAACAAGCTGCATTACTTTTAAATAATTCTTCTTTAGTAATGCCGATGTCTATTGGAGTAATACTATTAATAGGAATATTAAATACATTCGGTTCTAAAACAAGTGGAGCTATACAAACAGTATCTACTGTATGTAAGTTAATTCCTCTTGGATTAATAATAGTATTTGGATTTATAAAAGGGAGCGGAGATAACCCAATAATGAATCCTTTAGTAGCTGAAGGAATAAGACCAATGGGTATTATAGGTCAGTTACTTGTTGCAATACTATTTGCTTACGATGGATGGATAAACGTAGGTGCTCTTGCTGGAGAAATGAAAAATCCAGGCAAAGATTTACCAAAAGCTATAATAGGTGGGTTATCTATAGTAATGGCTATTAATGTAGTTATAAACTTAGCATACTTATGGGTATTACCTGCAAGTGAATTAGCTCAATACGCTTCACCAGCATCTATAGTAGCTGAAAAAATATTTGGGCCTGTTGGTGGTAAATTAATAAATGTAGGTATATTAGTATCAGTATTTGGATGTCTAAACGGATATCTTTTAACTGGACCAAGAATACCTTACACATTAGCTAATCAAAAACTTTTACCAGCTACGTTTGGTAAATTAAATAAAAATGGAGTTCCTGCAAATGCAACTCTATTTATGGTCGTACTTTCTGTGATATATGCATTATCAGGACAATTTAACTTATTAAGTGATTTATCTATGTTTGCTATATGGGCATTCTATACATTAACATTTATAGGTGTTATAAAACTTAGAAAAACTCAACCTGATTTAAAAAGACCTTATAAGGTTCCATTCTATCCAATAATACCAATAATATCTATTTGTAGTGGTTTATTCGTTGTAATAGATCAACTATTCTTAGCTGGTATGAAAAGTTCGATGATTTCTCTAGGTGGAATTATAATAACATTAATAGGATTACCTGTGTATGCAGTTATGACTAAGAAAAAACCAGAATTAGAAGAAGAAAATAAAGCATCATAATAAAAAAGGATACTATGATTAGTATCCTTTTTTGATTTTATATTCATTTAATAATTTTATAAATTCAGGCTCTTTTTTTAAAAAGCCTATTTCATCACTATATTCAAGTTCTTTAATTATGTTATTTATAAAAATTTGTCCAAATTTATTATCGCTATAATTAGATTTTGGGTTATTATAAATATGTTTATAAAGTGGTGAGTCATTTAATGTCCAAGGATTTTTAATAGAATTGAACATAGATTTTAATGTATCTATAATCTTTTTTGTGTCTTTGGTTTCCATGGCTATTTGATAGTCGCCAACATATTTATTATAGTCCCATAAATTATATATTTCAGTTGTTTGTTTTATTTTGTTTGAATAAATTAGTGCATAATCAAATTTATTTTGTTTCAAAGTGATATCAAGCAAATTAAGTAGAGAGCTTTGGATTGAGTTAGCCATAAAAATAATTTCTTTTTCTAAAATTTCGCAAGCATCATTTAATTTATCTTGACTAATATATAAATTTGCTTGAAATTGCTTTTTATTAATTGATATATTGGGTAATTTATCAATTAACATTTGCGCACTGTCGTAATCTTTTCTCTGAATATATTTAGAGATTAATAATGAATTTATATTATTTGCAAGTTCTAAGTCATCACAGTTGCTTACACGAATAAAGAGCTTTTCAATTTCATTTTCGTATTTATCTTTATCATTTACACAATACAAAGACAAAGCACCTTGCAAGAAAGATGAAACTGAATAAATTAATTTATAGCAGTTTGGATAATCATATATTTTATCCATTGCTACTTTAAAGGCACAATCATATCCTTTTGTTTCAACAATAGTAGCTAAATCATTTGTAAAATTTCCAATCTCATAATCATTAAGCTCATCATTAAATGATAGTAGAGTATTTAAATCTACTCTTAATAACCTAGCCAAAGGGGGCAAAAGCGTAATATCTGGGTATGAGTTCCCCTTTTCCCACTTATTAACTGCTGGAGTTGTTACACCTAAATACTCAGCTACTTGCTCTTGGGTAAGGTTTAATTCTTTCCTTTTTAATTTTATAATTTCGTTTATTTTCATTTTTTTACCTCAAATTTAAAATTTGGATCCATACTTAAATAGTATCAATTTTAACTAGCAAATACAATTGAACTATAGTTAAGTAAAATTTAATAATTTTAACTCATAGTTAATTTGTTGATTGAATTAGTTTACATTAATAATTTAACTTTTAAAAATTATCTTATATCAATTAAATATTCTTTATACAACTTCCATGTATTATCTTCCCATTTAAATACGCTAACATTGTCGAATTTACAATCAAAATCACAAGGGATATTATTTACATATTCCCAAAGCTCGTGATATATTTTTTGAATTTTTTTCGATGAAATTGTAACATGAAAAACTTTATCTTTATAATCGTGATTTTTAAAGTGTATATAAGGAAGCTTTTCTAATTCTTCTATAAGTTTATCATGCAAAATCTTACACTCCTTGCTCATATGTACGTCCATATAGACTACCCTGTTGTCGAAGTGATTATATCCCTTTATTTTGTAATCTTGGGCTTTGTAATTTTGTGCAAAATCTTGTAAAACTTTGTCCAAATCAGAAATATCATCAGCCTCAAATGGAGCTTTTATTGTAAAGTGTGCAGGCAGTTTAGACGACTTTGCACCAAGTTTTTCAAAGACTTCTTTTCTTAAATTGTTGTTAAAATTGCCAGCAGGACCTTTAACAACGCTTACTATTACATATCTCAAAATATCATCTCCAATTATTAAAATTATCTGTAGTATATATTAAAAAATGTGTGAAATCAAGGAGAAGAAATTTTAAAATCAAAAAGATTAATTTTCTAACTTGATACATATATCAAAGTGATACATACTATAAATATAGATGAGTTTTATACATGGGGGAAAATAATGAATAATATCAAATTAGGATTTTCATGGATCGGATTAATTGTATTTTTATTGCCTATGCTTATAAATATTGTGTATGTAATTTTGCCACCGAAAAACGCACCGACGACACAACAAGAAACTAATAAAATACTAGAGATAATAGAACAATCTACAAGAATATTATATATGTTGGCGATTGTATTTTTAGTATGTAAAGAAAAAGTGGACTTTACAAGTATCTGGATGTTTGTAGGTTTAATGTTTCTTACTTTATATTATATCGTATGGTTTAGATATTTTTTAGGCGGGCGTGATATAGAATTGCTAGGTAAACCGTTTTTATTTGTACCTATGCCGCTTGCCGTTTTCCCGGTGATTTATTTTATTTGTTCAGCAATTTGGTTAAATAACTATATAGCAGTTTTATTTATGATAATCTTTGGAATCGCTCATAATATAATTTCATACAAGTCATTTTAAGAATAGAAAATAAAAAGTGAACTATATAAGTTGTATTCATATTATAAAAAGTTAAAAAGAAAGGGGAATAAATAAATGTTAAATGATAAAAAACTAAAAATAACGTCTCCATCATTTGAAAATAATTATATGATGCCCAAAAAGCATACAGGATTTGGGGAAGATATCTCACCGGCTTTTAAAATCGAAAATATGTCACATAAAGCAGTTTCAATAGCAATTATTATGGATGACTTAGATGTAGTATTTTCAAATGAGTATAATCACTGGTGCATATGGAATATTCCAAAGACAAATGAGATAGCAGAAAATATCCCATATGGAAAAACTGTGCCTATATTGGGAAATGCAGTGCAAGGTGTCGGATATGGAAAAAATAGATATAGGAGGCCGAAACAGCCTATATTTATAAGAAATATTCATAGATATATTTTTAGGATTTTTATACTTGATACATTTATAGACTTAGACTCCAATTCGAATAAAGATGATTTGATGAAGGCTATGAGTGGGCATATTTTACAAGAAGGAAGTATTACAGGGAAATATAAAAGATAGACAATAAAAAGATATAGGACTATTTATAATATTTAAATTATCATATTTAAAGTCCTATATCTTTTTCATTTATATCTAATATTTTATATACAAATATACATAATAATAACTATTAAAAAACTATCTAACTGGAGTATAATCTAATTTTGACTCTTCATCAGTTCTCTCAATCTTAAAAATAACAGGTCTTATTCCATCATTACAAGAGCAGATTGCGACACCTTCTTTATCGATCCAATCTATATAATAGAAAATATCACATCCATGAGATAGTGCAAATACATATTGATACATAGCCTTCCACGCTTCATCACATAAGCCCTATGGTTTTGCATAATCTCCATAAAAACCATCTCCTACTTTATGCATTGGACATTTGCCAAGGTTTTTACACCCGTATTCTTTTGCTAAATCTTCATGAAATGTTGTTTTTAAAACTTCTATCTTACATTTTTTCATACTTAAAATCCTCATTATGGTTTTAGTTGAATTAATTATACTAATTGTTTTATATTATGTAAGTATGTACTTTTTTGTAAGGTACTAACCTAATTGTAAGTATAGAGGTGATAAAAATGAGTATGGAAGAATTTACAGATAAGGATTTAAAAGATATTAAAGGTGTGAGATATCAAAATAATATCGACGGAAGTTGGATTAGTGAAAAAATTATAGATAAAGATGGAAAAGATATTACAGATAGAGTAAGAGAAGCTGAAGATTTCTTGCTAAAAAATAGCTTTTAATTAGATTTTTATATGGTCATCTCAAATAAACTTAAATTAAAATTCCTAAGTTGAAGATAGTTTATTTGAGATGACCATGTTATTTATTTGATATATTTAATTATACATACCATGTTGATGCATATAGTCGTAAATCTTTTTGCCGTGTCCTTGTTCTTCTGTTTGAATATGATTTAATACCTTTCTTATGTTTTCATCTCTAAATTCAAAAATAGATGTATTATATGTAGCTGAAACGTATTTTTCCATTGATAGACCGTCTTCACATAGCAATTTGTCGGTTTCGTTGTAATTTGCCTGCATATTTATTGGTGTTTGGCTTTGTAGATTGCCTAAATTAAATTGTGACTGAGTATTTTGTTGAGTTTGTTGTCCTTGTTTACTTTGATTTTGTTCTACATTAGGTACAGTTCCGCTCAAAATTTGGTTTATTGTATCTAAGTGTTCTTGCTCTTTTGATGCTAGTGAGCTAAATAAGTTTTTAAGTTCTGGACAAGAAGCTTTTTCGGAATGTTCTTTGTATTTTGCGACACATAGGGCTTCTTGAGTTTTTGCGTCTTCTAAAAGATATCTTTCTTTTGTATCTAAATTTACCATTTTATCACCTCAATAGTATTTTGTATAAAATTATTAAAAATATTCATATAAACTTGTATTTTTTAACAAATAAAAGAATTTATAATGTCACTTTTTGGCGATATTTTTTATAAGATATTAATAAGAAGTATTATACCTTGTGTTAAATTTTAAAAAGAAAGAGTAAGTGTTTGATAAAATATTAACTAATTTGAAAGGTATATTAAGAAGGTGATAAAATGCCAACAAAAGTGTGGGGGATTGATGTAAGTAAGTACAATCACCCGATAGACTGGAAAAAGGTTAAAGATGCAGGTGTTAAATTTGCAATTTTGAGAATTGGTTTTGCAAGCACATCAAACAGAAATAATCTAAATTTAGACTCATATTTTGAAGAATTTTATAAAGGAGCAAAAGCAGTAAATATGCCAGTTGGTGGCTATTTTTACTCAAGATGTAACAGTGTAAGCACTGCTAAAAAAGAAGCAGAGTTTATATTAAATGCTATAAAAGGCAAACAATTTGAATACCCAATTTGGCTTGATGTAGAAGATCAAAAAACTCTACAATCAGTGAGCAGAGCAAATATGACAAAGGCAGTTGTAACTTGTTTAGAAGAGATACAAAATGCGGGATACTATGTAGGTATATATTCAGGTAAATATATATTAAGAGACAATTTAATAGACAGTGAATTGAAAAATTACGCCCACTGGATAGCTCAGTATGCTTCACGCACAACTTATACAACTTATAAGATAGCAATGTGGCAATTTGGAGGCGAAGTAAACTACTTGACAAACAAGAAAGTACCAGGAGTAAGTTCTAATGCAGTTGACCAAAACTACTGCTATAAAGACTATCCAACGATAATTAAAAAATTAGGTCTAAATGGATTTAAATCTAGTGATAATGAAAAAACTGAGGACACTTCAAAAAACAAATCAAAAATAAATAAAATAACAACTAATTATATAAAAGTTAAAATACCATTTTATCTCAAAACTTTGACAAAAGTAAATATTAGAAAATTACCTAGCATGGACTCTGCAATAATATATACAGCTCCGAGAGCTGGTATACAATATCGTATAACAAGTATTTCGTCAAATGGTAAATGGGGCTATGTACCATATAGAAAAGGATGGATTACATTAAATAAAAAGTACGTACAAAAAGTCTAGATAATTAAAAACTTATGAGCAAGCTAGAAGGTGATAAAACCTTCTAGCTTATTATTTTACTTATATAAAGCTTAGCCTTAAAAAAATAAACGTCACCTTTAAAGTATTTTGATAAGATGAATATTTGATGGAGTTTGTTATATAGATGGATTCAAAGTAGATTACTGTGAATATAATAGATTTATATAATAGATTAGTTATTTGTTCCGAGTTACGGTCAGTTTGGTTCTGACTGTGGTCAGTTTAGTGTTGTTTTTGATGAAAAAGCTGTTACTTTAGAGTAGACCCCTGTTGATTTTTTGACGACATATGTATTCAAAAACAACATGGGTCTACTCTAAAGCAAAGGGTGTTGACTCTAAATACGAATGAGTCTACTTTAAAGCAAAGGGTATTGTCTCTAAAACAAAAGGATATAGTTTAAATTAGATATATTCCATATCCTGATTAGAATTAATATCATCAAAATTATTATTGCTAGAGGCAGTTTCAAATCTGTAAAGCTCACCAAAATTATCACCTAGAGTATAATAAGAATACTTCCCACCACAGCAGACAGTTTTCTTCTTTAATATATCTAAGTCACAAATATGTCTAAGTCTTTTATAAACAGCGTCCTTTTTTATGTAAAGAAGTGGCATATCATCCACTATACCTTGATAAGAAACCCAGTAATACCTCTCACCATCAAGAGTCATAGTACGCATACGACCAGACTCCATAAAATCCACAATCCATCTAAGTATATATAAATCCGTCGTATCAAGTCCAAATTCCAAAGCAGCCTGTTGAGAAAATCCACACATAGTAAATTTCATAATAATCAACCCCTTGTATGTAAATTTAGAGAACGTAGAAATGTTTTATTGGATATGTATTTGATTTGTTCGTTTAGTTAATTATTCTCTTAATTAATTATATCTTATAATGGTTGAAAAATCTTAGAAAAAGGGATTTTATATATCTAATTTTAATAGGTTTATTTGATGTATCATTAGTAGGTGGAGAAAGTTATTTACAGAACAAATTTCAAACTTCCTATTTTACTTCATACAAGCCCTTATAAACTCAACAGGAACATCCATACGCCCTGCAACCTCATCAGGCGTCATACCGCTATCCCAAAAACGCCTACAAATCACTTTTATATTTTCGCCTACCTCAATAATATGCTTATCTATAAAGCTATCAAAATCATCTTCTTCAAAGTAGATTTCAAAGTTATTGCTACCAAAGGAAATTTCGTCTGTACCTATAAAGTCTTTATACGTTTCAAGTGTTTGTAAACTCAATCCACCGGTTAAAGTTTTGTTTGCTCCAACTTCATTTTCTCATATTTTTCATTTATATTATAATGGTAGCATAGTATTTGAAAGGTTTAAAATAAAGTGTTTATGTTAAAGCTATAAATTATTTAAAATAAAATTCAAAAAATATCAAATTGATATTGAAATTTCCACCAATATGTCTTATCATTATACCTATAGGGGGTATTTTTAAATCCCTAAAACATCTTAAAACATATATTAACAAAATATAAAAGAGATGTTTAAAACGCGCAAATTTTGTAAACAATAAAAATAAGGAGGATTATCTCATGAGCAATGTAGTAAAAGAGACATACAAAGTTGAAGGCATGACATGCGCATCTTGTGCCAATGCTGCTGAAAGAGCTGTTAGAAAGCTCGATGGTGTTGTAAACCAAAATGTAAATCTAGCTACAGAAAAATTAACTGTAGAATTTGAAGATGATAAAGTCGACTATGATCAACTAGAAAAGGCGATTAGTAAGGCTGGGTATAAATTAATTAAAGAGGAAGAAAACATAAAGAAAATAGAGATGAAAGTCGGTGGCATGACTTGTGCTGCTTGTGCTAAGGCTGTAGAAAGAGTTACAAAGAAGCTTGATGGAGTTAAGGAATCTAACGTAAATATAGCTACTGAAAAGGCTGTCATTTCATATGATGAAAACAAAGTAAGTCTTGATGATATTAATCACGCTATTATAAAGGCTGGTTATGAACCTATTGAAGAATCTAATATCAAAAAAATCGAGCTTACTATTCATGGTATGACTTGTGCATCTTGTTCAAAAGCTGTAGAAAGAGTGACTAAAAAACTAGACGGTGTTGAGGATTCTAGTGTAAATCTTGCTACAGAAAAGGCGACTATTACTTATGATCCTACAAAAGTTAGACTTTCTCAAATCACAAAAGCTATTGAAAAAGCTGGATATGAGCCTATAACTGAAGAAAATAAAGAAAGTGTAGACGAAGACCAAAAAAGAAAAGATAAAGAAAGAGACACTTTATTTAGAAAGTTTATAGTTGCAATTTGTTTTGCAATACCACTATTTTATATAGCTATGGGACCTATGGTACCAAAGCCATTTGGACCTTGGCCAGTACCAAACATAATAAGTCCAGAGACTAATATTATAAACTATGCACTTATACAAATTGTATTAGTTCTACCTATTATGCTTGTTGGTTATAAATTCTATATAAACGGATTTAAATCACTATTCCATGGAAGTCCAAATATGGACACATTAGTTGCAATCGGTACATCCTCAGCATTTATATACAGTTTATATACTACTATAAACTTAATAAGAAATGCAGGTGTATCAATGGAGATGCATATGTCTCATCACCACCAACTTTATTTTGAAAGTGCTGGTATAATAATTGCATTAATTCTTCTTGGTAAGTTTTTAGAATCTCGCTCAAAAGGTAAAACTTCTGAGGCTATTAAAAAACTTATGGGTCTACAACCTAAAACTGCGATAATTATGGTAGATGATAAAGAAGTTGAGGTTTCTATTGATGAAGTTTTAGTTGGAGATATTGTAGTTGTTAAACCTGGTGAAAAAATACCTGTAGATGGTAAAATCGTATTTGGACATACATCAATAGACGAGTCAATGCTTACTGGAGAGAGTATGCCTGTTGAAAAGACTGTTGGTGATAGCGTTACTGGTGCTAGTATAAACAAAAACGGTCTTATAAGATTTGAAGCTACTAAAGTAGGTAAAGATACTGTTCTTGCTCAAATTATAAAACTTGTTGAAGATGCTCAAGGGACAAAAGCCCCTATAGCAAAACTTGCAGATACTGTAGCAGGGTATTTTGTACCTGCTGTTATAACAATTGCTGTTGTAGCTGCATTACTTTGGGCTATTATAGGTAAAGAAAATACTACTTTTGTGCTTACAATATTTATATCTGTATTAGTAATAGCGTGTCCTTGTGCGTTAGGTCTTGCGACACCAACTGCGATTATGGTTGGTACTGGTAAGGGTGCCGAAAATGGAATCCTTATAAAAAGTAGTGTTGCATTAGAGCTTGCACATAAAGTAGACACAGTAATATTCGATAAAACTGGTACAATTACTGAAGGGAAGCCAAAGGTTACTGAGATTATAACTTATGGAAATTACGAAGAAGATTATATACTTAAATTAGCGGCATCAGCAGAAAAAGGATCTGAACATCCACTTGGTGAGGCTATTGTTAGATATGCAGAAGAAAAAAATATGAATTTAATTAATGTAGAAAAATTCAACTCAGTTACAGGAAAAGGTATAAATGCAGTAATAGATAATAAAAAAATCAACCTTGGTAATGTAAAAATGATGGAGGATTTAAATATATCTTTAGATATAGTTGAAAATAAATACGATGAATTAGCTAAACAAGGTAAAACACCTATGTTTATATCAATTGAAAATGAACTTGCTGGAATTATTGCAGTTGCAGACGTTGTAAAAGAAAGCAGTAAAAGAGCTGTAGAACTTTTACACAACTTAGGTATAAAAGTAGCTATGGTTACTGGTGACAACAAAAACACTGCACAAGCTATTGCCTCTCAAGTTGGTATAGATATAGTTTTAGCAGAAGTTCTTCCAGAAGATAAATCAAATGAAGTTAAAAAATTACAAGCTGAAGGAAAATTTGTGGCTATGGTTGGAGACGGTATAAACGACGCTCCTGCTCTTGCAGCAGCAGATATCGGTATAGCAATAGGTAGTGGTACTGATGTTGCTATTGAATCGGCTGATATTGTTTTAATGAAAAATGACTTAATGGATGTTCCAACAGCCATAAAACTTAGTAAAGATACGATCAGAAATATAAAACAAAACTTATTCTGGGCATTTGGATACAATACAATCGGAATTCCAGTTGCAGCAGGTGTTTTATATATCTTTGGAGGTCCACTTCTAAATCCAATGATAGCAGCGGCTGCTATGAGTTTAAGTTCTGTGTCTGTAGTATCTAATGCATTAAGACTTAGAAAGTTTAAACCATATAATTAAATATTTAATTAAAAAAATAGATTAATAAATAAATTAAACTATTTTATAAAGAATATTATCAATTTAAAATAAAAATTAGTGAATATTATTAAGATATAGGTTATTTAGTGTAAATTATACTAATTTCCTATATCTTTTTTAATT
>OLRJ01001791.1_pt1 | contig 17512 bp, 15 predicted proteins | sample 1672741 | NCBI WGS metagenome assembly OLRJ01 (sample SAMEA3136719, study PRJEB25190) | human gut metagenome | biome: human gut; feature: human-associated habitat; material: faeces | place: Austria | collected 2013
GCATTTCCGAAGGTATCGCACTTGGCGTTATCTCCTATGTTGTGATCAACGTTTGTACTGGAAAAGCAAAGGACAAGAAGATCAGCGCACTTATGTATGCACTGGCTGTTATCTTTGTTTTGAAATACGTATTCCTGTAAGATGGAATAAAATACGGCTGCTGTTCAGGATTGTATTGCCTTTTATGGAAAGTTCCCCAAGAGCAGTAATTTAATAATGAAATCATTATAAAAAATCCCCCTGTCGAGGAACCACGCTTTCCTGACAGGGGGATTTTTGTAACACTACTTAAGGGGGTATAAGGTAAATTACATTTATGAAATCATTGAGTATGCGGGATCAAGATTGCTTAGCGTTTTACATTAAATGCGCCCATTCCCGGATATACAGCAGCCTCGCCAAGCTCTTCCTCAATGCGGAGCAGCTGGTTGTATTTCGCTATACGCTCTGTTCTGGACGGAGCACCGGTCTTGATCTGGCAGGTATTTAATGCTACTGCAAGGTCTGCAATTGTGGTATCCTCTGTCTCACCGGAACGGTGGGAAGAAATTGCAGTATAGCCAGCCTTGTGGGCCATCTTGATCGCCTCAAGAGTCTCGGAAACAGAACCGATCTGATTCAGTTTGATCAGGATGGAGTTACCGCAGCCAAGAGAAATACCCTTGGAAAGTCTCTCTGTATTGGTTACAAACAGGTCATCACCTACCAGCTGTACTTTATCCCCAAGCTCTTTGGTAAGTTTCTTCCAGCCTTCCCAGTCTTCCTCATCAAGAGCATCCTCGATGGAAATGATCGGGTACTTGTCAACCAGCTTTTTCCAGTGGTCGATCAGCTCATCTGAAGTATAAACAGTGCCAGCCTTTGGAAGCTTGTACTCGCCAAGTTTGCCAGTCTTCCACTCAGAGGAAGCTGCGTCCATAGCGATCATGAAGTCTTTTCCTGGCTCGTAGCCTGCGTTCTTAACAGCCTCAAGAATGGTCTCGATTGCTTCCTCGTCGGACTTCAGCGCTGGTGCGAAACCGCCCTCATCTCCAACAGATGTTGCAAGGCCTCTTGATTTCAGGATTGCTGCAAGAGCATGGAAAACTTCTGCGCACCATCTTAAGCACTCTTTGAAGCTTGGTGCCCCAACCGGCATGATCATGAACTCCTGCACGTCAAGTCCTGAGGAAAGTGCATGGCAGCCGCCGTTTACAATGTTCATCATCGGCACTGGCATACGGTTTCCGGAAATGCCGCCAAGGAAACGGTACAGCGGAATGTCAAGGGATGTTGCAGCTGCACGGCAGCATGCGATGGAAACAGCCAGGATGGCATTTGCACCAAAGTTTGATTTGTCCTTGGTTCCGTCTGCTTTGATCATGGCTTTGTCGATTGCGTAGATGTCGGACGCATCCATTCCAGCAATCACATCGTTGATAGATGTGTTAATGTTCTCTACAGCCTTTGTAACGCCTTTTCCAAGGTATCTGCTCTTATCATTATCTCTAAGCTCCAGAGCCTCAAATTCGCCTGTAGAAGCACCGCTTGGCGCAGCTCCTCTGCCGATGGTTCCATCTACCAGATAAACCTCTGCCTCTACTGTCGGATTTCCTCTGGAATCCATAATCTCTCTTCCAATGACTTTCTCAATTTCTAAGTAATCCATGGTATGTATACTCCTTTCATTTTTCAAAGGAACTCCTTCGCGAACTGCTTTTGTGGAAAATCCGCGTCACAATCCGCGTTGCATTATGCCAGCGGTCTTTCTGCCATAATAAGGAGTCCAAATGATTTACACCGTTAGGTTAGCTATTCCTAACTCTGCTGATTAGTATACACTAACCGTGGTTGGATTGCAAGGAAATTATATGATAATATTTTTCATTTTAATTCATACTTACCTGTTTTATTTCGCCATCTTCAATTTCGATCACATTGGTGTAGCATAAAGCCGATCTTACAGATATTGGTCCGTTTCACAGGAGCGCCAAGTCCTCTGGTAAGCGCCGCCTGGGAAAGTTCGTCCCCGATTTTTACAATGGAGATCATCAGCGGCACCAGACGATATTCAACTACTGCCCCAGGCTTTTTTCCTGTGAAGGAAATCTTCCGCATCTCCATGGCATCGGAAATTCCATGGTATTCCTCGGAGATAGTTGGAAAAAAGCGGAAAATAACAGACATAGGGATTACGATCTTTTCAGAAACATGCATTTTCTCCATAGCCGCCACAAACTCGCTGATGGTGGTGGTTCCAAGGAAAAATGCCGCCATCATAATTCCAGGAGCAAACTTGGTCATAATGGAGCTGACCGCAAGCAGAAGAAAAGATAAATTTCCTGTTAGCTGCAGGGACAAATACTCCAGAACCATACAGATCAGGTAGAATCCAAAATATTTCACCGCTTCTTTTGCCCGTCTTTCCATAAAAAGCAAGACAAAGGGAAACACACAGAGAAAAAGCCGGATCCAGCTTCACATGATTTTTCCCATAACTGCCTGCCGAAATTCCAGGCCCTATCAGGCAATACCTGCCTTTTTGAAGTGTTTTTTCAGAAGGACTTTTCCAAGCAGTCCTCCAAGGAATGCGCAGCCAAAAATACTTGCGTAATTTTTCATTTCCGTAGTATAATAGTTATCGTTTGCAGGAACGAAAAAGCCAGAAGCATACAGAAGCTCTGGCTTTTTATCCCTTTTGCATTCATCACTTACACTACAGGAGGCATTCAACTTGAATACGAAAACTACGTCAAAATCTCTCCCTGTATTGCGCGGGGAGCTTGCCCTTCTTCTTGCTGTTACCATCAACAGCTTCGGCGTTGTCCTGATGCTTTATTCCGGCACAGGAATATCCGCCATTTCCAGCGTTCCTTACGCATTTTCCTGCGTATTTCCCAAGGTCAGCCTGGGAACCTGGACCTACATATTCCAGGGACTTCTGGTGCTCACCCTGATGATCCTACGAAAAAGATTCGTCACACAGTATCTGTTCAGCTTTGTGGTCGGATTTGTTTTTGGAGAACTGCTGGATGTACATGAGCTGTGGATCAACGTTCTTCCTACCGCACTGGGCTGGCGTGTTTTTTACTTTATCGCAAGCTACATTCTGCTCTGCATTGGAATCGCCATCTCTAACCGCTGCAAAATGCCAATCGTCCCTACAGATCTTTTCCCTAGAGAATTGTCCCAGATCACTTCTGTGGCATATCCTAAGATCAAGATCAGTTTCGATGTGATCTGTCTGATCGTCACAGCAGCCCTCACAGGCTTCGGTCTTGGCCATATCAAAGGCCTTGGGATCGGTACTATAGTAGCCGCCTTCACCATGGGAAAAGGTGTTGGAATCGCCGGGGACTGGATGGACAAGCATATGAGCTTCACTTCTTTCCTGGAAAAATAAATTCACAGAGCATAAAAAAGAGAAGAAACATTTTAAGCAATATCCTGTCAATAAACAAGGATACTTATAAAAAATGTTTCTTCTCTTTTTATTTACGTGAGCAGTAAGCCAAACTCGTGCCTGCACAAAACCTTAACTGCTGCCGCAATTACAAGGCAAACTCGCAAAGCGTGTTTTATCCTGATCCTTAGTTCAGATAATCATACACCATACGGGAGATCTTCTTAATTCCGTTGATTCCGGAATACTCTCCCACTCTTGAAAATACGACGATCACGTAGTCTGTCTTCTTTCCGAAAACAATCGCCGCATCATGCTGATAGGAATCTGTCTCACCAGTCTTATTGGCACTCTTTACTCCTGATGGCAGACCTGCTGGGATCTTCCAACGGCACTCCTGCTTCAGCATCAGATTCAGCATCTGTTTGGAATAGGTTTTGGATACGGCAGTGTTGTTATAAATCTTTTCCAGAAGTTTGCCAATATCCTTGGCAGAGCTTCTGTTGCTTCCGCCCCCATCACTCTGGTAGCTGCTGCTGGATGGATGGAGGGTGTGGTGTACTGCTGTTCCTGTATAGCCATTCTTTTTCAGGTATTTGTTGATATACCTGCAACCAGATGCAAAGCTGCCTTTTCCAACTTTTCTCACAAGTGCATTATAACTCTCGTTATCACTAACTGTGATCATGCTGCGAAGAAGGCTCTTGGTACTGCTGTTCAGACTGGTCCGCTTCTCTGCAGCACTTGCATAAGTTGCCTCCATAACAAAGAGCTTGATCACGCTGGCTGGATACATGCTTGTCTCGTTGATAGAGATCACATCACCGGTCTTTAAATCCTTCACATAGACAGACCAGCTTCCGCTATATCCTTTAATTGCATTCTGGATCTTTCTTTTCAGGCTTCCCAGATTTACCTCTTCTTTGGTACATTTTTTGCCATTCCCGTCCACATACAGAGTCTCAGAAATCTGCATGCTTTTTGCCATGGTTCCATTGCTCAGGAAATAGCAGCCCTTATACCAACGGTCTGTCATCATCTTGCCCCATTTGTCAAGACCATATTTTTTACCGCTGATGGTGTATACACCAGCCTTCTGTTTCAGGCGTCCGGAAGTCTCCCCAAAGTAGTAAGTCCCATGGAAAGTTACAGTTCCGATCCTGGTATCCAGAGTATGAAATTTTTTGCGTTTATCCAGCTTTCCATTGGAGTAGAAATAATAGTATCCGCTTTTTAATCCACTCTTTGATGAAATAGACAGATAGGCGACCCGCTCTGTAGCTTTTAATTCCTTCATCTGCACATCTGCAGACTGAAGATACCACTGGCTGCCTTTTTTGAGAAGCTTGGCCTGATACTGTTTATTCACCTTCACAGTCCAGCTCTTTTTCGCCGCTGCCTGTACATTTACCTGTGGCGTGAGAAAAAGGATCCCACACAGGATCATAACACGCACAAACCAAATTTTCCACTTTTGTACTTTTCTCTTTTCCATTTTTCTTTCTCTTTCAATCCAAACGTAAAAAGTGGAAAAGAAACTATTTATCCGCTTCTTTCCCACTAAATACGTCTGCCCTAAGATGTCTGATTATGAAGCATATCTTACACGGCGGCTGACTGTATGTCTGATATCATAGCTTCCGCTTCCATACACACCGCGATACCAGCCTGCGAACTGGGCTTCCGGATCATAGTAAGCCCCATTGATCATAACCCAGCCATGGCTTGTAAGTCCATCTGCGGCACCATCTCTTGTGCCAGATACTCTTCCAAGAACCACATAAGGATTATATCCGATTTCATAGGCCATTGCCGCAAATGTGCAGGCAAATCCATAGCAGTCTCCACCACCTGTTGTCAGCATGCGGTATGCCACCTCGCGCTGCCAGCCTTTCTTGTTAAAATCCGGCCAGTAAGTTGAATAATAGAAATGTCCCCCACTGGTAAGATAACGCCAGCATGCATACAGTTTCCGTGACTTGCTCATTCCAGGAGTTGTAATTCTGGAAATTGTAGTCATAAGCTTCCTCTTTAATTTGGCATTTAAATCATTCTTGGCATATCCTTTGCTGTTAAAGGTAATGTTCGCAACCGTTTTGTTTTTGGTAAGACGACCTTTTGCGTCTCCTCTGTAAAGTTTTTTGCCGATTTTGAAAAATCCCTTTGTTGCCTGTCCTTTTTTGTTTACATAGTATGATGTTTTGCCTACAGTAACAATCTTGGATTTGGATGGCTTGATCAGTCTTCCCTGCAGGTCAAAAACATATATGTACTTTCCAATTTTGGTTCCACCAACAGCAGCTGTTCCATCTGCTTTAAAATAATAGCGGTTTTTTCCAATGGTTTTCCATTTACTTTTCAGCTTATTGCCTTTCTTATCGTAGTAAACGTATTTGGTACCTTCTTTTATAAGACCGCTTTTCTTTACGGCCACTGTGGGCTGGGTCTGAACTGTATCAGAAACCGCCCCCCCCGTTTTCTGCCTGAACAGGCACTGTGCAAATCGTCATTGCAGATATCGCTGCAATGGCAAGAATTTTTCTTATCTTTCGCATACTCGCTCTCCCTTATGTATCACATGATTGCAATCAGCCTTTCAGACGGCAAACCATTTCCCAGAGTGCTGCTGCGGAGTTAAAGTTCTCTGGAACAATGTCAGCAGGGGTAATGGTAATGTCAAATTCATCCTGAAGCTCGCTTACAATTGACAGGATGGCAAAAGAATCCAGAATGCCATCATCAATCAACGTATCACAGGTTTCATAATCTGCGTCTGGCTGAATTTCTTCAAGAATTTCAATCAATTTGTCCATTTTTTGATTCCTCCCTTTCCGAATTTATTTCGTCCGTATGTACTGCATCCCGCACCAATGTAAGCTTCCCTTCCTGCCAGAAATAAATTCTTGGCATCGGTCTGCTCAGGAAAAGATAAATTCCCTCAGTTACGGAATATGCACCTACCCGTTCAAATATGAGCATATCACTAATCTCAGGTTTTTTCAATGGAAAAAGCTTTACAATCACATCACTTACAGTACAAAGGGATCCGCACAGGTTCCACAGCTCCTCTTCACCTTCGGTCCGTGGCTTTCCAGCCTGATCTGTCTGGGTACAGTGGGGAAGCTTCATAGCCATTGCCTGCCCATAATAATTGAGATGATTGATTCCCCCATCCAGGATTGCATAGGATTGTCCATGATTTACTTTCCTGTCTACAATTGAAGTAAGATAAAAACCACAGAGATAGGTAAGATAGCGTCCCATTTCAAGGATCACATTTCCACCAAAAGTAAGTTTATCAAGAAGTTCTCCAAAGGCTCCTAAAAGTTCTGTGGCATCTTCCTCTTTGTCTTTCAAAAAATAGGGCACAAACAGTCCTGGTCCGTATTCCAGTTCTTCCGCCTGGTAGCCATACTCACGGTGTAATTCTCCCAGAAATCCATCCAGAGTCTGAAGCTCTTTCTCCATCTGGGAAAGATTTTTCTTCTGGGTTCCAGAATAAAACTGAAGGCCCAGAATATGAAGCCCTTTGTATTCTTCCCTCCTGGAAATGATCTTTCTGATATCCTCTTCATCCATTCCAAACTGATTTCCGCTGGTCATACGGATCAGCACATGGATTTTCATTCCCAGCGCTTCTGCATTCTGGTTCAGATGTCTTAAATGTTCCCAGGACTCTACTGTGTATACACCTTTCCCCCCATATGTCTTCAGTACATAAGAAATATCTGCCGGGTTTTTATATACACCTGAAAGTACGATCTTCTCCATAGGCACACCCACGCGTTCGCAGATGCAAAATTCTCCAGGAGAGCATACCTCAAAAAGATCTACATGGTCAAGCATCGGTCTGGTAAGGAAAGGATTTGCCTTCATTGCATAGCAGACTCTTGCTTTCCCCTTCAGAAGCTGCTTTATCTTTTCTACATGTCCAGAAAGAATATCCAGATCAAAAACATAAGAAGGGGTAGGACTTTTCTCCTCTACAAATTTCTGCAAAAAATGATAATCTGCCATTTATCTTCCCTCCTGGTATCTGGCTGTCAGTTCTTTCCGGTCAATCTTGCCGTTCTTGGTAAGCGGCATGGTTTCCACCTGGACAAACACATTGGGAACCATAAAATTTGGCACATATTTTACCAGTGAACGTGACAGGGTTTTGCGGTCGATTTCCCCTTCATAGAAGGCCACGATCTTATTCTTTGGCTGATCGTAAATGCAAAGGCTTCTGCGGATCTCAGGGATCTTATCCATTGCAGTCTCGATCTCCCCAAGCTCAATTCTATGTCCCATATGTTTGATCTGGAAGTCCTTTCGGGTTGCAAAGCACAGCTCTCCCCTTTCGTTATAGAACGCCAGATCTCCAGTCCGGTAAATTGGCTCCAGATAACGGTTATTCAAGGGATTCTGCACAAATGCCTTTCTGGTCTGTTCCGGGTTTCGGTAATAGCCAAGGGCCAGTGCACTTCCCGCTACGCAGATTTCTCCGTTTACACCCTTTTCTGTCACCAGATGGTCCTCCTCATCCAGAAGGAATACCTTCTCATTGGGGAATGCCCTGCCCATTGGAAGTACATCGCCAGGCTGAAATTCTCTGTCTACTACATAATAGGTACAATTGCAGGTTATCTCTGTAGGGCCATAGATATTTACAAACATGGTGTCCGGAAGATACTTTCTCCAGATATTCAAATGTTTAATTGGCATCACTTCACCGGAAAACAGTACCTTTTTGATCTTATCCGGCACCTTGTAGGTAAAACCATTTAAGGTACTGATAATGCACATGGCAGAAACAGCCCACACAATGGTGGTAACCTCTCTGTCAACCAGAAAATCAAGCAGATTTTTGGGAATGGAAAAATATTGTTTCGGAATGATCTGTACCGTTGCTCCTGTTTTCAGGCCAGAATAAATGTCTTTTACAGACACATCAAAATCCCATGGAGCCTGATTTCCCATCACATCTTCAGAGGTAATATGAAAAAGCTCTATAAAGCAGTCAATAAAATCAATAACCGAACGGTGCCCTACTACAACACCCTTAGGAACTCCCGTAGAGCCGGAGGTAAAAATTCCATAGAGGGGATCTGTATCCACAGCCTGTGCGCGAATACGGTCCAGCACAAAGGAATCCTCTGCGCCCTGATCCAGTTCCTCTGTGAATAAAACTTTTCCCCTGAACTCCAGTTTTTCCAGATCCTTTTCATATTTCTGCGATGTCACGATCACATCGCTGTCAAGAATTTCCAGAATCTGCTGTATTCTGGCTGCCGGCTGCTTTGTGTCAAGCATTACATAAAAGCAGCCTGCATAGACAGCCCCCATGAATACCCCTATGGTATCCACACTTTTTTCCATAAATACTGGTACCGGATTTCCAGGCAGGAAATGTTCCGCCAAAGCTGTCCCAAGTCTTCTTGCCCGCTGGCGAAGCTCCTCAAAGGTACATGCAGAGTCAAGATCTGCAAACGCCGTTTTGTCTGGATATTTTGCTGCGGAAGCTTCAAGATATTCTAAAACATTTGTAATCATACGCCTTCTCCTTTCAGAATATTTGCCAGAACTTTGGAATATTCAGAAGCAGCATTTCCATTCATATGTCCATCATAGTCTGTGTAATCCTTAAGATCATGTGAAAACGCCTTGAAATACTGTGTGTTAAAGTTTAAATAAGTAACTTTCTGCTGGTCAAAATACTCTCCAAAATATTTCCATGCAGCATTATAGTTATCACTGTAAGCTTTTAAGGTATTAATAGGAATTGGTGTAGTCACAGCTACAAACTCAATGTCATTCTCCTTGCAAAAAGCAATTAATTTCCCAAGATATTCCATATTCTGTGGATTTACCTGATCTTCCTCGAAAAGCTTCAGATCCTTCATTTTCAGCTTGGAGGTGTCCACTGGATAGCGCTCGATCAGACCGCTTTCGTGGTATTCCTGGGTGTCGCTTTTCAGATGGGAAATATCATAGTCCTGATTCCATTTCCGGGAAAAAGTTTCTTTCACTTTTCCAAGTTCATAACTAAGGGAATACTCATACCAGGGGAACAGGATCGTACGGAAATTACATTTTGCAATGGAATTCCAGAAGTATTCCAGTTTCGCCCTGGAAAAAGGAAATTCATGGAAGAACAGCAGATAATTATTTCCTTCTTCTTTTTCGGAAACAAAATATCCGGGATCCACCTCGTAAATGATCCGGGTGGGCTTTTGTTTCTCTGTGATCAGTCTGGCAATGTAATAAGCGTCAATTCCGTATTCTCCGCCTACACAGACATTGTGGCCAGTTCTTCCAGTAATTTCTTCCATCACCGCCGGATCAATGTCTGTCATTCCGTGGGAAGTTCCAAGAATAATATCGTCATATTGATTGCTTACCACTGCATGGATATCATTTCGCATAAACGTACAGGGATAAAGTGCCGTGTCCAGTCCCACAAGAAGTGCTATGCATACGGCAAGCACGATTATTGTTTTTATGATCTTCTTAAAATTGTGCATAGATAAAACCTCTCGCTACTGCTGTGGAACCAAACAAGCCAATGGATACCAGCACGCAGAAATATATGGCAGCTGTAACAGGAAGGGGCAGCTTTCCAAGGGATTCCCGTATCTTCATACCCCGTTCCTGAAGAACGCCTATGATAAACAAAATTACGCATCCCACTGCAATGATCCAAAGCGCATAGGGAGTAAAGGCAGTGCCCTGTCTGCCTGCCGGAATCAGAAGCAGCTGTGACGGGGAAAAGTGTGTAACAGATTGTTTCATCATATGAAAGGCCTGTCCAACACTATCTGCGCGGTCAAAATACATGCTGATCACAACCAGTATGAAGGTTCTTATCACAGTAAACACATAATACCAGGTCTCTTTGCCTGAAATATGCAGTTTCTTTTTCCAGCTGCGGTAGTTCTCTGCCATAAGTCCGCTGAATGCAATGATAATACCGTTATACATACCGTATACAATGTATTTCCATGCGGCGCCATGCCATACTCCCACTACAAAGAATACGATCAGATTCGCCAGGCAGATTGGAAGGGTCCGGCCAATTTTTTTGCCAAATGTCTTTTTACCCCATTTGCCAAATTTCCCCATCCAGCCGGATAAAGTAACCGGATAAAATACATAATCCTTCATCCAGGTTCCAAGGGTAATATGCCAGCGATGCCAGAAATCTGTAATGGAAACTGCAAAAAACGGGCGTTTGAAGTTTTCATCCAGCTGAATGCCAAACATCTGTGAAATACCGATCACCACGTCCATTCCACCGGAAAAATCCGCATAGAGCTGTATGGTATAAAAAAGGACTCCCAGAAGGGCCACTCCATTATATTGGGCTGGATCATCAAAGATCGCATCTGCAAAAACGGCCGCCCAGTCTGCCAGGATCATTTTCTTAGAGAATCCCCAGAGGATTCGTTCAAAGCCTCTGGTAATATTTTCCCCTTTAAAGGAATGCTCTGCATACAGCTGGTCTGCCAGACGGCTGTATCTTCCAATGGGGCCCTGGAGGATCTGCGGAAAGAAAGACACAAACAGGGCATATTTGAACGGCTGCTTCTCTGCCTTGCATCTCTTCCAATATACATCAAGAAGATATCCTGAGGACTGAAATGTATAGAAAGAGATTCCAAGGGGAAGAAGAAGTGCCATTCCTCTTAAATTCAGATGAAACAATGCATTGATATTTTCCACTGCAAAGTTGGTATACTTTACAATTCCCAGCATTCCGAAATTGAGCACAAGTCCAAGGATCAAAAGCCTTTTTGCACTCTTATGACCGCCCTTCTCTTCTGTTTTTTCGATAAGAAGCGCCATCAGCCAGGTAACCAGGGTGGAAAAAAGAATAAAGACAACATAACGGGGACCGCCTGCTATGTAATAAATATAGCTGAAGACAAGAAGGACGATCCACTGGAATTTATGCGGCACAATGTAATAGACAAATACACTTGCTGCCACAAAAAGTAAAAAGAGATTAGATACTAGCGACATATTTTTCTCCTAAGACTGGATAAGGGCTCTTGCTCTGTACAGTGCAGGAGCCCTTATCCTATGTAGTTCGTGATATCTGCATAAGCATTACTGCGAACAGTAACACATAAACAGACAATTCCATTTAGTTTAAAAGACCATCATCCAGACAACCATCTCCGTCATCACCGCTGTCACCGCCGTCATCATAATCATAAGAATAATCATCGCTATAGTCGTAGGAATAATCATTGCTGTCATAACTCTCAGTCTGCTGGGACGCTGCTTCTGCTGCAGCTGCATCCGCTGCTGCCTGATCTGCAATGGCTTTCTCTGTATCATAGGTGCTCTTTTTCTCTTTGGTACTCTTTGTCTTGTAGGTACCGTAAACAATTCCATCCTTCTCTCGGATTGTAAGCGTTCCAAGGTCTTCAAGAGCTACACCATGAACATCAGCCGTTGTCTCATCCTCAAATGTAATATGAAGATCATAGGCAGGTGCCTGGTCTTCTGCGGCTGCATCTGTTGTTTCTTCTGTATTCTCCTCTGCTGCCTTGGAGTAAAATACCTTTTTCTTCTCTTTTAACTCAAAGGAATCCTCTGCTGCCATCATATTCTCTGGAAATTCGGTATCCTTTGCAGTCTTAATAGCAAGCCCGGTAATTTTCTTAGAAGTTGCATTTTTCATCTTAAAAGTGATGCAGCCATCTTTTTTCTCACCAACTGTTTTCAGTTCTTCTTTCTTCTGATCGTCTGTGGCTTTTTCTTCTTTGGATTCCTCTGCTTCTGTAGTATCCCGACTATCCTCTGATGTGGACTCCTGAACCTCCTCGGCAGCGTCTGTTGCCTCTGCTGCAAAGCTGCTTACCGGAGCTGCTGCTATCATTGTTCCTGCTAATAATGCGATTAGTATTTTTTTCTTCATGATTCTCTCCTTACGTCATACTTTTTAGCCTTTTTAATTTTTAAACAGTAATTTTCGTTCTTTTCTTATTGTACTGATAGGTACCTTTTGTTCTATATTTAAACTTATATCCGCTGTGCGCCTTTGGATTATTTCTAAAAGAGTATGCAAAGTTCGGGTCATACACATACCAGGTACCGCCAGATTTGATCTCGCACCATGCATGTGCACCATTTTTGCCATTTCTCTGCGGTACAGTTCCTTTTACAAATCTTACCTTATAGCCCTTTGCCTTCGCCATCATACAGAAAGTTGCCGCCATAACATAGCAATCGCCTCTTCCATTCTTGAAGCCGTAAGTTGCATAATATTCAACTTCATTCTGACCTTTTTTCGGTGTTCCAACGTTACCCCAGTATCTAATTTTTCTTGAGCTCCACTGGAATGCTTTTTTTAAATTTCCGCCGCATTTATCAAGACGGGCACCGGCAAGACCTTCTGCTGTGGAAAGTTTGGTTACAACACCTTTTTTGTTGATGCGGTAATATTTCTTACCAATCTTGTAGCCATATTTGTTCTTTACCAGTTTGCCTTTTTTGTTGTAGTAAGTCTTTCCGTTCTTGGTATAGAAACCAGTTTTCGGAATCTTAACCTGGGGTGCAGGGGTAGGTGTAACTGTCTGCTCTGCATTTACTGTAGTGTTTGAAGACTCTGCAGCCGCAAATACAGGGGTTCCCATTGTAAGAGTCATACTCAGGGATAAAATTACTGCCATTGATTTTGTAAACTTTCTCATACTAATTTCTCCTGTCATTTATTCTTATTATAACAATTCAGCGTTTTTAAATTTATTCACATCAAAAAGAAAAATATTTCAAGCCTTAACGTGCCTGAATGCCGATAACGATCTCACTGCCATTTTTTTTCTTTCCAAGCTGTACATAAACATTAGCATAAGTTAAAGTAAGATCCTTCTTTACACCCGCTAAGCAGCTGGAAGAACTGGTTGTCCTGGATGGCTTTTTACCCATAAGTTTGCGTAAGGTCTTACCATTTGCCCTATATTTACTTGCTTTCTTTAGCTGTGCACTCTTTTTCTCTACGAGAACACCCTTTTTAAAGTAATAAGGAGTTCCCTTTTGGTCCGCATAAACACCAGTTTTTACTTTACAGCCGTTTCTATCAAATCCATATTTCTTTTTGCCGATTTTGAAAACTTTTACATTTTTCTTGGACCAAGCTACCTTCGGTGCTGCATAAGCGGCCCCATTTTTGCCGAAGTAGTATGTCTTAGTCTTATCCCAGCAGTTTTTCTTCTTTACACCATTTACATAAAGGTATTTCTTGCCGCTTTCTGTGTAAATGCCATTCTTAACAGCTTGCGCAGGCGTGGCAACAGGATTTGTGATCACCGAAGCAGCATTCCCACTGACAGTTGCATCTGCACTTGCGATTACCGGTGTCTGCAGCATGAAAACGCACATTGCCGGAATCAATAATTTTTTCCATTTTTTCATCTCAATATTCTCCCTTTTCTTTAAATTTATATTCTATCAGATTTTCTCTGACAGTCTTCTGTTCTGAAAGTGAAGCTGTTTTTAGAATTTCACTCTGGATCTGGTTCTGTATGCGTTATGTGTAGACGCTCCAAACAGTGGTCCCTTTCCTCCCATATCGCTTTCATACTATCTTCATTATAGCACTTGTTTTTTTTCTACTGTAAAAACAGTTTTTATAATTATACCAAACCCCACTACTCTTTTCTACTTTTCCAGCGTAAAATGTATAAAATTAACTTTTCTGTAAAGACTTTTTAATACAGATAAAGGAGGATTTTTATGGTTGTATTTGCAGTTTTATTTCTGATCCTGTTTTTTGCTTTACAGCTTCTGGTTCTGTTCTGCTGCCTGGCGGCGGGGAATGATGCTTATTCCCAGTTTCTTTCCGACCAGGAGCAGATGGAATATCTGGCGAAATGGAAAAAAGAGCACGATTACAGATAAACGATAACTTTTTGTAACATTTTCTTCATAGTAAAAGGCAGCTGCTTTAAATGCACTGCCTTTTTGCCAGGATCCTATATAATAATGCACACCAGACCGCCTTTGCTGTCGTTTACGATCTTCTGCATGGTGTCCTGAAGCTTTACCTGACTTTCCTCGCTGATCATGGCAAGCTTGCTTTTGATTCCATCCTGAACAAGCTGTTCAATGGATTTTCCAAAAATATTGGTCTCCCAGATGCTTTCCCCTCTTGCGTCGCTTTCCCCAATGTATGTGATCAGGTCTTTTGCCTGCTGCTCTGTTCCCACGATTGGCGCAATTTCGGTTTCAATATCTGCTTTGATCATATGGATGGAAGGACTCTTGGATCTGATCTTTACGCCATATTTATTTCCCTGGCGGATCACGGCAGGCTCTTCCAGCTGGATCTGGGAAAGCTCCGGCACTACCACCCCATAGCCGCTGCCGTTCACAGCGTCAAGGGCATCTTTTACCTTTACATACTTTTCCTTCATGGCTGCCAGCTCTTTCATGGTATGGATCAGTTCATACTCGCTTTCCATGGGGATCCCGCTCATGTCACTAAGCATTTTATAATAATATTTGTCGTCTACCTGCAGCCGGATCTGGACGGTTCCATCAGACAGGCTTACACGATCCAGAAGGGTGTCCTGCACATAAGGCCCTTCTAATTTCACCGATTCCCTGGTAATATCCCGGATGTGGAGAAGCTTTTTCATACAGGCTTTTATCTGTGAAAGGATCTGGCCTTTCAGCTCACTGGCTGCTGGCAGCATTTCCACCCATTTGGGAATAAAAAACTGCAGCTGGGTAACTGGAAACTCGTAAAGGATTTTTTCCAGGATCTGCGCGATATCTTCTTTTTTCAGCTGTTCGCAGTTCAGCGCAAGTACTGGTACCTGATATTTATTCTGAAGCTCATTCACAAGCTGAATGGTCTCTTCCCTATGGGGCAGCTGGGAATTTACCACAATAAGGAACGGCTTTTTCTGGGCTTTTAGTTCTGTCACTGTCTGCTCTTCTGCCTGGACAAAATTTTCTCTTGGAATTTCTCCAAAGCTTCCATCTGTGGTGACCACAAGACCAATGGTAGAATGCTCCTGGATCACTTTTTCCGTTCCCACCTTCGCAGCCTCATGGAAAGGAACAGCTTTGGAAAACCAGGGGGTTTTTACCATCCGCTCTTTTCCATCCTCCAGATTGCCACCTGCATCTTTTACGAGAAAACCCACACAGTCGATAAGACGCACCTGTACCTTCAGGTCTTCGCCTAAATCAACCGGGATCGCTTCCTTTGGTATAAATTTAGGCTCCACTGTGGTGATCATTTTCCCAGAACCGCTTAAGGGCAGCTGGTCCCGCACTTCTTTTTGCATTTTTTCATCCATCCCAGGCAGAGCGATCAGCTCCATAAACCTGCGGATAAAAGTGGATTTTCCAGTACGGACAGGGCCTACAACGCCTATGTATATATCGCCGCTGGTTCTGGCCTGTATGTCCCGGTAAATCTGAAAATTTTCCATATAAAAAAGCCCTCCTGCATCATAATTGAAAGGTAGCTGCGAGATGATTTCTCGGCACAGGTATATACTCTTCCTCTAAATATTATGCAGTCGGGCTTTTTATTATGCTATTGCTTCTCCCACTGGCGGAAGCCATTTTCCATGGCGTAGCTGCCAAACAACTGGATCATATTTAAAAATCAATAAAACTCATTGTGGAGAAGCTTGTGCTCCTTGCCTTTCAGCAGGCCCTGGTAAAGTTCCAGAACCATCGGGTTCTCATCGGATTTCTTGATCAGCATGGTATTGTCTGCATTGTACAGTCCCTTGGCTCTTGCAGCCTTGGTTCTGTCGCCGGCACGTACCGGCTGGCCTCCACCCATGATACATCCACGGCGGCATGCCATAACCTCGATCAGATGATAATTGGCTTCGCCGTTCTTTACACGTTCCATGACTGTTCTTGCATTTGCAAGACCGCTGGCTACGCATACATTGATCTCCATTCCCTTATATGGAACAGAGAATTCTTTAATGCCCTCATCTCCACGTACACCGCACTCTGCGATCTCCCGCATGGTTTCTTTGGAGTGATCCGGGCTTAAACGACGGAGAACCGCCTCAGTCACACCACCGGTAACACCGAAGATAACACCGCCGCCAGAACCAAATCCAAATGGCATATCGCATGCTTCCGGCTCCAGCTGTGCAAAGTCAAGGCCAAAGTTGTCGATCATGCGAAGCAGTTCTGTAGTGGTGATCACAATATCGGTATCCTGCTCCCCCTCTGTAAAGCTGTTCGGACGGATTATCTCCGCCTTCTTAGCTGTACATGGCATAATAGATACCATAACGGTCTTCTTACCCTTGGCATTCTCAGGATCACGGAAGTACTCTTTGATGACTGCAGACATCATTCCCTGTGGGGATCTGCAGGTAGACAGATTCGGAATATAATCCTTATACTGGTCTGTAATAAATTTTACCCACGCGGGACAGCAGGAGGTAAGAAGCGGGAGGTTCTCGCCCTTCTCAATCCTGTTCAGGAATTCTGCAGACTCTTCCATAATGGTAAGGTCAGCACTGAATGTGGTATCATAAATTTCATCAAATCCCATTCTGTGGAGCGCATTGACGATCTTACCCATTACGCTTCGGCCTTTCGGAAGGCTGTAATGGTCTCCTACTGCAACACGGACCGCCGGAGCGATCTGTGCTACTACACGGACATTAGGATCTGCAAGAGCTTCCCATACCTGATCCATATGGGTCTTAATGGAAATCGCACCTGTAGGACAATATACACGACACTGTCCGCAGTTTACACACTGGGTTTCTGCAATCTTTTTGTTGAATGCAGGAATTACGATTGCTTCTGTTCCACGATATGCGAAGTTCAACGCGCCGATTCCCTGAAGTTCCTCACAGGCACGTACACAGTCACCGCAGAGGATACATTTATTAGGGTCACGAACCAGTGATGGTGAACTGTCATCAATCTCGTACTGCTCTCTTGTATTCTGGAAACGGATGTTATGTACGCCAAGGCGGTGAGCCAGTTCCTGAAGAACGCACTCTCCACTCTTTACACAGGTGGTACAGTCACGGCAATGAGCTGCAAGAAGCAGTTCTACAACCAGTTTCCTGTATTTTTTGATTTTGCCTGAGTTTGTATAAATTACCATTCCATCCCTTGGCTCCTCAGAACAGGAAGCGA
>OLRJ01001798.1_pt1 | contig 17464 bp, 13 predicted proteins | sample 1672741 | NCBI WGS metagenome assembly OLRJ01 (sample SAMEA3136719, study PRJEB25190) | human gut metagenome | biome: human gut; feature: human-associated habitat; material: faeces | place: Austria | collected 2013
TGGACTTCGCACCAAAGTTCCTGATGTTCAGCAGGTCGTTCTCGGAGAACTCGACCAGCTGGCGCACCGAATGGATGCCGGCACGCTTCAGGCAGTTGTACGAGCGGACGGACAGGTCCAGATCCTCGATCTGCTTGTCCAGCTCGGCGTTCGACTCCTGACCCTCCGGAGCGAAGATGGACGGCACTTCGCCCTCTTCCTCTTCGGGGGTGCTGGTCAGGCTGAGGAACGCGCCCATGTACTGGTTGATGATGTTGGCCGCACGGGTGACCGCATCGATAGGCTCGATGGAGCCGTCCGTCTCAACCTCCAAAACCAACTTATCGTAGTCGGTACGCTGGCCCACGCGGGTGTCGGTCACATTCATCGTGCAACGGCGAACCGGGGAGAACAGCGAGTCGACATGGATGACGCCGATAGGATCCTCCGTGCGCTTGTTGCGCTCGGCGGAAACGTAACCGCGGCCCACACCGATGCGCACCGTCATGTCAAGCTGGCCGCCGTCGGCAACCGTGGCGATGACATGCTCGGGGTTGATCAGCGTGAACTCGGTGGGAACCTGCAGGTCCGCACCGGTCACAACGCAGGGGCCCTCGGCAGAAACATGAGCCGTGGCCTCTTCCACGTCGTCATTGAGAGCCGAGAAGACCAGGCCCTTGACGTTCAGGACGATATCGGTGATATCCTCGATAACGCCTTCGGCCGTGGTGAACTCGTGCTGCACACCGTCGATTTGGATGGCCGTCGCCTTGGCGCCGTCGAGAGACGACAGCAGAACGCGACGCATGCTGTTACCCAGCGTATAGCCGTAGCCACGCTCCAGCGGTTCCACGATGAAACGCGCAACAGTATCGTTGACTTCTTCCGTTGTTACCGTCGGCCTCATGAACTCTGTCATGTTGGGTAAGCCTCCTTACTAGCGCGATTACTTGGAGTAGAGCTCGACGATGAGCTGTTCGCGGATGTCGAGATCGATCTGATCGCGGGTCGGAAGAGCCAGAACGCTGCCCTGCAGCTTCTCGATGTCAACCTCAAGCCAAGCCGGAACCTGGAAGCGGGCGTTGGAAACCAGAGCGCTCTTGATGACCAGCAGTTCCTTGGACTTGTCGGCAACGGCGATCTTGTCGCCGGCCTTGACGCGGTAGGACGGGATGTCCACGCGGCGGCCGTTGACGGTGATGTGGCCGTGGGTCACGATCTGACGAGCTTCCTTACGGGTGCGGGCAAAGCCCAGACGGAAGATCACGCTGTCCAGACGGGACTCCAGGATAATCATGAGGTTGTCACCCGTGATGCCCGGCATGGACTTGGCCTTGTTGAAGTAGCCATGGAACTGCTTCTCCAGCACGCCGTAGATGAACTTGACCTTCTGCTTCTCGCGAAGCTGCATCGCGTACTCGGATTCCTTACGACGACGCTTGGGCTCGCGCTTGGAAGTCTTGGAGCTGCTGTAACCCAGCACGACGGGATCCAGGCCCAGCTGGCGGCAGCGCTTAAGAACCGGAGTTCTATTGATAGCCATAGTAAATAGATCCTTTCAGTTACACGCGACGACGCTTCTTGGGGCGGCAGCCGTTGTGCGGAATGGGGGTGCAGTCCTGAATGCTGGCGACTTCCAGACCGGTAGCCTGCAGCGAACGGATAGCCGTCTCGCGACCAGAGCCGGGGCCCTTCACGTACACGGCGACCTTCTTCAGGCCGTGCTCCATAGCCGTCTTGGCAGCAGCCTCAGCAGCCATCTGCGCGGCAAACGGCGTGGACTTACGGGAACCCTTGAAGCCGACGGTACCGGCGGATTGCCAAGAGATCACGTTGCCCTGAGGATCGGTGATGCTGACGATGGTGTTGTTGAACGTAGACTTGATATGCGCAGCGCCAACGGCAATGTTCTTGCGCTCGGAGCGCTTGATGCGCGTGCGCACGTTTTTCTTAGTTGCCACTTCTTAGCTCCCTTACTTACTTCTTCTTGCCGCCGATTTGCTTGCGGGGACCCTTGCGGGTACGGGCATTCGTGTGGGTGCGCTGACCGCGAACGGGCAGGCCCTTGCGATGACGCAGGCCACGGTAGCAGCCGATTTCCATAAGGCGCTTGATGTTCTGAGACACCTCGCGGTGCAGGTCGCCCTCCACCTTGATGTTGTTCTGGATGTAGTCACGCAGCTTGACGAGATCCTCTTCGGTGAGGTCGTTCGTGCGCGTGTCCGGATTGATGCCCGTCTCAGCCAAGATCTTCTTGGACGTGGTCAGGCCAATGCCGTAGATGTAGGTCAAGCCGACTTCAATGCGCTTGTCGCGAGGAAGGTCGACACCAACAAGACGTGCCATAGGTTTATCTCCTCTTTCTTCCTAGCCTTGACGCTGCTTATGACGGGGGTTCTCGCAGATAACGAGGACCTTGCCATGGCGTCGAATGATCTTGCACTTGTCGCACATTTTCTTGACCGAAGGACGTACCTTCATTTCAATTTCCTTTCGGTTAATGCGGTCCTATATGTACACACCCAGCCGCAGGTGATTATTCTCGGGGACACTGGCGCGCCGGCTTGCGCGCGAGCTGAGACTACTTGAAACGGTACGTGATACGCCCGCGATTCAAGTCGTAGACGGACAGTTCGACCGTCACCTTGTCGCCGGGCAAGATCTTGATGTAATGCATACGCATCTTGCCGGAAATGTGGGCCAGGATTTGGTGGCCGTTTTCCAGCTCCACCTTGAACATGGCGTTCGGCAGGGCTTCGAGAACCTTACCACCCAGTTCGATAACATCTTGCTTGGTCAACGGTGCTCCTTCAAACTAATCTCGTCTTTTCGCAGCAATCCAGAATGATACCAAACTTATTGAGTTGTGTGGGGAAAATACACAAAGCGCACAAGACCAGAGGAGCTCGTGGCTTTTCGATACCTGCATGTCAGGCGTGCGGTCTAGATGCCGCGCAGCCTTCGCCGCTGAGATTGGGCGAGGCCGCCAGGTATTCGCGCATTGCGCAGCCGCCTTGTCGGCTTGACGCGTGAGAATGATTGAGATGAGATTCGCGTTCAGATTCTTGTAATTATACCCTTTTACCGCGACGCGTCAAGGGCATTGCAGGAGAAATCACGCGTTCCGACTCTTCTCGGACAATAAAAAACCTCCCAATCGGGAGGCTGAAACGTTAAATGGCTGGGCCACTAGGATTCGAACCTAGGTAGCTGGTACCAAAAACCAGAGTCCTGCCGTTGGACGATGGCCCAGTGCATTCAAACCGCCATGGCGGCCCTGCGCAAAAAGTGGTGGGCCCTGTGGGGATCGAACCCACGACCTTGGGATTAAAAGTCCCCTGCTCTACCGACTGAGCTAAAGGCCCACTTCGCATATGCGCGGCTTTTCATTCTACCGGTGCCCTACGAAACGGTCAACGGGAAAATGGTGAATTCATCTTGCCGCCGCATTTGCAACCTCCGAGCCTTACAATTCGTTGCAACGCTATCTTTCGCGAAGGACGCACCATGACGCTTCAACAGCTTCGTTACCTTATCGCCATTGCCGAATACGGGTCGATCAACGCCGCCGCTCAGAACCTTTACGCATCGCAGTCGAACCTATCCACGGCCATCAAAGAGCTTGAGCAGGAGCTCGGCATCTCCATCTTCACGCGCAGCAACCGCGGCGTGACGCTGACCAACGACGGCACCGAGCTGCTTGGCTACGCACGTCAGGTCATCGAGCAGGCGAACATGCTGGAATCGCGCTACGCCAACAAGGAGAAGCCCCAGGCTCGCCTGGCGGTGTCCACCCAGCATTACGCCTTCAGCGTAGAGGCCTTCGTGAACGTGGTCGAGCAATGCGAGGGCGATTTCTTCGATTTCATCCTTCGGGAAACCACCACCGCCGAGATCATCGATGATGTGCGATCGTTTCGCAGCGAAGTGGGCATCCTGTATCTAGATGCTTTCAACCAGCGCGTCATGCAGAAGGCCTTCGATGACGCCGATGTGTCGTTCTACCCGCTGTTCGACGCGGGCGTGCATGTGTTCGTGGGAGAGAACCACCCGCTGGCCGGACGCGACATCATCAAGCCCGAGGAGCTGACCGTATGGCCCCGCTACAGCTTCGAACAAGGAACCGCGAACTCCTTCTACTACTCCGAGGAGCCGCTGAGCTACGTCGAGCACTCGCGCAATATCCGCATCTCCGACCGCGGCACGCTTTCCAACCTGCTGACCAGCTACAACGGCTACACGCTTTCCACGGGCGTGCTTTCAAGCGAAATGCATACGGGCATCGTCAGCATCCCGCTTGATACCGACGAGCGCATGACCGTGGGGTACATCATGCACAACGAACGCAAGCCCTCCGAACTTTTGGACCGTTACATCGAGGAGCTGCATCGCATCATCGGGGAGAGCGAGGGCGTGACCGCTCGATAGCGGCCCATACACGAGCTTCGCCCTGCACGCGAGATCGAGGGCCAGGTCCGAGCAGCTGGCGCTTACGGCGACGGAACCGACGCAATTCAGTCGAGGCGGCCTACACCGATGCTCGGCCGGCTAACCCGGAGACATCCCATCCAAGCGATTGGGCAAGAGACGGGTTAAAGCAACTGAAAAGGCATCGGCCCGCGCCGATGCCTTTTCAGTTGACGCGCATCCTGTCCTAGCAGCTGCGTTTCCACCCCGCAAGCCAAGAACGCCCCCGTTTCTCGATATCCAAGAAACAGGGGCGCTTCAATGTCTTACAAGGCTTTCGTTTAGCTAACCGACGAGCTTAGCGCATGTTGGAGGCGTAAGGAGCCTTGTCCTTGAGCACGACGTCGTGCGCGCCGCCCTCGACGATGGAGGTGGAGCTGATGACGGTGAGCTTGGCCTTGTCCTGGAACTCGGGGATGGTGAGCGCACCGCAGTTGCACATGGTGGACTTGATCTTCAACAGCGTGACCGCGATGTTGTCCTTAAGCGGGCCGGCGTACGGCACGTAGGAGTCGACGCCCTCCTCGAACGACAGGCTCTTCTTGCCGCCCAGGTCGTAACGACCCCAGTTGCGGGCACGGGCAGAACCCTCGCCCCAGTATTCCTTCATGTAGGTGCCGTTGACCATGACCTTGGCCGACGGGGACTCGTCGAAGCGGGCGAAGTAACGGCCCAGCATGACGAAGTCGGCGCCCATGGCCAGCGCCAGGGAGATGTGATGGTCATAGACGATGCCGCCGTCGGAGCAGATGGGCACGTAGATGCCGGTCTCCTTGAAGTACTCGTCGCGGGCCTTGGCCACCTCGATGGTTGCCGTGGCCTGGCCGCGGCCGATGCCCTTGGTCTCGCGGGTGATGCAGATGGAACCGCCGCCGATGCCGATCTTCACGAAGTCGGCGCCAGCCTCTGCCAGGAAGCGGAAGCCCTCGCCGTCAACGACGTTGCCTGCGCCGATCTTGACAGAGTCGCCGTAGTGCTCGCGAACCCACTCGATGGTCATCTTCTGCCAGTCGGAATAGCCCTCGGAGCTGTCGATGCACAGCACGTCGGCGCCCGCCTCGACCAGCGCCGGCACGCGCTCGGCGTAGTCGCGGGAGTTGATGCCCGCGCCCACGATGTAGCGCTTGTGGCTGTCGAGCATTTCATTGGGGTTGGACTTGTGGCTGTCGTAGTCCTTGCGGAACACCATGTAAACCAGATTGCCCTCGGCATCAACCAGCGGCAGGGAGTTCAGCTTGTGATCCCAGATGATGTCGTTGGCGACCTTGAGGGAGGTGTCCTCGGAGGCGGTGACCAGCTTCTCGAGCGGGGTCATGAACTCGGAGACCTTCTCCTCGCCGGTCATGCGGGACAGGCGGTAGTCGCGCTCGGTGACGACGCCGAGCAGCTTGCCGTGGGCGGAGCCATCGTCGGTGACGGGCATGGTGGAGTGACCCGTCTGCTCCTTCAAGGCCACAACCTGGTTAAGCGTCATGTCGGGGGAAAGGTTGGCGTCGGACTCGACGAAACCAGCCTTGTAGTTCTTCACGCGGGCGACCATGGCGGCTTCCTGCTCGATGGTCTGGTTGCCGTAGATGAAGCTCAGACCGCCCTCGGTTGCCAGGGCGACGGCCATGTTGTCGTCGGACACGGCGGCCATGATGGCGCTGACCATGGGGATATTGAGCGAAAGCGGGCACTCTTCCTGGCCCTTGCGGTACTTGACCAACGGGGTTTTCAGGCTCACCGACGCCGGAACGCACGTAGCAGGCGTATGACCAGGTACCAGAAGATACTCGTTGAACGTACGTGACGGCTCGTCGTAATAATAAGCCATGGGAGACGGCTCCTTCTCTCGCAACGGGATTTTCGTTGCTAGCCATTATAGTCACGCCGACGGCCCGATTGCGAGGGCGGGCCGGCAAATAGCGGAGAATGTGGAGAAACGCACGAAGAACAGCGTCTCGGGCAACGAAAAGGACCGCCGGTTCCCCAGCGGTCCTACCAGGCGCGATATGCGATTTCAAAGCCTTATCAGCCCAGCCCCGCCCATTTCGCGATGATGGGGGCATAACCCATGGCGAACACGATGAGCATGCCCGCGGGGATGACGTAGGCCACGTAGCCGCGCGCCCATCGCGGGAACTTCAGGCCGCTGCCCGTGTCGGCCTCCGCCAGGAAGCCTTCCCAGCCCCAGCCGCTTTTGCGCGTGCAGAACAGCACCAGCAGCAGGCCGCCCCACGGCAGGATGTTGTTCGACACCAGGAAGTCCTCGATGGCCTGGATGTCGCCGATGCCCGGGACCGTGAAGCCCGCCAGCACGTTGAAGCCCAAGACGCACGGCATGCTGAGCACCGCCAGCAGCACGCCGTTGACCAGGCACGCCTTCTTTCGCGGCGTCCCCCACTGGTCCATGGTGAAGCTCATGATGTTCTCGAACACGGCGATGACGGTGGACAGCGCGGCGAACGTCATGAACACGAAGAACAACACGGCCCACAGCTGGCCGAACGGCATCTCGTTGAACACGCTGGGCAGCGTGATGAACACCAGGCCCGGGCCCGAACCCGGCTCCACGCCGAACGCGAAGCAGGACGGGAAGATGACGAGGCCCGCCATCAGCGCCACGAGCGTATCGAGGCCCGCTACGCGCACCGCCTCGCCCGTGAGCGTATGGTCCTTGCCGATGTAGCTTCCGAAGATGGACATGCCGCCCATGCCTACCGAAACGGTGAAGAAGGCTTGGCCCATGGCCGCATACACGGCATCGCCGAAGGTTGCCAGCTGCTCGGCCAGCGTGGCGCCGGCGAACATCTTGCTGAAATCAGGCATCAGGTAGAAACGCAGGCCCTCGGCCGCGCCCGGCAGCGTGACCGCGCGCACGCACAGGGCAACGAGCACCACGAACAGGGCCATCATCATGACCTTCGTCACGCGCTCCACGCCCTTCTGCACGCCGGCGCGCGTGACGCCCACGCCCACGCCCACGATGATGAGCATGTACACGGCAAGCTGCACCGGGTCGGCGAGCAGGCCGTTGAAGACGTCGGCAACCTGGGAACTTTCCAGCCCCACGAACTCGCCCGAGGCGCTTTTCACCACAAAGGCGAGCATCCAGCCGCCCACGGTGGTGTAGAACATCATGAGCAGGTAGTTGCCGGCAAGCGCCAGCCACTTGAACGCATGCCATTTCGTGCCCGCCGGCTCAAGCACGTCGTAGCTGCGCGCGATGGAGCGCTGGCTTGCGCGGCCGGCGGCGAACTCCATGATGAGCGCCGGAAGCGCGAAGATGGCCAGGAACACCAGGTACATGATCACAAACGCCGCGCCGCCGTACTCGCCCGTGATATAGGGGAATCGCCACACGTTACCAAGGCCGATGGCGCAGCCCGCGCTCACCAGGATGAACCCAAGGCGGGTTCCGAACTTCTCGCGTTCCATTCGTCCTCCAAACCGCGCGCCGTGGCGCGCGTAACGCAAAAAAACGCCCGGCGTAGCGATACGCCGGGCGCTCACAATCAACCCTTGCAGTGTAGCGGAAAGCATGGCCTGCCGCCAGAAACGTTACCGAACACGGTCGCCTTATTCCGACCGCAGGGCCTCGACCGGGTCCTTTCGGCTGGCGGCGCTTGAGGGGATAAGGCCCGCCAGGAACGTAAGGAGCACGCTAATGCCCACGAGCACCACCGCCGCCTGCCACGGCAGGATGGCCACATTGCGGACATCGAACAGCGAGTACACGATGGCGTTGGCAGGTATGCAGGCAAGCGCGGTCAGCCCGATGCCGATGACGCCGGCCGTGAAGCCCACGATGATGGTCTCAGCGTTGAACACGCGGCTGATGTCGCCCTTGCTGGCGCCGATGGAGCGCAGGATGCCGATCTCCTTCTTGCGCTCGAGCACGCTGATATAGGTGATCACCCCGATCATGATGGAGCTGACCACCAACGAGATGGCCACGAACGCCACCAGCACGTAGCTGATCATGTTCACGATGGTGGTGACCGAGCTCATCAGCGCGCCCACGATATCGGTGTAGCTGACCACCTTGCCCTCTTCGCCGTTCGACTCCATGCGGTCGTTGTAGTTGTCGAGGATGTCGATGACGCTTTGCTTGCTGGGGAAATCCTTCGGATAGATGTCGATGCTGGCGGGTTTGGCGTAATCGGCCCAGCCCAGCTTCTTCATGTTGTTGTCGTAGCTGGACTGCTCGGTGGACATGAGGCTTGCCATGAGCTCGGCAAGCTCGTTCTCGTCCATGTTCATCTGGAAGGCGTCAGCGAACGCGGACTGGTCGATGCCCATGGCGCTGGACATGTTGCCGGCAAGCCTGGTCATATACGAGTCCATCGCGGCGGACACCTGCTGCTGCATCGCGCCCGCGAACTGGGTCATCACCTGCGCCATGGCGCTTTGCATATACGCTTGCATAGCGGCACCGAGCTGCGTTTGCAGCTGCGAGGAGATGGCCTGCGTCAACGCCGGGAACAGCTGTTGCTGAATCTGCTGGCCGATCTGCTGCGAAAGCTGATCGCGCAGCTGCTGTTCGATCTGGCCCGACATGCCGCTAAAGTCGATGGAGCCGGCGATAACCTGCTGCATCGCCGCCTGCGTGGCGGGATCGGCTAGATATGCCGCCACGGCCGCATCGGGGCTGCCCGCATATTCCGGGTGCGCCGCCGACCATGCAGGGTACCCTTGCACGATGCCCATGACGCCGGCGGTGAGCACATCGGTTTTGATGGTGGGCTGCACGCCGTCGAAGCTGATGTCCAGCCCGCTGAAGTCAAGGTTCAGCTTGCTCACGTCGATGGCGCTCGGGTCGATGCTGATGGAGGACGCATCGAAAGCAGGTAAGCTGGAAAGATCCAGGTTCATGCCCGATAGATCCATGCTGGCGCCCAGATCGGCGCCCTGCAGCCCTGCGGTCAACGCGCTCTCGTCGAACGCGAAGGCGCTCTGCAGCTTCTGCCCGTCGATGGTGAACAGGCTCGACATATCGAAGCCGTTGCCGTTTTTCTGGTCGTTTTCCTCGTCGGCGAACGACTTGCCCGTAATCACGTTCGTCGCCGGGTTCGCCTTCTGGTCCTGCACGATCCGGGCGTTCCCCGCCTGGTCGATCAGATGGTTCACCAAGCTTGAGGGGTAGTACAGCCCCGTTTGCAGGGAAGTGATCTTCGCGCCCTCCTTCGGCTTCACGACGCCCGCGATCTTCAGCGTTTCCCCGTTGTCCACCAGGTTCCTCATGTAGGCGTCGTCGCCGGACTTGTCCTTCCACACGCCGTATTCGTTATCGCGCTGGTAGAAGTCCGCGGCGTTCACCAGCTTGAAGGTGACGCCCATCAGGTCGTCGTAGGAAAACGACAGGCTGTCGCTCGGAGCGTTGACGGCCTCCTCGTTGGCGAAGGCGCGTACCATGCCCTCGAGCTCGGCATGATCGCGCAGGCCCATGGAATAGAGCATGAAATCGCTCACGCTGCCGCCCGGGGTGAGCACCAGCACGATCTCGTCGTAGTTTTCGGGCCAATGACCTGCCATAACGTCGTATTGGCCCTCGACCATGCCCATATTGTCGGGCAGCTTGTAGAAGATGTTGGTGCTCATCATCGACGACATGATGCCGTTCGAAGCTGTAGAAGAGCCCAGGCCGATGCTGGCGAACGACTTGTCCGGGTTCACCTGATGCACGGTGCCGGATGTATCGGAGCTGAAGATCTGCGGCGTGACGTTGTAGCCGTACTCGATGGAGCTCACATACGGCTCCACGCCCGATTCGCCCGAGTCGAAATACCCCTTCAGCGACGCCAGGTCGTTGCTGCCGATGCTGTCGAACGTACTCGCAATCATCTTCGACTCGTGCACGGGCTTACCCGAATCGTCATCGGGGGCGTCGTCCTGGGCCTTCTCCGCCGACGAGCCCTCCGCGCCGCTGCCGAGCCCCATCATGCTGGTCATGTCGAACCCTTGGTCCTGGATCTGCAACGGGTATTCGGAAAGCGTCTCCTCTTCCACATTGGCGATGTAGCTGTTCACGCCGTTGGCCAGCGACAAGATGGCGGCAATTCCGATGATGCCGATGCTGCCCGCGAACGCTGTCATGAGCGTGCGGCCCTTCTTCGTGAGCAGGTTCTTAAACGACAGGGAAAGCGCCGTGAGGAACGACATGCTGGTGCGGCGAGCCTGCTTCGCGGTGCGGCGCGGGCTATTCTCGGCCGCCGGGTCGAACGGGCGAGTATCATCGCGGATGACGCCATCGGCCAAGGTGACGATGCGCGTGGCGTAGCGCTGCGCCAGCTCGGGGTTATGCGTGACCATGATGACCAGGCGGTCGTCCGCAATCTCGGTGAGCAGGTCCATGATTTGCACACTGGTCTTGGAGTCGAGCGCGCCCGTGGGCTCGTCTGCCAACAAGATCTCGGGATCGTTGATGAGCGCGCGGGCGATGGCGACGCGCTGCATCTGGCCGCCGGAAAGCTGGCTAGGCTTTTTGCTCACGTGCTCGGCAAGCCCCACGCGGCCGAGCGCCTCGACGGCGCGCTGCCGGCGCTCAGCGCGGGACACGCCGGAAAGCGTGAGGGCCAGCTCGACGTTTTCCAGAATGGTCTGGTGTGGGATAAGGTTGTAGGCCTGGAACACGAAGCCGATGCGGTTGTTGCGATATGCGTCCCAATCGCGGTCTTTGTACTCGCTTGTGGACACGCCGTCGATGAGCAGGTTTCCGTCGTCGTAATGGTCAAGGCCGCCGATGATGTTGAGCATGGTGGTCTTGCCCGAGCCCGAAGGCCCCAGCACCGCCACGAACTCGTTGTCGCGGAAGGCCACCGACACATGATCGAGCGCGGTTTGCGTGAAGTCCGCAGTGGTGTAGGACTTGCACACGTTTATCAGTTGCAGCATGCAGCCGCCTTTCGAATTTGAAGACAATCGCTATGATTATCCCCCTGCCGCGCGCCCCATCCGCCCCGTTTCCGCGAAATGCGTGGAATCCGTTACCTTGGGCCCGCAATGCAGGCGCGCTGCCCGGCAAAAACCGCAACGGCGACCGACGCCGAAAGCGGAAGTTCTTCGCCATTGCCCGCAAAGCTGGACAGAAACGGAGGCAACCGAAAAACAACCGCAATGGAAGCAGCCTGCAACGAGCGGCCATCGCCGTTGCAGGCTGCTAGGAAAAAGCGAACCGTATACCCGTTAACCGATAGCGGCGTCTACCGCTTGAGCGATGTCAACCATACAAGCCTGGGCCTGCGATCTTTCGGCATCGTTGGAAAGAACCACTATCGCATAGGGATTCTGGTCGAGCACAATGCCCCCATCGTTGAACACGCCGTCCAGCGTACCCGTCTTGTGAGCGAAAACGCTGCCCGCCGGCAGCCCTTCGAGCAGCCCAGCGTCATCGTGCTGACCTTTCAGCAAGTCAAGGGCGAACTCGCTCATGTCCGGGCTCACCAGCTTTCCCTGGTAGATCAGTTGCAGCATGCGCGCAACGTCATTCGCCGACGTGTAGTTCTCTTCGCCCGCAGCAAAATCCATCATGCGACGGTTGAGCACGGTCTGCGTGAGGCCGATTTCGCTCGCATACTCGTTCACGGCCGGCATTCCGACCGCATCGATAATCAGATTAGTGGCAATATTGTCGCTATCTTGGATCATATAAGCAGCAAGCTGGCGATACGTATACGACTCGCCAGCGCCCGATGTTTGGATGACGCCCGTACCTCCGACCATGTCCGACGGGCCCACGGTTGCCGAATCATCAAGAGACAGCGCCCCGGACTGAGCCTGGTCGAGCAAAGTCCCCAATATCGCCAGCTTGATGATGCTGGCGGAAACGAAGGGCTTGTCACCGCTCACGTCAACCGACCACGATCCATCAGCCGATGCGCATGTAACGGCATAGGCCCCCGTATGGGCTCCTGCAGCCTGCTCCAGCGCGTCCCGCAAGCCCTCCGGCGCGGAAGCAGGCACCGGAGCTTCGCTGCCCCGAGCATCATCAACGCAGTCGACAAGCGCCTCGACATCGGTAGTGCCAGTTGCCTCCCCTTGTTTCTCCTGGCCGGAAGCGCACCCGGCAAGCAAGCACAACGCGATCAGCGCCGACATTGCCGCCGCCCAGGCGCCTGCCACCCGCACTGGCGCGCCCATCACAAGCAGAACCCGAACACGACGCCCTCCGCGGTGGAGGCATAGCCGCCGTTATCTACCTCCGGGCCCATATCCCCGAACGACGTTGCAACGTTGGGGGCCGAAGAGCGCATCCACCAAACGCCGGGATTGCTCGATCCGGCAACGCTGCGGTCAAGCGAGGCATGACCCTGCTCGCCGGCAACGCCCTGCTGCTTGAACCAAGCGTATTGCGACCCTTCCTTATTATCCACCGTGTCGATATAGCTTTGATCCGACCTGGCGTTCCACGCAATGGGGCCAAGGCATTCCACCCAGGAGAACAGCCATACACTGTCCTGTGTCTCGGTAACGCTTGCAGGCGAAGTGGTCTTACCGGCATTGTTCGACAGCTTGCTCACCGTCATCACGCCAGAGCGCATCTCATCGGGAAACGACTGCAGCACTTCCCCGTTCAGCCAAGAGCGCATACCCGACGACTTCCAGCCACCGGAGTTCGAATCCGTGGGATTCATAGGATGCTCGGCGAAAATCCCCGAGGTCATGAACGTGAACGCCACGCTTCGCCCGCTCGAGCCCTTGTCTTTGAACACATCGACGATGAACACGTCCGCGTTTCCCATAGACGTCTGCAGCGTCTTCGTTTCGCCGGTAAACGAGCCGTCCGGCTTCACAAGGTTGTAGCTCGCCGCCATCCTAACGGCATCGTCGCGATTTTTCGCCGTGCGCTCTATTTCCGCGGCGATATTCGAAAGGTCGGCCCACGAATACTCGGAGATGCCGCTTTTCACCTGCACTTGTTGGGAGGCGGCGTTTTCCGTGGCGGATCCCTGCGCCCCGTCGGATTGCTGCTGCGCCTGCCGGTCGGTCTGCTGTCGGCCTGTCGTCTCGCTAGACGAACCGCCAACCGCTTCGATGATGCGAGGGACGGCGAACACGGCTACCGCGATAACGAGAACCGCGCATACCGCCGCAACGGCCGCAACCTGCGGGGAGATGCCTTTGCCCCGAGGGGCGGCTCCTTGCGCCATCGCCGGGCGAAACCCCCGATTGGCCCCCACATCCTGCGACGGCGATGCCTGCGCGGAGACGGTATCCCCCGCTTGCCGGCCCGAGACGTCGTCAGCATACGACGCAAGCCCTTCATCAAGAACCGGGGTCCCGCAGAATTCGCAGAACCTGGCATCATCCTCAATCGGCTTTCCGCAATTCGAGCAGAACATAGCGCACCCCCTACCGCTAACCACCAAACAGCATCTGCCACGACAGCAACATGATGGCTCCATAGTAGCCGAACAGCGAGCAAAGGAAACAGGCGAATCAGCGTCCGGCGCTCCTCCATCCGGTTCCGCAACTTGCTCTCCGGGACGATTCCCGCCAAGACGATTGCGATGAATGCCACGGGGCGCCGTTGCCGGTATACTATCTTCATTGCGGCAGGAAGGCCGCTTTAGGGGTTCGAAAAGGAGGGATTGTTATGTACGGTTCAATTGGCTCTCACGGGATGTCTACGGCCGTCGACATCATTGCGCCCATTTTGGGGATTGCAGCCATTGCGGCGGCGATTGTGCTGTTCATCAAGTTCGCAAGCAAGAAAGCGGACAAGACGAAGCCGCTTACCAAGTTCTTCAGCTTCGACCACCTGTTCATCGAAAGCATCACGAAGTTCCTGTATGTGTTCTCAACAACCTCGATAGCGGCATTTTGCCTAATCTTCCCCTTTATGTCCGCCGCATCGAAATCGGGGGCCAGGGCAGCGGGAGCCTTCTTCGAAGGCCTCGTCATTGCCATCTTAGCATTCGTGATTTTCGAGGTCGTCAACCGCCTGCTTTTCGAATGGAGCATGATGTTCATCCGCGGCGCAGTCGATCTGCACGACATCCGCAACAAAATGCTCGGATCGACCGATTCGACGTCTGATGATTCATTCGATTTGAGCGGGATATTTGCCGCAAAACGTCGTTCCGGCGATGTCTCGACGGACAAGGCCGAGCAGACGACTGCCCAACCCTCCCAGCCTGCACAGCCGACGGTGCCCATCAACCCCGTCGTAACGAGCACATGGGACTGCTCATGCGGAAAGACGGGCAACGCCGGATCGTTTTGCCCCAAATGCGGACACCCCCGGCCGTAGCTTGCAAGCCGCCGCAAACGGCTTCAGCTCATAAGCAGGGCAACCGCCCCGAACGGATTGCCATAGTCTTTAGTATCGGGCATCGACTGCAGGCATAACTGCAGCTGCAAAGGAGGCATCGATGTACTGCGAGCATTGTGGAACGAAGCTTTCCGAACATGCACGGTTTTGCCCAACCTGCGGAAGCGCAACCAGCGAACAGCCCCCTGCCGATGGCCAAGAATCGGCAAGCGCATCCGACGCAACATCCTGCCCCCAAGCGGATACGCCGCGGAAAGCCATCGGGAAGCCCGCCGTGATCGCGGTTTCGGCCGTGGTGTTTGCGCTTATCGCCGCCGGAGCCGCTTTCTTCGCGCTCTCCATCAATAGCCCGGCAAAACTCGCAGACGAGCAAACCTCAACCGAACAAGAGGCCCCGGCGCCGCAGCAACCGGAACAGCCATCGACCGCTGCAGGGCCAGAGCAGGAGCCGGCACCCGATACCGCACCGGAGCCCGAGCCCACGCCCACGCCCGTCAATCCCGCCGCAGAGGCGCAAACCGCCCTGCAAGCGGTCATCGACGACTATCGCTCGCTTGCAGACGATTCCGCCAAGCTCAGCAAGGACGACCTAGCTTCCAGACACCCTTACGTGAATTCGATGGCCATTCCCAATTATCTTATGGACTGGGCGAACAACGGCTTTTCGAACGTTTGCTACGCCTTTTCCGATTTGAACGGCGATAACGTACCCGAGCTGATTATCGGTTGCAAAGATGCGCAGGCGAACACGCAGGCGTTCGACATTTGGTCCTACGTCAACAACGCCCCCGTTCGCGTCGCTTATTCATGGGAACGTTCGATCATGCGCGTCTGCGCCGGCGGCTATCTTTACGAACGCGGAAGCGGCGGCTTCCAAGACTGGATGATCACCGTGAGCACGCTAAGCGCCTACCCGACCGGCATCGGCGACGCCTGGACGGACTATGCGAACGGCTTCAACGGTCGCACCGATAACCTCAACGTAGTCGAGAAGCTCGGTATGGAGAGTGGGACTTACGTGAAAATTGATGCGCAAGGCAACAAGACGGCTATCACCGCCGAGCAATTCCAAACCGAGAATCAAGCCATCGAGCAGCAATACCCTGCTGACAGCTCCATCGAGTGGATCCCGCTTATTTCATAGCGTCTTCGCAGCGATTCGCCCGAGATCCCGATTTAGCAGTTGTCGGCTTTCCCGGTTGCGCCCCTTCCCCGCCTAGCATGCCCGCGTCTGTTGGCGTACTATCGTCTGCGAGCAACGATCCCCGAATGCAAGGAGCGTATATGGAACGCGAATCCGCGTGGAAACGCTACGATGAGGACCAGCTGGCCGAGCTCGAGCAGCTTGCCGCCGGCTACATCGACTTCATCTCCGAGAACAAGACCGAGCGCGAGTTCTCCGCCGCCGCCATCCGCAGCGCCGAAGCCGCCGGCTACGAAAGCCTGGACGCCGCCATCTCCGCAGGCCGCAAGCTTGCTCCCGGCGACAAGGTGTGGGCAACCATGCGCAACAAGGCCGTCATCCTGGTGCAGCTGGGCGCCCGCCCGCTGACCGACGGCATGAACATCCTTGGTGCGCACATCGACAGCCCGCGCCTGGACGTCAAGCAGAACCCGCTGTACGAATCCAGCGAGCTTGCCTTCATGGACACCCATTACTACGGCGGCATCAAGCACTACCAATGGGTCACCGTCCCGCTGGCGCTGCACGGCGTGATCGCCAAGAAGGACGGCAGCGTGGTGGACGTGAAGATCGGAGAGGATGCCGACGACCCCGTCTTCTGCATCTCCGACCTGCTCATCCACCTGGCGAACCAGCAGATGGGCAAGAAGGCCAACGAGGTCGTGGAAGGCGAGGCGCTTGACATCCTGGTCGGCAACCGCCCGCTGGTGGTGCACGACGAGGACGGCGAGGCCAAGGAGCAGAAGGACCCCGTGAAGGCCTTCGCCCTGAAGCTGCTTGCCGACAAATACGGCATCGAGGAAGAGGACTTCCTGTCCGCCGAGCTTGAGGTTGTGCCCGCCGGCCGCGCCCGCGACCTGGGCTTCGACCGCAGCATGGTGCTGGGCTACGGCCAGGACGACAGCGTGTGCGCCTACACCTCGCTGGTGGCGCAGCTAGCCGTCGCCGGCGAGGAGCTCGACCGCACCGCCGTGTGCGTGCTCGTGGACAAGGAGGAGATCGGCAGCGTGGGCGCCACGGGCATGGCCTCGCAGTTCTTCGAGAACACCATCGCCGAAATCATGGAGCTTGCCGGCGAGGGCGGCATGCTGCCACTGCGCCGCGCGCTGGCCGCTTCCGCTATGCTCTCCTCCGACGTCTCCGCAGGCTTCGACCCCGCCTACGCCAGCGTGTTCGAGGCGAAGAACAGCGCATACCTGGGCCACGGCCTGGTGTTCAACAAGTACACGGGCGCGCGCGGCAAGTCGGGCAGCAACGACGCCCGCGCCGAGTACATGGCGCGCATCCGCAAGATCATGGACGACGCCGGCGTACAGTTCCAAACCTGCGAGCTGGGCAAGGTCGACGCCGGCGGCGGCGGGACCATCGCCTACATCCCCGCCAAGTACGGCATGGACGTCATTGACTCCGGCGTAGCGGTGCTGTCCATGCATAGCCCCTGGGAGGCCACCAGCAAAGCCGATATCTACGAGGCCGAACGCGGCTACGAGGCGTTCCTGCGCGCATAACAAGCAGGGGTGCGAAAGCGAAGACCGTTCTCGCACGCAACCTCGGAAAACCGTCGATAAACAGCAAGAAGC
>OLRJ01001802.1_pt1 | contig 17429 bp, 11 predicted proteins | sample 1672741 | NCBI WGS metagenome assembly OLRJ01 (sample SAMEA3136719, study PRJEB25190) | human gut metagenome | biome: human gut; feature: human-associated habitat; material: faeces | place: Austria | collected 2013
ACAAGCCGGCAGGCAAATATGAATTCTATGGTTATGTAAAATATGCAGACGGCACACCGATCGGTAAGAAGAATGAGCCGTTGCAGTTTGACCCGGGTATTTTCATGGACGACGACGGAAGACTGTATCTCTACAGTGGCTTCGCCCTTCAGGGAAATCCACTTCTGCTGGACGGTTCCAAGCCAACAGAGCATGGTTCCATGTGCTTCGAGTTGGATCCTGCAGATATGCTCACTGTAAAAATGGGACCGAAATACATCGGAATTGCCAGTGAGAAAGAAGCGCCGGGAACCTCCTACGAGGGACATCCGTTCCTGGAGGCAAGTTCCATGCGTAAATTCAATGGAACCTATTATTTCATCTACAGTTCCCTGAACAGCCATGAGCTTTGCTATGCAACCAGCGATAATCCTACCGGTGGATTTGAGTTTGGCGGTGTCCTGGTCAGCAACGGAGACATCGGCCTTCCGGGAATTACAGATGTAAAAAACGCAAGAAACTGCACTGGAAATACTCACGGAAGTCTGATCGAGATCAACGGAAGCTATTACGTTTTCTATCATAGACACAGCAACCGTAAGCAGTCCTCCCGTCAGGCATGTGCTGAGCGGATCCGTTTCGAGAATGGCAAATTTTATCAGGCAGAGATGACCTCCTGCGGTCTGAACGACGGACCACTTAAGGGAAAAGGAAACTATCCTTCCTACATTGCCTGCAACATATATGGTAAAAAAGGAACCCGTTTCTTAAGCATGATCAAGCATCCAAAGTCTGGTCATCCATATCTGACTCAGGATGGAAAAGACCGTGAGCAGGGACCAGATCAGTATGTGGCAAATATGTGCGACGGAGCTGTTGCGGGCTTCAAGTATTTTGATCTGCGTGAGACTTCAAAGGTTCGCATTAACATTAAGGGAAAAGCAACTGGAGTTGTTTATGTGACTACAGAGGAAGGCGGCAAGCCAGTGGCAAAGATCCAGGTGAAGCCTTGCAAAGAGCAGCATGGCTTTGCGGCTGATTTAAGCGGACTTGGCGAGAAGGAAGCTCTGTATTTCAGCTACAAGGGAACTGGTGCGTTTGACTTTATGTCTTTTGACCTGAAGTAAAAACACCTTAAAAAGCAAGAAATACTTTATCTGCTAATAGCAGACAAAGTTTAAATAAAAGGGAAAAGAGTTTATCTTAAGAGTCAAATAAACCCAGGAGGCGAAACACTTGAACATTACTAATTTTGCAAAAAAAGTTGCAGAAAAGCCGGTTTTCAAAACCCGTATCAAATCCAGTGAGGTAAAGATCCCGGAGATGATCATCGGCTATTTTCTGGCTCCGTTTTGCGCCATGTTTGCCAACTCCATTTTTGGTGCTTATCTGAACCGTTATTATGTGGATGTACTTGGCTGGACAAAATTCGGGGCATTTGCCACACTTCTGCCTATGGTATCCGTGATCTTCGTAGTTCTCGGAAACCTGATGATTGGGCAGTGGATCGACAATACCAGAAGCACCCAGGGAAAAGCAAGGCCATACCTGATTCTTGCTGCTCCTATGCTGATCGTGGCGATCATTCTTATGTTTATGACACCAACCAGAGGCAACAATGCCATTCAGATGATCTGGATTGCAGTGTCCTATAACCTGTATTATGCACTTGCATATCCATGCTTTTACTGTGCACACAGCTCCATGGTTTCTCTTTCTACCAGAAATTCTGAGAGCCGTGGACTTCTTGCAACACTGTCAAACGCAGCCATGGTTGCTTCAGCAGGAGTTGGAGCCAGCATTCTGGTACCAATCCTTCTTCAGAGCTACCTGTTCGTGACAAAGGATGGCGGAATCGATGTGGATGCCAGCTATGCACATTGGAGAGTGATTTCCATCGTGCTTTGCCTGGTAAGTGCGTTTGGATGTCTGCTGGAGTACTATTTCACAAGAGAGCGTATTACAGAAGAGACCATCGACCTGAATGTGAAAGAAGAGAAGCTTCCGCTGAAAAAGCAGCTGGAGGGCTGTATCCACAACAAATACTGGTGGATCATCATTCTCTACTTCCTGATTTTCCAGTTTGGTCAGCTGATCAAAAACAGTTCCATGAGCTTCTATGTAAGATGGATGTTTGACAACGTAATTAATTCTGCCAATCCGGAGCAGACTTCCGGAACGCTGATGTCCACACTTGGTCTGGTTGGCGGAATTCCGACTGCAATCGGTATGGTGGTGGCCTGGCCCATCGCCCGTAAGCTGGGTAAAAAGAGAGCTGTTGTTTCCGGACTCTGCTTCTCCGTTGTAGGAGGTCTGGTATGCTTCGTAAATGTCAACAGCTTTGGACTGGTTGCTACCAGTATGGTTCTGAAGGGAATTGGAAGCATCCCGGCTATGTACGTAACTATGGCACTTCTTTCCGATGTACTGGATCATCTGGAAGCGAAAAATGGTTTTCGAAGTGACGGATTTACCATGTCTGTTTACAGCTCCATTATGGTAGGCCTTAGCGGACTTTGTATCGGTGTGCTGAACAGCCTTCTTACATTTGCAGGCTACAGCAACACAGGTATTGCCTGCAATCCGCAGACTCTGGAGATCATCGACAATGTGGCAAATTACACAGGCCAGATCGTGTACCGCCAGATGGGCGGCGTGGAGCAGGTACTTGCATTTGCATTCCTTGCTGCGGACGTGATCACATATGCGATCGTTATCATTCTTATGAGCCGCCTGGATGTGGAAAAACACATCGAAGAGGACCAGAAAAAGATCAAAGAGAATCAGAAGAAAGCAGCAGAAGGAAAGTAAAAAAAGGCGACTGCCGTACGGGACTTTCATTGAAATTATAATTGTTTCAGAACCTGTTTCCTGTTATACTATTACTATCTTTAGTTCGTGTAAGTGCTTCCGGCCTTCTGGTGCAGCTGTCACTGCACTGGAGGGCTGTTTTTTGTATAGCGGCATTTTCATATAACAACGATCAACAGGACGGGTGAGAAACAACTATGATAAGAATTGCAATTGTGGAAGACGACCGGCACGACCGGGAGGCTTTGAAAAAATGCCTGAGCCGTTATGAGAAAGAGAATCAGGTGAAATTTTCTCTCACGGAATTTCAGGATGGGGAAGATATTGTGACGGATTACACTGCCAGCTATGATCTTATTATTCTGGACATTGAGATGGCTTTTCTAAACGGAATGAAGGCGGCGGAGAAAATCCGTGAACTGGATACAAACGTGATCATTATTTTTATTACCAACATGCCCCAGTACGCCATTCAGGGGTACAAGGTGAATGCGCTGGATTATATTCTGAAGCCCATTTCCTATTTCTCATTTTCTGAGAGCATGGCAAGGGCCCTGACTAAGGTGAAGACACCGGAGAAAGAGTATATTACCATTGTCTTAAAAGGTGGGAAAAAGAAGCTGGATGTGGCGCGGATCTGCTATGTGGAGGTGCAGGATCACGTTCTGATCTATCATACACTGGACGGGGATTTTGAAACAAAGGGCACCATGCGTGATACAGACAATCAATTTGACCCGAAGAAATATTTTCGGTGCAACCGCTGTTATCTGGTAAATCTGGAATTCGTGGAGACCTACCAGGGCAGCGATATTATGGTAAATGGCGACACTATTCAGGTGAGCCGGAGCAGGCGCAAGCCGTTTTTGGATGCCCTGAATGAGTATATGAATGAGGTGGGAAAATGAGCGGCACAGTGGTGAATACTCCGGGGTATTATTACGCCATTTCTTACTGGCTGTCTGCGTCGGTGATGATTTTTGTGCAGGGGTGTGGAAAAATAGACCTATGGAAATATCTGTACAGTGTGCTTAGTTTTATCAGTATTTTTACAGTTATGTTTTTCACGGATGGAATAAAACAGATCTTTTTTATGCCTCTTATGATATGCGTTTTTGGGCTTATGCTATTGTATATGAAGATGGCAGGAGAGCTTCCATGGCGTGAAACCGGATTTTATTGTGCGAAAGCATTTATCAATGCGGAGTTTGCTGCTTCTTTGTGCTGGCAGATCCATTATTTTTATACAGGGGATTTCAGCGGCCTGATGAAGGGAACTTCAGAGCAGACTGCCTGGCGGCTCCTGCATATGGTAGTGATTTATGCAGTGATGTACATTTTGGTCTACCTGATCGAACGCTACCTGAAAAAGGATATTGAGGAATTACAGATTACCCGCAGAGAATTGCTGGTTGTGTATTTTGTAGTGATCGTTGTGTATTGCATCAGCAATGTAAGCTATGTGGATGTAAAAAGTATTTTCAGCGGCGGTACAGCCATGGACGTTTTTATCATCCGTACCCTGGCTGATCTTAGCGGAATGGCAGTGCTTTATGCCTATCACATTCAGGTAAAAGAAATCCAGATGAGATTCGAGAAGGACACCCTTCAGAATATTACAAATATGCAGTACCAGAACTACAAGCTTTCCAAGGAAAGCATTGATATTGTCAATCAGAAATATCACGACCTGAAGCACCAGATAAACCTTTTGAAAACCGGCGCAGACACGGAAAAGGCAGGGGAATATCTGGAGCAGATGGAACGGGAAATCAAGATTTACGAGACACAGAATAAAACGGGAAACAAGGTTCTGGACACGATTCTTACCAGTAAGAGCATGCATTGCCAGCGACATGGCATTGAATTGAAATTTATGGGTGAGGGACAGCTTTTGAATTTTATGGAAGATATGGACATTAGTGCCCTTTTTGGAAATATGCTGGATAATGCCATTGAGAGTGTGGTGAAGATCAAGGATCGCCAGAAGCGCCTGATTTCCATTCATGTGATACAGGAAAGGAAGTTTATCCGTATCCGTACTGAGAATTACTGTGAAGAGGACGTTCAGTTCCAGGATGGACTTCCCGTTACCACAAAGAAAGATAAAAGGTTCCATGGATATGGGACGAAGAGTATAAAAAAAATCGTGGAGAAGTATGGCGGATCGGTTATGGCTGGCAAGACAGATAACTGGTTTGAATTGAAGATACTGATTCCGATGAAAGGTTAATGGAGGAATAATAAATGCCATCATATAGTATTATTGATAATTTTGAAATCCACAAAAACAACCGTTTTCTGGAGATTGCAGAGTCTCTGAAACCGGAGCTTTATCATAAGGAAATAAAAGCGGCAAAAGAGATTATGGTGGGAAAAGACCGCCAGATGCGGACTGTGGTGGCAGAAGAGCACCCAATTGAAAACCTGTATGTAAAATCCTTAAAAAGAGATGACACCGTATTTGTAGATTTCGGGGATCACGCAGTGGGCTATGTGACTCTGGAACTGAGCAAAACCGGAAGTCACCAGGATGCGCCGGTTTATTTTTACCTGAAATTTGGTGAGCGCCTGGAAGAGATGACCGATAAGACCGCAGATTATGATGGCTGGCTCAGCCGTGGCTGGATCCAGGAAGAATATATCCATGTGGATGTGCTTCCGGCGAAGGTGAAGCTGCCAAGAAGATATTCCTTCCGTTACATGGAGCTTCGTGTGATCGATACTTCTGCCAAGTTTCAGCTGAAGATTGACGGAATTTCCTGCGACACCGTTTCCGCGGTTAATATGGATTCTGTAGAAAATATTGATTTTGGTGATCCTCTGCTGAACCAGATCGACCTGGTAAGCCGCAAAACGCTGAAAGAATGTATGCAGGATGTTTTTGAGGACGGACCGAAGCGTGACCGCAGAATGTGGCTTGGTGATCTGAGGCTTCAGGCCAGAGCCAATTATTACACCTTCAAGAATTATGACCTTGCGAAACGCTGTATGTACATTTTCGCAGGGCTGCTTTTTAACGAGGGAAAATTAAGCGCCTGTGTATTCACAGAGCCGGATATGGAACCGGATGACACTTACCTCCTGGACTATGCTCTATTTTTCACGTCAGTGCTTCTGGATTATTATGAGGCAACTGGTGATCTGGAAACCCTCAAGGATCTTTATGAGGTAGCGGTTGATCAGATCCGCATTGCCATGACACAGCTCAATGAAAAAAATGTTGTGGAGGATTTAGGAGATGCATTCTGGTGCTTCCTGGACTGGGGCGATGGCCTGAATAAGCAGGCTGGTGCCACTGCTGTGCTGATCTATTGCATCCGTTATGGAATCCGCCTTGCCAGGATTCTGGATAAGCAAGAGGATATCAAGTTGCTGGAAGAGAAGCAGGCCATGCTGAAGCAGGCTGCTGTGAAAGAGTTCTGGGATGAAAACCTTGGAATGTTCGTAAGCGGTCCGGATCGTCAGGCTTCCTGGGCAACCCAGATCTGGATGATTCTTGCCCGCGTCTTTGACAAAGAGACCAACCGCAAGCTGATCCACCATGTTATGGAAGTAAATCCGCGAATCCGCATGGTAACTCCATACATGTATCACCATTATATTGATGCGCTCATCCGCTGTGATGAGAAAGAGCTTGCCTTAGAAGAAATGAAACGTTACTGGGGCGAGATGATCCACGACGGCGCTGACACCTTCTGGGAACTGTATAATCCGTACAACCGGGAGGAATCTCCCTACGGTTCCAGCATGGTCAACAGCTATTGTCACGCGTGGAGCTGCACACCGACGTACTTCCTTAGAAAATTTTATATGGGTGATGGGAAATAGAATTGAGAAAGAGGGTCTTGCAGAAATGCAGGATCCTTTTGCACACCCCACTTTGCGGTATATTTTGTCCGGATTCGGTTGTCGCAGTTAGTATATGGAGAGGTTAGCATTAAAATAGCCCTGCCATTTATGAAGGCAGGGCTGAAATAATTATTTCTTCTTATTTTTCTTAGATTTCCTGCTCTCGTTCTGAGCAGTCTGAGCTTCCTCAGCAGATTTCTTAAAGCGTGCGAAAAATCCTTTTTTCTTTTTAACCGGAGCATCCAGGTTACCACGGATACCTTTCACACCTACTATGTAAAGTCCGCTTACTTCAGCCTTGATTTCTTTCTTTACAGGAATAAGGTCGAATACCTTCTCGTCTGCAATGAGAATGGAAATCTTCGGTCCAACCTTTGCCTTAACAATGGGCATCTTGGAACGTCGGAGAAGCTTCGGTGTCTGGTCAATGACCATCTGTGGGAGACCAGATTCCTTAAGTGGCATTCTCTTCTTATCAATAACGAGCATGGAAACGGTCTGTTTACTTGCCTCGATCTGTGCCTGCTGTTCTTCCTGTTTCTTCTGGGTCTTCTTGCCAAAAAAATACAAACCAATCAGTAATCCAATGAGGATTACGAGAATCACCAGAAGGACGATTGTTACTGGATGCATACTTATCCTCCTACATATAAAGTTTCTTAATAACGATTCAGCCTGCATGATTCCGCAAAGTGTGTAACGGGAAATGCACTGAACAGTTACGTTTCTTATTACATAAGTTACATTTTAACATCATTTTTTACAAAAGGCAATTACAATTAGAAAATATTAACACCAGATAATGCAAAGGAGAGGTAGTAATTAAAGGAAATTTCATGTATAATGAAATCTGCTGGTTACAAAATGGATAAGATTGTCTGATATGGTTAAAATGTTAATGTCAGAGAAGGTTTGCACAGGGTGTGAACAGCAGCATATGAGGGGAACTGACAGATAAGGAGTTATAGAATATGAAAAAATCTGATACAGAGCAGGATACCTCTGTTCTGGAAGAGAAAATAGTTCCCGAAAGACAGACAGACGAGGAACTTGATAAAGAACTACAGCAAATAGAAGAAGAGAACCGCCGGGAAGAGCAATATTATGAGGAACGCCGCCGTGAACGTCATGAGCGTAATCTGAAGAGAAAAAAGAGGCAGATACGAAATCGTAATCTGGCTCTTATTATTACTGCTTTGGTGATACTGGGCGGGGTTGGTTATTATTTCAGAGATCAGCTGGGACTGCAGGATAAAGCAGAGATGCTGGTGGCAAAGGCGAAGGAAGTAATTCCGGGAAATAGCACACAGAGTCAGGAGAATACGGGTTCGGCAGATGGCGAACCAGAGACAGAAGGAAAGACAACTGGAGAAATACCGGAGGCAGATGCAAATAGCGCTGACGATTCCGAAAATCAGGAAAATGATGGAAGCGATACCGGTAAAGCTGGGCAGGAGGGAAACAGTACCGGAGAATCATCCGATACCCAGAACCAGCCGGAACAGGAGGCTACCCAGGCCGCTGCTGAGGATGTGAACAGAGTGATGCCTCAGGCTGCCGCAGCAGGAGCGGGTATTATCAGAAGACAGATCCGCCATGAGAAAAAGGTGCTGACCACCGCAAAAGAAAAAGCGGCCCAGTATGATTATGACGGCGCCATCAGCCTTCTTCAGAAAGACAACGCATACGTGCGAAACGTGCATTTTCAGAATGCAGTCCAGAAATTCCAGAAAACAAAGGATAAATGCGTAGCGTGGTCTTCGGAACAGGTGACACATATTTTTTATCATTCACTGATTGCAGACACCTCCAAGGCATTTGACGGAGACTATAAGACGGATGGTTATAACCAGGTTATGACCACCATGACAGAATTTAATAAGATCACCCAGATCATGTATGACAAAGGGTACGTAATGGTAAATCTCTACGATCTTGCCGGACTGGATGAGGATGGCAGGATGAAGGCGAAACAGATTTATCTGCCTAAGGGAAAAACGCCTTTTGTACTTTCCCAGGATGATGTGTGCTATTACCATTCCCAGGATGGTGACGGCATTGCCACCAGGCTTGTGGTAGATGACGAGGGCAAGGTCCGGAATGAGTATGTGCAGGACGATGGAAGTACTGTTGTGGGAGACTATGACGTGGTACCGCTTATTGACCGCTTTGTGGAAGAACATCCCGATTTTGCCTACCATGGACATAAGGGAATTGTGGCACTTACCGGCTATAATGGAATTCTTGGATACCGTACAGATATCAGTTATCAGACAAGACCCGATGATCTGAATGACGACAAAAAGGCATGGCTGGATGCCCATCCGGATTTTGACCTGGATACGGAGCGTGCCGGGGCGAAGAAGGTTGCGGATGCCATGAAAGCAGAAGGATGGACTTTTGCAAGCCATACATGGGGACATAAGAATATGTCTACGGTTTCTATGGAGCGTCTGCAGACTGATACTGAGAATTTCAAAGAAAATGTGGATCCGCTTATTGGCGGAACAGATATTATTATATTTGCTTTTGGAGCAGATATAAATGGAGGCGGAGAATATACCGGGGATGAGAAGTTTAATTACCTGAAATCTCAGGGATACGACTATTACTGCAACGTGGATTCCAACAAATACTTTGTGCAGATCACAGACGAGTATTTCCGGATGGGACGAAGAAATGTAGATGGATACCGCATGTATTATAATCCGGAGCTGCTTTCCGATCTGTTTGATGCAAGTGAGGTGTTTGATTCTTCCAGACCGACGCCGGTACCTCCGATGAATGGCGGCTGATAAATAGCTGCTGGTCACGGAGTGAACAGTAACCGATAAATAGAAAGATTAAACAGAATTCCGCCAGCAGGCTTTCTTTTTGAAAGAAAATGTGATAATTTTATAGAAGAGAAACTGAAGGGAGTATGAAATGAAAAGAAAAGCATATTTAGCAGCTCTGGTAATGTGTATGGCACTTGCCGTAAATGGCTGTGGAAACGATAAAGAAACTGAGAATAAAGCTGCGCAGGAGCAGACAGAAACTACAACCGATACAACAGACACAGCAGATTCCCAGACGCAGGCAGAACCATACACCGATTCTACCGGTGCTACACGCCTTGTTTCTGTGGATAATGTGGAGAAATATATTACCATTGCAGACTATAAGGGGATAACTCTTGACAATTCTGTACAGGAAGTTACAGATGATGCTGTAGAAAACCGTGTTGCCGAGAATCTGAAGGACAATTCCGTAGAAGTGACGGATGAAAGCGCTGTTGTACAGGATGGGGATACCGTTACCATCAACTTCGTAGGAACCAGGGATGGCGAGGCGTTTGAGGGCGGAACCGGAAATAATTACGATCTTGTGATCGGAAGCGGAACCATGATCCCCGGATTTGAAGAGGGAATTGTTGGCATGAAGAAGGGAGAGACCAAGGACGTACCGGTTACTTTCCCGGAGAGCTACCGCAGCACAGAACTGGCTGGCAAGGACGCTGTTTTCCAGATCACAGTGCAGAGTTTCAAAAGACCGCCGGAACTGACCGATGACTGGGTAGCATCGAATACCGATTATACCACAACAGATGACTATAAAGCTTCTGTCCGCACACAGCTTGAGCAGGAAGCGCAGGATCAGGCGCAGAGCAGTCTGCGCAGTACAGCATGGACAACCATCTTTACCAATTCCGAGGTTGTGGAATACCCGGAGAAGGATGTTGAAGAGGCAGCGAAGACTTTCCGGAGCCAGGCTGAAGCTTATGCGAAGCAGGGAAACATGGAACTTAAGGATTTTGTAGAATCCCAGGGTGTTTCCATGGATGATTTTGAAGCGCAGTGCCAGCAGTATGCACAGGCGAAGGTAAAACAGGATCTGATCATCCAGGGAATTATGGATGCTGAGGGAATGACACTGGAAGACGAGGAAAGCCTTGCAATCCAGAACCAGCTGGTTGAGCAGTATGCATCAGGAGATCTGGCTGCGCTGATCGATACTTATGGACAGGTAGCTGTCGACGAAAGCATTGGACTTATGCGGGTTCAGGATTTCATTATTGCAAATGCAAATTATGATCAGCCTGCAGCAGATACGGCAGACAGCCAGGCAGCAGATGAGGCAGAGACTACAGATACAGCAGAGAATACAGATAATACCGGTGCAGCGGCTGACAGCGCATCAGAACCGGATGCCAGTGCAGATGCACAGGACACAGATTCAGAGAATTAATCCCGAGAGAGGAACTTAAATCATGATTATCAGAAATGGAGAAGTATTTCAGGAAGATGGAAGCTTCAAAGTCCAGGATCTGTATGTGGAAGATCATAAGATCGTGGCCTCTGAGGATGAAATAGCAGATAAAACAGTGATAGATGCAGCTGGGCTTAAGGTACTTCCAGGACTGGTTGATGTCCACAGCCATGGAGCATTCGGGCACGATTTTTCAGACGCAGATCCGGAAGGGCTTAAGATGATTCTGAAATATGAGAAAACGCATGGAATTACATCTTATTGTCCCACGTCCATGACATTGCCTGCGGAAGAACTGAAAGAGATTTTTTCCACTATTAAGACAGTAGGCGTTATGGAAGATGGTGCCACTGTGAGGGGAATCAATATGGAGGGACCGTTCCTGGATCCGAAGAAAAAGGGCGCCCATGTAGAAGGATATATCCGCAGAGCGGATGCTGCTTTTTTCAGGGAACTGAATGCCTATTCCGGAAATATGGTGAAGCTGGTAACTCTGGCTCCCAATATGGACGGAGCTATGGAGTTTATTGATGAAGTACATAATGAGGTTTGTATTTCACTGGGACATACAGCTGCTGATTATGAGACGGCCCGTGAGGCTATGCGAAGAGGGGCACATCATGTCACTCATCTTTATAATGCAATGCAGCCGCTGGCACACAGAGAGCCAGGACTTATTGGAGCCGCATCCGATGATGAAGCATGTATGGTGGAGATGATCTGCGATGGTATCCATATCCATCCGTCTGTGATCCGCGTCACATTCAGAATGTTTGGACCAGAGCGGATCGTGCTGATCAGCGATTCCATGATGGCGACAGGAATGGAGAATGGAACTTATCAGCTGGGCGGACAGGAAGTAACCATGAAAGACTGTAAGGCCACTTTAAAGGATGGCACCATCGCTGGTTCTGCAACGAACCTGTATGACTGCATGCGCAAAGTGGTATCCTTTGGCGTGCCGCTTAAGGAAGCTGTCTGGGCTGCTACACGAAATCCTGCGAAAAGCATTGGAATTTACGACGAAGTAGGTTCTCTTTCCGTTGGAAAAGAAGCCGATATCCTTCTGGTAACAGATGAACTGGAATTGAAGAAGGTATTATAAGATCAGAGCGAGTCTGAAAAAGGCTTTCTGCAGGATGTGCTTCACAATTCATAGGAATGATTTTTCAGACAAACTCTAGGGTAACAATAGGTATAGCTGTGGAGGTAATGAACAGCTACACCACAGATAAAGAGGGAAGATAAATGGATAGAAGGGTATTGCGCGAAAGAATGCGCAGGAAGCAGCGCCAGATCAGGAGACGTAAGATTATCAAGCTGGTAACTTACGTAGTGGCAATGGTGCTGGCTGTGATTTTTGTAATAAGGGGCGTGATTTTCCCAATTGTAAGCCGTATTGGAGGGAAAAGCACTGGAAGTTCCCAGCAGGTGCAGGCGGATGCCGAAGGAGAGGATACGTCAGATAGCGGAACGGATTCTACAGAGGCGCAGCGCCAGCCGTTGAAGGGACAGAGTGATGTTACAAAGGTGGCCTCCCTGACACCAGGCTGGCATGAGGATGACAATGGTCGCTGGTATCAGAATGCGGATGGTACATATTATACAAATGGTTTTGCAGAAATTGACGGAGTGGAATATGCTTTTGACTCAAACGGATATATGCAGACCGGATGGGTTACAAAGGGTGTCAATGACTACTACTTTAATGATGACGGTTCTTATAATCCAGAAAAGAAACGTCCTTTGATCGCACTTACCTTTGATGACGGACCGGGTCAGTACACAGACAAGCTGTTGGATTGCCTGGAAGAGAACAACGCCCACGCAACCTTCTTTATGCTGGGCCAGAATGTCCAGAGCTACCAGAGTGAAGTAAAACGTATGCTGGATATTGGATGCGAGATTGGAAACCATTCATGGGATCATAAAAATATGTTTGAGCTGAGTCTTGATGATGTAGCCAAACAGTTCAATGATGCGGACCAGGCTCTTATTGATGCCTGTGGACAGGCTTCTACTGTAGTGCGTGCACCATATGGAAACTGCGATGATGATATTATTTCAACTGTTGGAAAACCATTTATCATGTGGTCTATTGACAGTCTTGACTGGAGCTACATGGATGCAGATCTGGACTACAACGGAATTATGAATGACAGCGGACTGCAGGATGGTGCTGTGATCCTGATGCATGATATTCATGAGCCATCTGTGGAGGCAGCCATTCGCCTGATTCCGGATCTGATCGCACAGGGCTATAAGCTGGTAACCATCAGTGAGATGGCACAAGCCAAGAATGTTACACTGCAGCCTGCAAGATATGCAGAGTTCTGGCAGAGTGCCCTGGATGAGGGACTGGTACCTGGATATGCTGGAAACAGTTCTTCTGAGGATGCTTCTTCTGAAGACAGCTCTGAAAGCGGCAGTTCGGATGATAGTTCAGAAGATTTCAGCGACGGTTCCGGAGATGGAAGCGATGAAAGTGACGGAAGCGACGGATACACGGACGGCAGTGAAGATGGAGATGAGGATTTCAGCTCTGATTCAGGCGAATAAAGTTTGCGCATCAACTGCTGCTTCCTGAGCACTGCGCAAGAAGCAGCGGCTCTGTTATACATTGCAAAGCTGGTCATTTTGAAAGAATTGAACAGTAATATGAAATACGCTTGTACTTAAGAGAAACATGCAAAGTACAGGCGTATTTTTTTACAGGAAAAATTGGTTTAACTGTATGTTTTTTATAAATAATAGACAATTTTGTGGTGACATGGACAGAAAGAATATGCTATAATGTGCATAAGAAATTGAAAGTTTAGGGAGGTAACTTTCGGATGGGAGAGAAATTACAGTTTACAGAGCTTGACCAGTATCTGTTTGGTCAGGGAACCCATTATGATGTTTACAGGAAGCTTGGTGCGCACCCGATGAAACGAGGGAAAAAAGAAGGCGTTTATTTTGCAGTATGGGCACCTAATGCACAGGCTGTTTCTGTAATTGGAGAGTTTAACGACTGGGACGAGCAGGTATCCCCAATGAAAAAGGTAGGCCCTATTGGTGTATTTGAGGTGTTTGTCCCTGGAGCGAAGATTGGACAGCTGTATAAGTTTTTCATTATAGGAATGCATGGGGAGCACATTTATAAGGCAGATCCTTATGCAAATGAGGCAGAATTAAGACCGGGAACCGCTTCCAGGATCACGGATATCGGAGCGTATAAATGGAAAGATGCCACCTGGATGAAGAACCGCCAGAAGTTTGACGAGAACAAGGATGCAATGGCAATTTATGAAGTCCATCCTGGTTCCTGGATGAAGCATCCGGCTACTGAGGAGGATGAGAAGGGCTTTTATAATTACAGGGAGCTTGCGGTGAAATTGGCCCGGTATGTAAAGGATATGGGATACACCCATGTAGAATTGATGGGAATTGCAGAGCATCCATTTGACGGATCCTGGGGATATCAGGTGACTGGTTATTATGCACCAACCTCCCGTTATGGAACCCCTCAGGATTTTAAATACATGGTAGATTATCTTCACAGACAGAAGATTGGCGTGATCCTGGACTGGGTGCCGGCTCATTTTCCAAAAGACGCTCATGGGCTTGTGAATTTTGACGGAACCGCAGTTTATGAGCATGCAGATCCAAGACAGGGGGAGCATCCGGACTGGGGCACGAAGATTTATAATTACGGCAGACCAGAGGTAAAGAACTTCCTGATCGCAAATGCCCTGTTCTGGATTGAAGAGTGCCATGTGGACGGTCTTCGTGTTGACGCGGTTGCATCCATGTTGTACCTGGATTACGGCAAGAATGATGGCCAGTGGGTTGCCAATAAATATGGTGGAAACCAGAACCTGGAAGCAATCGAGTTTTTTAAGCATCTGAATACGGTAGTCCTTGGAAGAAACCATGGAACCGTGATGATCGCAGAGGAATCTACTGCATGGCCGAAGGTAACCGGCAAGGCAGAGGATGACGGCCTTGGATTTTCCCTGAAGTGGAATATGGGCTGGATGAATGATTTCCTGGAGTACATGAAGCTGGATCCTTATTTCCGTAAATTTAATCACAATAAGATGACATTTTCCATGACCTATGCGTACAGCGAGAAGTATATACTGGTGATTTCCCATGATGAGGTTGTTCATCTGAAGAAGTCCATGCTGGAAAAAATGCCTGGAGAGCCAGATGATAAGTTCAAGAATCTGAAGGCTGCTTATACCTTTATGTTTTGTCACCCGGGCAAGAAGCTTCTGTTCATGGGACAGGAATTCGGCCAGCTTCGGGAGTGGAGCGAGGAGAGAGAACTTGACTGGTTCCTTCTTGGTGAAGAGAAGCACTGTGATCTGAAGGATTTTGTGCAGGCACTTCTGAAAATGTACCGCAAATATCCTGCGCTCTATGCAATGGACACAAATCCGTCCGGTTTTGAATGGATCAATGCGGATGACGGGGACAGAAGTATTTATAGTTTCGTAAGGAAGTCACCGACTGGAAGAAACAATCTTCTGGTGGTATGCAACTTCACACCGGTAGACCGTCCGGATTACCGTGTAGGAGTTCCGAAAAAGAAACAGTATACTCTGGTTCTGGATGAGAATGGACAGACGGAGAAGAAGGTATTTAAGGCAGAAGCCAGTGAGTGCGATAATCGTCCGTTTTCCTTTGCATATCCGCTTCCAGGATATGGAGTGGCTGTGTTCAAGTATTAAAAATGACTAAAGAATTGGGAAAAACAGGGTTTGGTTTGTGACTGTTGGGGATTTTTCCCAGAAGGTCAAAAATTTGTTGCTATTTGGAAAAAGTTGCGATATAATGAGCCCGAACGAAAAGAAATGGAAAAGTTGTGCATGTTGAAAGGAGAATATTGACATGAAAGTATCTAATATTAAAGACATTCAGAAATTTTTTGATGTAGTAGACAGCTGCGCTGGTAAAGTAGAGCTTGTAACTGGCGAAGGTGACAGACTGAACCTGAAATCTAAATTATCACAGTATGTATCTCTTGCAAACATCTTCTCTAATGGTGAGATCCCGGAGCTTGAGATCGTTGCATATGAGAAAGAAGACATTGATAAGCTTATGCATTTCATGATCAACGGCTGATCTGCATAAATCTGTGAAATTAGGATAAATATATTAGGGGATGTGACGTAGTCATGTCCCCTTTTCTGGCAGGTATAGCAAAGGTGTTACGTTGATCCTGGGAGACAGGATGGTCGTTGCTATACAGACAGGAATGAATAACCAGGGGGTATCGGTGCTTCCTGGTCATAGCTTTTTGTGCGAAAATCCCGGCACCAGAGCTGGACGTGCCCCAAGGTATTACGAAGCATGAAAGAAATTGTAATATTTTGGGGGACGAATCTGCTTTGGCGCCCTGTATCATAGAAAGGGGAAATACAAAATGGTAAAGATTGACATTATTTCCGGTTTCCTTGGAGCCGGTAAAACAACTCTTATTAAGAAACTTCTGAAAGAGGCCTTTGAAGGCGAGCAGGTAGTGCTGATCGAGAACGAGTTTGGTGAGATCGGTATTGACGGCGGATTCCTGAAAGACGCTGGAATCGAGATCCGTGAGATGAACTCCGGATGCATCTGCTGCTCCCTGGTTGGAGATTTCGGTGCTTCCCTGAAGGAAGTAGTAGAGAAATATCATCCGGACCGTATCCTGATCGAGCCATCAGGTGTTGGAAAGCTTTCCGATGTGATCAAGGCTGTACAGGGTGTAGAAGAGGATGTTGATATTCAGCTGAACAGCTACACCACAGTTGTGGATGCAAAGAAATGCAAAATGTATATGAGAAACTTTGGTGAGTTCTTTGACAACCAGGTTCAGTATGCAGGGGCCATCATTATGAGCCGTACCGATATTGTAGATGAGAAGAAAGCAATGGAGTCTATGGAACTGCTTCGTTCTATCAATGAGAAAGCTGCCATTATCACCACCCCTATTGAGAAACTGGATGGAAAGAAGATCCTGGAGGTTATGGAGCATCCGGTATCTCTGGCAGATGAGCTTCTGAATGAGGAGCATGAGCATCATCATCACCATGATGATGAGTGCGGCTGTGGACATGACCACGAACATGAGCACCATCATCACGACCATGACGATGAGGATGACCACGAACATGAGCATCACCATCACGATCATGACGATGAATGCGGCTGTGGACATGACCACGAACATGAGCATCATCACCATCACCATGACCATGACGATGAGTGTGGTTGTGGACATGACCACGATCATGAGCATAACCATCACCATGACGATGAGTATGGCTGCGGACATGACCACGATCATGAGCATCATCACGACCATGATGATGAGTGCGGTTGTGGACATCATCACCATCATCATGCAGACGAAGTATTCACCAGCTGGGGACGTGAGACCATTAAGAAGTTCACAAGAGAGGGACTGGAGAAGATGTTGGAGAGCCTTTCCGCTTCTGAAGAGTATGGCGTGATCCTTCGTGCTAAGGGAATGCTTCCGGCAGAGGACGGAACATGGATCTACTTCGATA
>OLRJ01001812.1_pt1 | contig 17341 bp, 17 predicted proteins | sample 1672741 | NCBI WGS metagenome assembly OLRJ01 (sample SAMEA3136719, study PRJEB25190) | human gut metagenome | biome: human gut; feature: human-associated habitat; material: faeces | place: Austria | collected 2013
GGTTAAAATGGGGAAAACCTCATTTTAACTTGTACTAAATCTTGACATAGGACCATAAACATTCCATATAACATCAGATAGTTGATAGTATATTTTTAAATCTTCCAGGTGTTCCTTAACCCAGTCTACTCTTCTAGCATGCTTTGTTGCATAGCATTTCTTTTTACCATCGACAAACATTTTCTGATACTCCAGCTGAATTTCATAAGGATTTCTAGAAAAATTAAAATCCTTTACCTCTGCTACATATATATGATGCATCTCATTATCTATTATTAGCACATCAATGTCTCCTAATGTATTTCCATTCTTGTCAGCTACAGGCTTTTTATTAATCCTATCAACATTCGAATCAATAACAAACACTTCCATATCTGACAAGATATCTGAAATTAATTTATTAAATTTTCTTCCCCTATCATCACTAATTCGTCCTATCAAAGTGCACATCTTATCATTTTTTGTTGATATTTTGCCCTCATAAATCAAGTCTGTCACATACATAAGCATATGATATAATTGTCTATTACCCCATATTATCATATCGTTTCTGATTATTACTGGCCGCCTATTAAAAGAATATGCACGATTAAATCGCCATGGATATACATCTTCTTTCCTAAACCCAGATGGCACTTTCAAAAAATCATCTCTTTCAGTCAAAGAAATATCCTTAATTATGGCTATTGCTATTTCATTAGATAGCTTCTCATCAATTTGAACAATATATTCTATAAGTTTTTCCTTAGGTGCTATATAAACTTCCTGCTCTTCTCTCTCCTTACCATATTCTATCATCCCCATTATTAACCTACAAAATTGAGTAAAAGAATACCCATACTCAGCCTGAAAAGCAATATCTAAAGAATCTGAATAATCTTCATGATTGATGGTATATTTTTTATGAAAATCACTAGAAGATTTATAATATAACTGTTCTCTTCTATATTTATCGCCATATTGATATATTGTATAAAATTCATCCTGCTTCATTCCTATTCGGTCCGATTTCAATATTTCAACTGGCGTATTAAAAATGTTATAGTGAAACAAGTCATTCTTATATGCCCACTCTATAATAAGTGAGCATATTGCCAATATATATTCATATTTTCCTATACCAAGTGTCACCTCACCTTTAGGCGGTTTAGCAGCAACGTATTCCATCATGAATTTTAATGCTAATGATACTCGATTCAAATTATTGTATTCTGTTATATATTGTTCCTCTTTTTCAGGATAACATGACAACTCATAAGCATAAGTCTTTTCTGCAAGCATTAGCTTGTATAAAACTTCTTCCAAATCAGAATAAATCGCTTCTACCAAATGATGTGAACTTAATACCTCAATCTCTTCTTGTAACATTTTATATAACATTCCTACAACTTCATTGGCAATCATTGTTCTTTTCTCATCTGGAATAACTCCATATGTCCATTTACTACTTTGTAATATAGATTTCCCTATTATATCAAGCAAATAATCCTCGTCTTCTTCTCGAACAATCCTATCCGCAGTAAACAATATTGGTTTATAATATGGTTTATCCTGAAAATCCAAAGAAAATATTTTTCTCCTCATCGGATTATCAAACAATTTATCTAACCTATCCTCATAAGCAACTGGCTCATATGCATTATTATTTAAAATATCCAAAAGCATCTGGCACAATTCTTTTTCCTTTGCATTCGTCTTACAACTCATTTGACTATATGCCTTAGGTGTCCATACCAAATTATAATGTCTGCCTCTTTTTTCAACACGAATTAAATCTGATACAGTAATATCCTCAGTTGGAGCATAATAATAGGCTTTCTTATCACCCTCCAATATTATTGAAAAATGATATAATGTATTCAATAGTTCCATATCTTCAATAATATCTTTGCATTCTGCCAGCCAATAAGATATAGTGTCCATAATTGAAAAATTCAAATTAACATCTGCCTTTTCCTTTATTTCTCCAGATGTAATCCAAATAATACAGTTATTATAACGAATACATAATGTACTCCTTTTTGTCTCCATCATGCATTCTTCGGTGTACATATTTCTCATTTCATCACACAAGACCACTCTCGTTTTCCAACCATCTTCATAAGAATCAATCAATACAGCCCCCTCATTCCTTATTGACTGATTAATATAATCAATGGAATCTCCTGGAGCAATCAAAAGTGTAGTATTATACGGATTAAAATCATCATTCAAATAAAATGAATACTGATTACTTGTATATATGCTGATAGCATTTAGCTCACTAAATAAATTTGGTATTTGTGTGCTTACTTTCTCTTTTGCACGTATATATCTTGGTACAAAATTCTCTTTTTTTCGTTCATTGACACTTATACAATGCAATTCAAATGGATTCAATTGTAATGACTTATATTTAGATGGATTTTTAGCTACTCTTAGTCCCATTCCTCTTCCAAATCCACTAATTATCAACAGACAATAGATATCATTCCTTTCGATAGCATTTTCTTGCATTTTTTCAAAAAAATATTTCATTCTCTTCTCAAATAACAAAGTATGCTTTTCATCAGGATATTCTGAGTGCATTGTTCTTTCTGAATAGTCACAAGCATCATCACATACAAAAACAGTCAACATTAACTGATTATTATACACATTTACGATACATTCTTTATAATATGCATTATTTATTAACTCAATTCCAAGCATGCTCTCCTTTATTTTGTGATGTCCCAATGCTTCTAGTGACTTACGGCAATCTCGCCATACATAATTGTTATATCTATTTATCACCTTATCCTTTATTCCAAACTCTGAAGCTATTTTTAATGCCTGAAAAAAAAGAAAATTTGGTAATAGAGAAACATTAAGTAATATAATTGTATTGTCTCTGCAATTTCTCACAAATGGTTTACTGTAAAATGGTCTATTATTCATTGAACCCACATTACCACTTCCGAAAGGCATAATTATTTCTTCTAGTAAATCAGAATAATCTTTCAGAAACAACTGTATTCTCTGTTCATCAAACACAACGCATTCCGCATATTCTTTGACCTTTTCACTATCTGGTATCACCACATACTTTCCTTCATCAGATGCTATTTCACATTCCTTTATGCTTATTTTTCTAGCTATTTCCTCTGATAATCCCAATATAAGCATCATCAATCTTCCAATTTTCTGGTTGTATTCTTTAGGAAAGTCATTTTCATAATTGAACAATATATCTATAAGCATTTGAAGATTATAAGCGGGTGTATTATCAATTCCATTAAAAACCGTATAATTATCAATCAACATTACATTCTGATAGAAAGCATTTTCATTCGGGTCAATAGACAATGCTAAATTAGTTTCATTTATTTTTCCTATTAATTTCTTAAACTTTCCAGCACTCATCTTATATGTGGAATTGTATGTATTTTCCTCTTCACAAATAATACCTGCTATCAAGGAATCTAATAAAACAGATTTATTTTGGTTATGAGGCATTAAATTTAAACCTGATATTCTTGCTAAGACATCATAAACATCATACTTTTTTATCTCGTCAGATATGTCCTTCAATTCATCTATCGTTTCTTGACTTTCAAATATATCATCAAACTTCATGATTTCATTAAAAAAATCCATATTTTCCCCTTTCTGTATATATAATCACTTTATTCAAATAACTCAAAATCTATAAAATAACCTCACCAGACAACATTCCAGTGAGGTCATATAATCACGCTTTCTGTTTAGGCACAAACTCAATCTTAAGAGCCATCCCCATACCATCCGCTAATCTTTTAAGCAAATTAACAGAAGGGTTTCGTGTTCCATTCTCAAGCTTGCTGATATCAGCCTGATTAATACCAGTGCGTTCAGCCAGTTCCTTCTGTGTCATATTCTGAGAAGTACGAGCATCCACGATAGCTCTTATAACATCCATCTCAGGCTGAATAGCTTCATATTCTTTTCTGAACTCATCATCTTTCAACTGCTTAGAAAGCATATCATCAAATGTTCTCATCCTTCATCACCCTTTCTATGAAATCTTTTCTTCTATCCTTTGCAATCTGAATCTCCTCTTTAGGAGTTTTCTGTGTCTTTTTAACAAATCCGTTCGTCAGTATTATTTTTCCCTCATAATAGAAAAAATATAAGACTCTGGTAATATCACTCCCGAATTTACAACGCAATTCAAATATTCCGTCATCCAGATGTTTACTGTAAGGTTCTCTAAGCATATTTCCCTTTTCTTGTAATATTCCCAGCAATCCAAATATTTTAGCTCGCATCTTAGAATTAACAGAATCCAGAAATTCTTCTACTGGAACTTCGCCATTTTCTTTTTCATATGCTATCAGTTTAAATTCTGTCATGTAATCACCTTTGTAAATATTATATGGCATATATACCATAATGTCAATTATCCATTTAATATAATCATACCGAGCTATTTCTCTAAAAACGTGTAGTAAGTGTGTAGTAGAGCACTTTTCCAGCCAAGAAATGGCTTATTTATAGGCTTTGTAGGAGTATCTAGTGATATTGCCGTGACACACCATCAATTTTGCTAAATCAATTTAAAATACCTCAACGCATCCTTAATATACTCCACCTTCTCCTGTGGACACTGCTTCACCTCTGGATTCTTTTTCTTGGACTTATTATAATTCTCACCCATGTCCAAACCACACATCCGCTTCACCTGTGCAATATAAGAAGTATGCACATTCACACCATACTTGTTCTTCACATAATCCTTAATCTTCTGATAAGTAGCCTTTTCTTCTGGTGTGTAGTTGCTCTCTTCATCAGGCTCCATTGTAACCTCAATCTTAGGTGTATCTCTTTTTATGGATAATTTGACAACCGTCTCATTTTGTGTATCATTGTCTAAACTTAGGGTAAACTCTTTTTCTATAATCGGCAACTTAAATTCTATGGATTTCAGCCACTGACCATTTTCTTTGCGTTCTTCGTAAATCTGTACATTATCCACTAACTGTGACAGGAACTCTCGTTTCTCAGCTTCGTTCATTTGGGCATATAGCTTATCAAAGAAAATGAGTGCCTTGTAGATATTGTCTCCGGTAATCTTGTCTGCCAGCAGAGCGCGTTTCTTAGTTTTTGCAGATATAAGCAATTCCTCTGCTTCATCTATTTTATCATAAGTCTTGTACAAACGGTTCTCTAAATCTGTTTTTCTTCGCTGATAATGTTTATCCTCATAATCAAGAGAATCAATATCTGACAAGATCGTATCTTTATTATGATATAGCTGTCTTAATTGTTTTTCGTAATTTGCTATTTCCTGATCTAATGCGCTTGTGTCTACTTCCATATTTATCTTGCTGCGTATTAAATCCGAAAATTTAGGATTGCTAACCAGTTTACTGATCACCTCTGCAACAGAAGCATCCAGCATTTCTTCATGCACCTGTTTTTTTGTAATCACACTTATGACCTCTAGTCATATTTCTGTGTTTGCAGCCATAATAATAAAAATCCTTATAGTTACTTCCATCCTTGCGTTTCTTAATAGACTTGTTGCCATACATTCCTGCACCGCAGACAGGACATTTCAAAATTCCTGATAATAGATGAATCTTTTCTCTCTTGTCACGATTGACCTTTTCATACTTTTTAGCCTGTGCCGCCACCTTGACCTGCGCCTGCTCCCATACTTCTTCTTATACAAGAGCTTCGTGCAGACCATCTACTAACAGGTAATCGTCTTTCTTAACCTGCCTATACTCATTTCTTGTACCATGAACCTTTTCTGTCCGTCTTCTTCCATAAGAGATTTTGCCACTATAAACCGGATTCTGTATAATCCTTCTGATAAGAGCAGCATCAAATAACGGATTTTTACCATTCCGTCTGGCTATCTTATGGATTCCATGATTTTCAAGATACTTTGCAATTCCATTTGCACCCAAATCCGTATTTACATATTGGTCAAATATCATTCTGATGGCAACTGCTTCTTCCTCATTGACTTCCAGTTTTCCATCAATGAGAGAATATCCATATGGTGCAAAACCACCGTTCCATTTACCTTCCCTGTCTTTCTGCATCCTTCCTTCCATTGTCTGAACACGAATGTTCTCACGTTCAATCTCTGCCACTGCTGACAGAACAGATATCATAAGCTTCCCGGCATCTTTGGATGAATCTATTCCGTCCTCCACACAAATCAGATTCACTCCAAAATCCTGCATTACTTGTAATGTTGCAAGTACATCTGCCACATTTCTTCCAAATCTGGAAAGTTTAAATACAAGAACATAAGATACTCCTTCTTTTCCTGACTTAATATCCTCCATCATCTGATTAAATGAAACTCTTCCCTCTATTGATTTGCCGGATTTTCCTGCATCCTCATACTCACCGGCAATTTCATATTCATTATAGTCGCAGAACGCTTTCATTTTTGTTTTCTGTGCATCCAGAGAATAGCCATCTATCTGCATGGTTGTCGAGACACGGGTGTAAAGATACACTTTTATCTTTTCTTTAGACATTCTTACCACCTCATAATATCATTTTTTCGGTCAGAGTATGACCGCTAATTATATTTTTTTATCTGGCAATGAAAGTAATCTGTCTATTACCGGATGAATGATTGCTGTCTCTGTAATCTGATTGATGGCACAAAGTTTCTTCCCTGCATCCTTACTGGATGCTCCACAATGATAAACCAGTTCTGTCTTTTCCCCATAATCAAGTATAATTAACCTGTCGTGACAATCCGGATTAGGCTTAATCCGAATCGTTGGATATTCATTTTGAAAATCCTTCACTAAAGAGTTCGTAAGAAATCCTCTCCCACCTTTTCCATTCTCTGTGAATAAAACAACTTCCACGCCATCTGCTTTCTGTGAAAGGTGTTGTAATGATTTTGCATTCATATAATCATCCACAACATAGATTGATTTATTTGCCTGTTGGTAGATTTCTATGTATGCAATGTCAGCTTCTAACTTCTGGCCTTTATAAATAACAAAATCCTTTTTATCCTTATCAGTAATAAAGTTATCTGCTAAAATGGTTACATCTTTTTGAATGAACTCTACCTTTTTCTCCATTCGATTCTGTCTCTCAGTTATCGATCCAACCTTCGCTGTTAAAAGTTCCATTTCATTTCTAGTAACAAACTGTTGATTTTGACTAATATAGTGACGCATCTCCCTAAAAGTACGCATTATAAATATACTCTGCTGTTCTGCCAATTCTCCACGAAGAACTGTCGCAAGCATATAAATTCCTTGTTCTGTAAATGCGTATGGTAATTTTCTACGCCCTCCTTCTTGCCCTTCAAAATAATTTATATTCCGTGAAGTCACAAATTGTGATTTCACCAATTCCACTTCTTCTTTAGTTAGTTGAAACATAAAATCTTCTGGAAATCTTGTCAAATTACGTTTTACCTGTTGATTTAAATTTTTAACTTGATAACCATAAATTTCTGCCAAATCCTGATCCAACATTACTTGCTGTCCACGAAGTATGTACACCTTACTCCGAATAGCATCTGTAGTAATCAACTCTTTTGTTCCTTCCATTCTTCCTCCCAACCAATCGATTACAATTTCTATAAATTGCTGATTCCTATTCTGTTGCTATGAAATCACACATCCCTTGTTATTAGCATTCCTTGTATATTCCATATTCTTGCCCTTCGGACAAGAAGCATCCCTCGCTCAAAGAACTCGGTCAATTGTGACTTCACAGACTATTTCTCCACAATGCTTTCCATCTGCTCCAGTTTCTGCAATGCCTTCATATATGCCATCAATCTTTTATACTGCTCGTCTCCAAGGCTATGAATCTGCTTCAATATCTTAATATCCGACCTGGTAACTTCATAATCCATATCTGCATCTTTATACTCTGGATCGATTCCTTTTCCCGTTAAAAGCTGTTCCGGTGTAATATCCAATGCGTCACATATGGATAACAGACAGTCTGCTTTTGGATTCGTCTTTTTCTTTTTCCAATCACTAATGTTACTTGTTGCAATCCCAGTTCTTCTCGACAGTTCCAACTGACTCATGTTCTTCTGCTCCATTATGTAAAAAATTCTTTCACTGATAATCATATGTGTTCCTCCGTTATATTTTATATCCGTATTTATCGTTTTTATTTCCGTTTATACGGTCATACTATCATGCCGCAGCATTTCTTTCAATAGAAATGATAATACTTCTGAATTTCTCAATATTTTCTGTTTTATATAATTCCATGTATAACTGTTTTATTCTCTTCATGCGAAGATAATTATCAGGATCCGGTAATTGGTCCAGTTCCATTGCGTCTGCATACTTTGCCACCATTTCTCCAATAAAATTCGCCAAATCACTCCATGCATCTCTTTCTTTTATAACCACTTTATTTTTAATCATAATTGAAATCCTTTCTGCCATTGTTATCCATCATATCCTATCCAAGATACTATTCTTTCGTTCAGATAGGATATGATAGATATTATTAAAATTAGTATTGTTAATATTAGTCTTATTAGATTTTGATTTTTTCAGTTCCAGACCTGTAGAAATAAAAACTCTGTAATCGTAAAAATCAAAATTTCTGACTGTGATTTTTACGTCTTATGTGCTTTGATTTTTTCTTATGTGGATATCTTTCAAAACACTTTCTTTAAATAGAGCTTGTTAGGTTTTCCAAGTCCCTGTCTCCTACGTTCAAGTGCCCCGAATGTCTCCAGTTCGTCCAATAACTTGCAGGCTTTTTGTGTTCCACAATTCAATATCTCACAAATATTTATTACAGAATAATAGATAAATACTCTTCCGTTTTCGTCCACCCATCCATTTTTTATAGACAATGAAACCCTATCTAAAAAGATTGCATATAAAAGTTTTGCATCTATTGACAACCCCAAAAAGCATGCATCATCTATTAAACATTTTGGTAACTTGAAGAAAGTAAACTTCTCTTCACCAGTACAGTAATTAAACGTCGGCTTAATGCACAGATTTTCTATTCCATTTCTTCCAAGCCTCTGTTCTTTTTCTAAATTTCTCATAAATAAAGTCCTTCCTTTCATTTTTTCTCAAATTGGCAAGCAGTGCCCCGGTATATACCCGGCGCATTTTTGCTTGTTGGGGAAAATGCCCCAATCCCCTCGAACTGCGGATAAACCGCAGAGCCACGCTAACTCTTTTTATTAATTCACTTTCTCTTCTTTGAATCTTCCTCATATAGATGAATAACTACTTCAAGTGCCTTTTTTAGAAGCTCTGTTTGCTCATTATTCATCTTTTTTTCTTCAATATCCTCTTCATACAGCTTCCCCGTTTCATTTGCTTTCTTAGCATACTGATTGAGATTATTACTAATCCTTGTATGTAAAGATATTACCCGGTTCAAATCAGGCCATTCCGGGATTATTACATACCCGTTTAACACCATCTTCTGATATACGCACTCATATTTTGAACTCCGGCTTCCTTCATCCGATCATGCAATATTTCCGCCTCCTCCGGTTTAAATTTAACATAAATACCTTTTGAATACTCTTTCACTTTGCAGCATTTCCTCCACTCTTCTTTTGACTTTGTTTTTAGGAATCACTCTTTTGGGGCAATTAGTGATTTCTAAAATTGGGCAACAAAAAAGCAACCGATATTACTCGATTGCCACGTTGTTACTCCTGCGAAACTATTCCCTTTTCAAAAAATTTGTAAATATTGCCTGAGTGATTTTGTGAACTTTTCCCTTCAAAAAGCATTACAAATTGATAATAGTTTTTTGAAAATTATTGTTCTCAAGTTTCTATCAAAATTATAAAAAGCCCAAACCACAAGGGTTTGAGCTTCATTCGTGCATTCACATTTTCTGTTTTTGGGTATAGAATCTCCGCTTTCAAATATAGAATATTGGTTTGATTTTGTCAAGTCTTACTTGCAATAATGCAGCCACCTATTCTCTTATCAACGTATATAAATTACTTCCTTTTTCATCCATTCCATTGAAGTATGTAGTGTGATTCATTTCATAATAAACTGCGTACGTAATTCCACCACCACCATCACGGGTGCCCAACACTTCCACTTCTCCTTCTGTAGGTATTGTAAATGTTACTGGTGCATTTGTAATCATAAATGGTTCTCCTAATGATGTACCATTTACAAAAACTTGTACATAATCACCATCTTCGGCTGCATAATCCCACACATACAATGTCGTTTCTACATTATCCGAATCATGCGTTATGGTCATATCGCCTCCAACATAGTTTTCATCACTTGCCATAAGTTTTGTACCTGCCGCTAAAGAAGTAGATATATGTGTTTCCAATGCACTTGCAGCCTTTTCGCTTGTGTCAACAGACTTACTTGTCGAACCCATGCTGTAAACTATCATAGATATGATACCAACTGCAAATACTACCCATGCACCCTTTTTAATTCTCTTTGTAAAAGCAGACTGTTTACTTTCTACGTTGTCTCTTTGTGGATCAATTTCAGGAATGTATTCTCTTTCATCCTCTAATGGTGTGTACTGATTTGATTCAACACCTTGTGGTGTACTCCTAACGTCTTGTCCTTTTGAATCTTCTCTTATTTCCTTCATGACTGCACCTCTATTCTACTCTATCATACTTATGAAGCACCATTGGATTTTTCTTAAGATATATACACATTACAATACGGCATATTATAACCTGAAGAATCATAATGATGATTGTTGCTATATGTCTCGGAGCACTAATGACTTGAAACCCTTTAGCCAATATTGCTTCTGCAATAGATAATACAAGAAGATGCATGGTCATAATCATGCTCAATGGATAAAGCCATGGAAGTTTATAATAACATCTTCTAAAGGCAGGTACCCACCCTGTGATTCCAAATACCAGCCCAGACAAAACCAGGAATACAAAACCAATTGTGGTTGATGAAAAACCTGATTTCAACATAACGACAATATCTCCGAAGAGTATCCCCAATATTACAATAAACATAAACAAGAGTGTCCATATAAGCACACCAAAGAACCATAAGATTGCAAATGCATTCGCTATTTTATTTTTCATTTTCCTATGCCTCCTTAATGTCTGTTTCTGTTATAATCGTAAGATCTTCTCTGGTAAGTTCTGTTACATTACTTAATCGTAACGCTTGATTATTCAGCGAACGTTCAAATACGTTTCTAACATATCGCCCATTACCAAATTGTCTGTCTTCTTTTGCAACAGTAAGTTTATTTCTAAATGCTACTCTTCCAGCCTCACTTAAAACATAGCCTTGCTCTGAATACAAGCCATCCGCTATCTGTAACAATTCATCTGTTGTATAATCCGGAAATTCTATAATATTGGCAAATCTCGATTGTAACCCTGCATTTGCTTCAAGAAAATGCTGCATATCATCACGGTAACCAGCCAATATCACTACCAGTCTATCCCGGTTATCGTCCATCATTTTCACAAGCGTATCAATTGCTTCCTGCCCAAAATCATTTTCACCGCCTTGTGCTAGTGCATATGCTTCATCTATAAACAAAACACCACCCAATGCAGTTTCTATAACCTCTCTTGTCTTAATTGCTGTCTGCCCAACATAACCTGCAACCAGTCCCGACCTGTCGGTTTCTATCAGTTTATTAGTCTGAATAACATTCATATTATATAGTACATCCGCAACTGTTCTGGCCATCATTGTCTTTCCAGTTCCCGGATTACCTGCAAATATCATATGCAGGGTCTGGGTTGTATCCGTTTTAAGTCCAGCCTTTTTTCTTTCTGACTGTAACTTTAATCTGGCGTTCAAACTTCTTATGTATCTTTTTACCGATTCAAGCCCTATCACTTTTGATAATTCATTTTCCAAATCAAAACCCGATACACTTGTTGAATCTGCCTTTACATCTGCCGGAATAATCACCGTCAAATCATTTTCTGTTACATCTGTAGTGGCAATTCGAGAACTCTGTCTCCGTATAATATCCTCAACAAAATTTCTTACCATACGTCCATTGCCTGATGAAGCATTCGCATGTCGTTTTAATCTGATGATTTCTTCCTCAATTACTCGATCTGTTCCCTCTGCCAGAATGAATCCCCTGCGACTAATCATTTGTTTGCTGATATCAAACAATTCTGTTGCAGAATAATCAGGGAAATCTATTCTTAAAGGGAATCTTGATTCCAAACCCGAATTAGACTTCAAGAAGTCACCCATTTCTTTACTATATCCTGCCAGAATTACGATAATCTCACCTTTATAATCCTCAATCAGTTTAACCAATGTATCAATACATTCCTGTCCAAAACTACCGCCACCATTTGTGATAGAATATGCTTCATCAATAAACAGAACACCGCCAATTGCAGATTTAAATACTTCCTCTGTTTTCTTTGCAGTTTGTCCTACATACTCTGCAATTAATCCTGCTTTGTCAGTTTCCACAAGTTGACCTTTTTTTAGAATGCCCATGGATTTAAACATATCAGCTACTACTCTAGCAATAGTTGTTTTACCAGTCCCTGGATTTCCTGCAAATATCATATTTAATGACTGTGTTGTGTCAACTTTAAGATCTGCTTTCATTCTTTTCTCTGTTGCCAAACACATTCTATATTGTGTTCGCACAAAATCTTTAACCGATTTCAGTCCTATAATTTGCGAAAGTTCTTTCTCAAGATCAAAGCTCTTAAGTTTATCTTCTTTGATGTCCTCCGAAATGATTAAATTCATATCTGTTTGTTCCACATTATTTTCAACAATACGTACTGATTGCCTACGAATAATCTCCTCAATCAGATTGCGAACCATGCGCCCATTACCAGCATTCACCGATGCGAACTGTTTCTGATCAATTATTTCATCTCTGAATGCTTTAACTCCATCACTCTCTAAACGGAATCCTCTTGATTCAATCATTTTAAGCCCAATCTGATACAGCTCATCCGCCGAATAATCAGGGAACTCGATGAATAGTGGAAATCTTGATTCCAATCCGGAATTTGCTTTCATAAATTCCTTCATTTCTTTACTGTAACCAGCGAGAATCACTACAATTTCTCCCCTATAGTCTTCAATGAGTTTTACAAGAGTATCTATACATTCCTGCCCATAGCTACTTCCGTCATTGGTAATGGCATAAGCTTCATCAATGAACAACACACCACCTAATGCAGACTTAAACACTTCTTCGGTCTTTTTTGCCGTTTGCCCTACATATTCTGCAATAAGTCCTCCTTTATCTATTTCAACTAACTGTCCGGATTTTAGAATATCCATCGAATGAAACATTTCAGCAACCACTCTAGCCATAGTGGTTTTTCCAGTTCCAGGATTACCTGCAAATATCATATTTAATGACTGTGTTGTATCTACACTTATATTCGCATCTTTTCGTCTCTTATTCGCCTGAATCATTGTATATTGAGTTCGTATAAATTTTTTAACGCTTTCCATTCCAATAATTTCTGCCAGACTCTTTTCAAGATCAAATTCTACAATTTTATCAAATCCAAAGTCCGCATCAATAAGTTCTTCCATATCGGCTGTTAAATCGTTAATAACTCTTTGAGACTGTTTTATTATAGCAGCTTCGATTAAATTCCTTACCAATCTGCCATTTCCACCATCATTTTTACCTTTTATTTGATGTTTTTCAAACTGACGACGTAGTCCCTCTTCGCAATTCGTATTAAGTTTATATCCCTTAGATAACGCTGTTACTTTCGCAATTTCATACAATTCATCAACTGTGTAGTCTTCAAAATGTACTATATTAGGGAATCTTGATTTAAGGCCAGAATTGGCTTTCAAGAAATCCTGCATTTCATCTTCGTATCCCGCCAAAATTACTACAAGATTATCTCTGTTGTCTTCCATACCTTTCACTAATGCATCTATCGCTTCCAATCCAAAAGCATCATTCTTGTCTCTACACAGTGAATAAGCTTCATCAATAAAAAGAACTCCACCTATAGCCGCTCTGATAACATCAGTGGTTTTAACTGCAGTATGACCGGCATACGGTCCGACCAAATCCGCTCGTGTCACCTCACACAGATGTCCCGATGACAGCACTCCTATTGCTTTCAGATATTTCGCAACAATACGAGCAATCGTGGTTTTTCCTGTTCCCGGATTACCCACAAAAATCATGTGCATAGATACTTCCGATTTTTTTAAGCCTTTACCTTCTCTCATTTTTTGCACTTTATAGTTTGTCTCCAGATTTAAAACATAATCTTTTACCTTTGTCAATCCGATTATCTGATCAAGTTCTTTATGTGCCTCTTCCAATTCCATCACATTATAATTCTTTAAGTACTGAGATGTTGTAATGACCTCTCCACCTTTAAGAACAACACAATACCCGTTGTCATAGGTCAAATTAGCACTTTCGTCATCCCATAAAACTTCCTGCAATTTCATCTCAGATAATGTTTCATATATGTGATCGTTAATATGTTCTTCCAAACCTTTAACACCTACTGCAGCACTATATCTGTCAGCCAATGCTTTAACTATCAAATCATCAAACTCTATATCGATGTGCAGATTTTTCTTACATTTAGCAACTAAATTGATACATAACGTATAAGCCAAGTCTTTAACCTGACTGTCATTGATTGGCTCTAATGCAATAATATCTCCAATCTCTTTTATGATTTTATTTCCAAGCACCGAAACAATCTTCGCTCGTGAAAGTGTAGAAGTAAACACAAAAAATTTTCCATTAGTTGCAATTTCAGAAATCAACTCTGTGTTAAGAATCCCTGTAGCTTCCACTAAACTTCCATTATTGACCATATATCGTTTCGTAAGCTTATAAACACCCTCCGTTAGCAACTGGTAAATTATATCCAAATGTGCTAAAGATGCCTTTTCAATGTTTTCAAAGATCACGCTCTCCGTATTGGTGTTTAAGACCTTGTATAAATCACTTAAAAACAATGCGTTGGATGCATCAGCAGAGTAATCAACCATATCCATGATTGCAATTTGATTATATCTAAATACCTTCTTATCTTTCAGCAACTCAGTGATACATCGAACTGCATATACTTTTCCTCTGCTTTCAGAACCAAGAACTAAGATAGTATTCTTCGGCTTGACATTATCAAAACCTCTTACGTATGGTCTTTGGAATGCCTTACACAATGCAGTTCTGTCTGCTTCTGAACCAACCCAGTATTTCTTTAACTCAATTGAAAGACTATCAAAAGCATCACTTGCTCTGCTTACCGTCTTGGTATCTTCCTTGGAAGGTGTATATGATTTAATCTGGGGTTTGCTTGATTGCTGTTTAATTTGTGACACATTTTGTATTGGCTGTATCATAGGAGCAGATTGCTGTTGCATACTTCCTTGCAAATACACCTGCGATGTTGAATTAATATAATTCTTTTTCTTTTCGCTTTTTGCAATAAAACCCCTTTCGTCTACACATGCTTTGATTTGATATTCCGGAAATAAAAACTGCAATAGTTCTTTTGTCTTATTCGTCATCGGTGCTCCTTTTTTGAAACAGAACTATAAATAATTCATTATGAATCTGAGCCAGTTACTTACTTTTCCACTTAACTCTTCTGCTGTTCCCTCTATCTTCTTTATCTTTCCACTATTACCTATTGGGTAACTCATCCATGCATTTTCGCTTCTGAAATTTATACTTCCGACTAAAGTTCCTTTATATTCTACATTTATGGTTCCGGAACTAAGTCTTGTACTTCTACAATCTGTCGGTAATTTATTCTCCAAAAGCCCATTCCAAAAATTTTCCAATAATATTCTTTCTTGAACATTTGCATCACTCAGTACAAAATCTTCTATTCCTACGGAACTACCTGCTTGTGTCTTTTCTTTTACACCTTGCATAATATTGGTAAAATCATTACGTTTTTCTGCTTTTTGTAATTCTTCATCTTCCGTTTGAACAGGAATTGATTGTATCTGCTTTTGCTCCGTTTTTCTGATCTGTTCAGTCTCATCAATCATTTTCTTTACAATGTTCGAAAATTGTCGGGCATTATTTACATTGGATATATATATTATTACATTTAAGCCAGTTCCTGATTTAAACGCAAGCGTTCCGTAATTACACTTTGGCAATTGTCTGTTGTTGCTATATCTCTTGTCCGGAGATCCATTTTTATTTACATATTGCCATGTATATCCTACGATTTCCGCGTCCTTTGGTGTTGCTCCATTCTCAATGAATATAACATTTCCCACATCTATGCTCATCTCAGAATATTCAACAACGCCCCATCCCTTTTTCCCTTTTACAATTAGTCGGTCTGGAAGAATATATACATCATCTTTCAATAATTTTATGTAATAACAGGTAGCATCCGTTTTTAAAAAGAATGGTTTTTTCTTTAAAAACTTAACTGGTTTCTTTTCAACGCTACGTGACGCACCAGCATTTGTTTTCGTTGAACTATTGGCTTGAATTGTATTAACCTGCCATGTTCCACAATTATTGATGAGTAATGACATCGCCTGATCCATCATCTGAATCCTTTTCATCCCATAGCCATCAAATTCATATTCAACTGTTATCTTTTTTGAGACAGAAAGATAAATCAATCCTACAATTGCCGTCATAAAAAAGACTATAAAAAATGGTGTCCCTGGCGTAAGAAGTAATGAGATAACACTTCCCCAAATTAATCCCGTTCTAATACATGAATACTTCTTAATAGCAGCGATAAAATCCTGAGAATTATCTGTAACAAGATGCTTTATGTCTGTCTCAGATGCTTGGTACAACACATTCTGCGGTTCAGTTATCATAGATTGCTGATAACTTCCTGTCTTAACTCCTGTGTTTCTTTTTTTAGTTCCACTATCATCAACCCAAGATATTCCCGTACCAGGAATCGAGTATGTTTTTCTCACACCACCACCGGCTTTTTTAGTTACTCTATATCCTTTTGTTCCCCAGCTGTACCCTATACCTGATTTACTAAGATTTACTCGAAATCCTCCACCTAAATTTATGCTTTTTCTGTACCTCAGTCTCATTTTCCTTCACCTCTTCATATTTTTTCGCCAGTTTTTATATTCCCCAGAAACCACTCTGTTATCCGTAGGTTTTTCTGCATCTATCGGAATAGCCCATGCATTACCGAATTTTGTTACCCCATCAATTTTCCCATCGGCACACATAATCTGTACTGTTCTACCACCTTTTTGCTATTTCTTTTACTGTTGTATAACCCTCTATCATACAAACCTCTTTACTTTTTTAACATATTATTATCCGCATGAATCTTTGTACATAAATCCATTTTTATGTTACTCGCTTCTGCGAAAAATAGGTTCTTCACTTTTTCCTCGGGGATTTTAATAAAAGAACAAACCTGCACCGGTCA
>OLRJ01001813.1_pt1 | contig 17340 bp, 16 predicted proteins | sample 1672741 | NCBI WGS metagenome assembly OLRJ01 (sample SAMEA3136719, study PRJEB25190) | human gut metagenome | biome: human gut; feature: human-associated habitat; material: faeces | place: Austria | collected 2013
GGGGAAGGAGTTGATGCGGGTTCGGGCGGCGGTACCGGGGCCACATCGGGCGCCGCCGGCGCTTCCATCGCCCAGGTTGTCGCCGCCCCCGACGCCGACGCCCCTGCCGCCCCAGTTCGTGCAGAGGTGCTCGCAAGCGCGCGTACGGGCGCGGGCATAAACGAGCTGAAGGAAGCCCTCGCGCATGTGGGTGGATCGGCCGCGCATGAGCGCCGCGTTGTTGCCGATTTGCTCTCGCCGGGCGACAAGGTGGTGCTTGTCGTTCCCATCGACTCGTCGGCGCCGAAGGGCCGCATCATCTTGCCGCAACAGCTTGTGCTGCGTGACGTTCTCGACGCCCATGCGAGCGCTCTCGTCTGCCAGCCCGAAGAGCTCGCCGACCTTTTAGCGGCGGTGCGCGACGTCCGCCTCGTGATCACCGACTCGCAAGCGTTCGAGAAGGTTGCTCGCATCGTTCCAGAAACGACGCCGCTCACGTCGTTCTCCCTTCTCATGGCGCGCTACAAGGGCGATCTGCGCACGCTTGTGGAAGGCGCGGCGGCGCTCGGTGCGCTCACCGACGAAAGCCGCGTGCTCATCTCTGAGGGCTGCACGCACCATCGTCAGTGCGAGGACATCGGCACGGTGAAAATGCCTGCGTGGATTCGCGGCTATTGCGGCGCGAATCCGACGTTCGAGTTCACCCAGGGGCATGGGTTTCCCGATGACGTCAGCGGCTACGACGTGGTGGTGCACTGCGGCGGGTGCATGCTCAACGAGAAGGAGATGCACTGGCGCCAGAGCGTGGCGGCGAGAAGCGGTACGCCCATGGTGAACTACGGCGCGGCGATTGCCTGCGTGCACGGCATCTTGGAGCGCAGCTTGCGGCTGCTTATGTGATGTGGGTCCGAATCAAGGGGCGGAATTTAAGACCCTACATGGAAAAATCCCTGTTGCTTCTTCAAATGCGCGCCCCTCGGTGTTATTTTTTCACTTTACTGTCCTTTTAGAGAGGGATTCAGATGGTGGAGGAAAAACAGGAGGCGGCTTCAGAGGCTCGGGCTTCGGAAGCTTCGGGAGAGAAGCCCGCGGCCGCTTCTTCGGAGAAGACGTCTGGCAGCGCGAGGTCGCTCGGCGTTTTCTCGTTCGAGGGAGACATGCCCCTCGCTCAGGCGATACCCCTGGGATTGCAGCATGTTCTGGCCATGTTCGTGGGCAACCTGACGCCGCTTTTGATCGTGACGGGTGCGTGCGGTTTGGCGGGGGCCGAGTTCGCCGATGTCCAGCTGGCGCTGCTGCAGAACGCCATGTGGATCGCAGGCGTTGTGACCTTGGTTCAGCTTTTCGGCATCGGCCCTGTTGGCGGCAGGGTTCCTATCATCATGGGCACATCTTCGGGCTTCATCGGCGTGTTCAATTCCGTGGCGGCCTCAATGGGCGGCGGTCTCGTTGCCTACGGCGCCATCATGGGCGCTTCGATCATCGGCGGCCTGTTCGAGGCTGTGCTCGGTTTCTTCCTGAAGCCGCTGCGCCGCTTCTTCCCGTCCATCGTTACGGGTACCGTCGTCCTTTCTATCGGCCTGAGCCTCATCAGCGTCGGCGTCAACGCGTTCGGCGGCGGCAATAGCGCGGCTGATTTCGGTTCCCCCGAGAACCTGTGCCTGGCGCTTATCGTCCTCGTCGTCATCTTGGCGGTGAAGCATGCGACGACGGGCTTCGTCAGTGCGTCCTCCATTCTGGTCGGGATCGTCGTCGGCTATGTCGTTGCGGGTATCATGGGGCTGGTCCTGCCTACCACAGGCATCAACTCCGAGGGTGTCGAGTACACCAAGGCATGGGTTTTGAACTGGGATAAGGTCGCTGCAGCGGCATGGTTTGCCATCCCGAACCCGCTGTCTGTGGCGCCGGTGTTCGACATGCGCGCCATTGCCCCCGTGCTCGTGATGTTCATCGTCACGGCGGTCGAGACCGTCGGCGACATCTCAGGCGTCACGCAGGGCGGCATGGATCGCGAGGCGACCGACAAGGAGCTTTCCGGCGGCGTGGTCTGCGACGGCGTGGGCTCGAGTTTCGCGGCTCTCTTCGGCGTTCTGCCGAACACGTCGTTCAGCCAGAACGTGGGCCTGGTCACGATGACCAAGATGGTCAACCGCAAGGCTCTGGCCTGCGGCGCCGTCTTCCTGATTTTGTGCGGTCTGTGCCCGAAGCTCGGCGCGGTGGTGTCCATCATGCCGCAGTCCGTCTTGGGCGGTGCGGCCGTCATCATGTTCGCGTCCATCGTGGTGAGCGGCATTCAGCTGATCACGCGCGATCCGCTGACGCCGCGCAACCTGAGCATCGTGTCGGTGGCGCTGGGCTTGGGCTACGGCATCGGCGCCAATCCCGCTATCCTGGCGGGCTCTCCCCAGATGGTAAGCCTCATCTTCGGCGGCTCCGGTATCGTTGCCGCTGCGGCGGTCGCCATCGTCTTGAACGTCGTTCTTCCCAAGGACAAGGCGATTCCTTCGAAAACGGACGCAAACGCATAGAGGTTAGCAGATAAAGCGCAAGCGCAGAAGGCGCCCCGTGGAACGACGATTCCGCGGGGCGCCTTCTTTCTGTTCGGCCCCTATTTGAGCCCGTTTTTGAGATGCGCTTGAAGGGTTTGCAGGTCGTCGGGGGTATCCACATCGAAGAGCTCCCATTTGCTGGAAACCTCGATGGTGCGCACGTGCTCCTTGTGCGCCTTGGCGACCACGCCGCCGCCCTTGCCGGGGGGAAGCGAGCGCAGCTCGTTAAACGTCCACGCGGGGAAGAGCACGGGAGCGCCCGGCGTGCCCCGAAAGCTTGTGCGCCAGATGCAATCGGGGTGTCCCTCAGCGCCGCGAAGAAGCGCAGCGAGGCTGTTTGCGCTGACGAGCGGCTGATCACCTTGAACGAACGTGACAGTGTCGCAGTCCGCCATCTTCTCCATTCCCAAGCGCATGGTGTCGTTTCTTAGGGGCTCATCGTGCAGGACGGCTTCGACTCCCAGCTTGTCGCACAGACGCGCTACGTCGGGATGTCGCGTGACCACGACGCGCCTGGTGTACAGCCCATCGGTTGCTCGCAGCACGTGCTGGATAAGCGGCATGCCGCCGAGCTCGGCTATAAGCTTGTTCGCTCCGAAGCGGGTGCTCGTGCCCGATGCCATGATGATGCATCCGTGCTTTGTCTGCGATCCTCGGGCGGGGTGGGTCATGATGGGGCGCCTCTGCAAATTCGATGGTTGGTCAGGTGTGTTTTCGGGGATGCCCCCTGCGCCACAGTATAATAGCGAAGACTATGTAAACCTCAAATAATGGGGCGAGTGACATTATTACCTTCCAAAAATACGTGCGCCCGCAAAGCCTGGAAGAGGCGTGGGAGCTCAATCAAAAGAAGCGCAACCGCGTGGTTGCGGGCATGATGTGGCTGAAGATGGGCACCCATTCCTTCGGCACCGCCATCGATCTTTGCGATTTGGGTTTGGATGCGATCGAGGAGACCGAGGGCGAGCTTCGCATCGGCGCCATGGCAACCTTGCGTCAGATGGAAAAGCATCCTGGCCTGGGCGTTTATTCCTGTGGAGCGGTGGAAGCCGCGCTGCGCGACATCGTGGGCGTGCAATTCCGCAACGGCGCCACGCTGGGCGGAAGCCTGTGGCACCGCATGGGCTTTTCCGACGTCGTTGCGATATTCCTTGCCATGGACAGCTTCGTTGAGCTTTTCAAGGGCGGCGTTGTGCCCTTGGAGGAGTTTGTGCGCATGCCCTACGACAACGACATCCTCGTCCGCCTGATCGTCAAGAAGCGCCCCGGCGCCTTCGCCTACCAGGCGGTGCGCAAGCAGCGGACCGACCTGCCCACGCTCAACTGCGTGGCGGCCAAGGTGGGGGACGAATATCGCCTCGTCGTGGGATCGCGCCCAGCGCGCGCGATGCTTCTTCGCGATGAGCGGGGCATTCTCTCTGGCGGCATCACTGAGGAAAGCGCTGCGGCGTTCGCCGAGTATGCGGCGGCGGCCGTCCCCGTTTCCGGAAACATGTGGGGCTCTGCAGAGTACCGCCGCGCGCTGGTGCCGGTGCTTGTGCGCCGCACCCTGCTGGCATTGGGGGAGATGCGGTAATGGAGATTACGATCAAGCTGAACGGCAAGGCGGTGTCCGACGACATCTCGGCCGATATGCTGCTCATCGACTTCGTTCGCGCTCATGGCTGCTTAAGCGTGAAGCGCGGTTGCGAGACGTCTGCTTGCGGTCTGTGCACGGTGCTCCTCGACGGTGAGCCGGTGCTGTCTTGCTCAACGTTGGCTGCCCGCGCTGATGGGCATAGCGTGCATACCCTCGAGGGGCTGCAGGACGAAGCGTCCGAGTTCGTGGGTTTCATCGCCGATCAGGGCGCTGAGCAGTGTGGTTTCTGCAACCCGGGCTTCGTGATGAACACGATCGCGCTTTTGCGCGAGAACCCCGACCCCACTGACGATGAGATCCTCTCATACCTTTCCGGCAACCTGTGCCGCTGCTCGGGGTACGTGGGTCAGCTGCGAGGTATTCGCAACTTCCTCACCAGCAGAAACGTGGAAGGGGGCTCTCGTGAATAGGCCCGACTACCAATCGGTCGGCAAGTCCGTCCGCAAGAAGGACTCGCTGCAGCTCCTTTTGGGCAAGCCCGTGTTCACCGAGGACATCGCGCCCGACGCGCTTGTGGTGAAGCTTTTGCGAAGCCCCCATGCCAACGCCATCGTGGAAGACATCGATACGTCGAAAGCGAAAAAGATCGTCGGCGTGGTGGACATCTACACCTGGGAAGACGTTCCGGGGGCGCGCTTTAGCAACGCGGGGCAGACCTATCCTGAGACAAGCCCCTACGACCGCCTGATTATCGATCGTCATGTGCGCTATGTGGGCGATGTGGTGGCTATCGTGGCGGCCGAGAGCGAGAAGGCCGCCGAGGCGGCTCTTTCGCGCATCAAGGTGACCTACGACGTGCTCGATCCCGTGCTGGATTTTCGCGCCGCCAAGGACAATCCCACGCTCGTGCATCCCGAGGGTGACTGGCATATGCTGTGCGATTTGGGGGGCGACAACAGGCGCAACCTCGTGGGCACGACCGCTGACGCCGACGGCGACGTCGAGGCAGTGCTTGCCGACTGCGATATCGTTTTGGAGCGCACCTATCACACGAAGGCCTTCAACCAGGCCATGATGGAGACCTTCCGCACGTATACCGAGCTGGACCGCTACGGGCGCCTGCATGTGATCTCGTCCACGCAGATCGTGTTCCACGTCCGCCGCATCTTGTCCCACGCGCTGGGCATCCCGAAGAGCCGCATTCGCGTGGAGAAGCCGCGCATCGGCGGCGGTTTCGGCGCGAAGCAGACCGCGGTGTGCGAGGTGTATCCCGCGTTCGTCACGCTGAAGACGGGCCGCCCCGCGATGTGTGTGTTCACGCGAAAAGAGGCCCAGACCTGCGGTTCTCCGCGTCATGAAATGGAAATCAAGGTCCGCCTTGGCGCGAACGACGACGGGCGCATCCGTGCGCTCGACGTGACGACGCTGTCGAACTCGGGCGCATACGGCGAGCACGGCTGGGCGACGGTGGGTCTCACCGGGCACAAGTCCATCCCTCTGTACACGGGTTCTTTGGAAGCGTTCAAGTTCACGGCCGACGTGGTTTACACGAACATGCAGCCCTCGGGCGCGTACCGTGGTTTCGGGGCGACGCAGGGCCAGTTCGCCGTGGAAACCGCGGTGAACGAGCTCGCCGAGATGCTGCGCCGCGACCCGATCGGGCTGCGCGAGCAGAACATGCTGCGCGAGGGCATGACCATGCCCGCGTACTTCAACGAGGTGGCCAACGCCTGCGCTCTCGATCGCTGCCTGGATCGTTGCCGCCAGATGTTCGACTGGGAAGCGAAGTATCCCGTGCGCGACATGGGCAACGGCAAGGTTCGCGCTGCGGGCGTGGCCATGTCCATGCAGGGCTCGGGCATCGCCGGCATCGACTCGGGGTCGGTTACCGTCAGGCTGAATGACGACGGAACTTTCATGCTGGTCATCGGCGCGGCGGACATGGGAACAGGCTGCGACACCATCCTGGCGCAGATGGTCGCCGAGCATATGGAATGCTCGGTGGACGACGTCTCGGTGTTTGGCGCCGACACGGATGCCTCGCCCTACGACTCGGGTTCCTACGCGTCTTCGACGACGTATGTCACCGGCATGGCTGTTGAGAAGGCGTGTGCGCAGCTGAAGGAACGGTTGTGTGCCATTGCGGCGGAGGTCCTTGGGTGCGCGGCGGACGATCTTGCCTTCGAAGGCGGCTGCGTGGTTCGTGAAAGCACGGGCGAGACGGTTTCCCTTCCCGCTATCGCCGAGAAAAGCCAATGCAACAGCTGCCAGCTGGCGGAGGCCACCGCGATGCATTCCTCCCCGGTGTCCCCGCCGCCGTTTATGGTGGGCATGGCGGAAATCGAGCTCGATCGCGAGACCGGCACAGTCGAGGTGCTCAACTTCGCCGCCGTGGTCGACTGCGGCATCCCCATCAACCCGGCGCTCGCGCGCATCCAGGTCGAGGGCGGCATCGTGCAGGGCATCGGGCACACGCTCATGGAGGACGTCACCCGCACGTCCAAGGGCGCCATCCGCGAGTCGAGCCTGTTCACCTACCGTTTGCCCACGCGCCTGGATGTGGGGCAGATTGACGTGGAGTTCGAGCATTCCTACGAGCCCACGGGCCCCTTTGGTGCGAAGTCGATTGGCGAGATCGTCATCAACACGCCGGCTCCCGCGATAGCGCACGCGATCTACCGGGCGACGGGCGTGTGGCATCGCGAGCTGCCGATTCTGCCGGAGCATGTCCTGCTCGCGAAACCGGAGACAGACTAGCGCGACGGGGTTGAGGGTCGAGGCGGGCCGGGCGCTCCCAACCCGCCTCGGCCCCTGTTCCGCCCTGCGGCCCCGCCTCGCGCCTCGCGCCTCGCGTCTTGCGCCTTGCGCGTTCCCGACCACCCCCTGCCCAGTTTCCGCTTTCTTGTCGCGTTTCCATGCAGGCTTGGGAAAAGTCCGAAGATGGACTATACTGGTCAACAGTTGGACTAATTTGAATGGAGACGAGAAATGAGACCGGAAGAGTTCTCGAAGGAGATGTGGAACTGCTGGCGCGACATTTCGTTCGCCTACAGCTCGTTTGCGAGGAAGATGGGCGTGGACACGAGCGAGCTCTACGTCGTCGATGCCTTGTGGGATGAGGGCGAAGGGCTTTCCCAAAGAACAATCTGCGAGCGGTGCGACATGGGAAAACAGACGGTCAGCGCCATTTGCAAACGCCTCGGGGCTCGCGACTTTGTGACCGCGCATCCGAGCGAGGCTGATAAGCGCGAGAGAATCATGGCACTCACGGACGAGGGCCGCGAGTGGTGGAGCCAGCCGGTCGAGAGAATGCGCGAGCTCGAGGTGAAGGCCGCCGAGTCGATAACCGCCGAAGAAATCGGGGTCTTCATCAAGGTAGTCGAGCAGTATGCGAAGACCTTCCAAGAAGAGGTGCAGCGATGAGCCCTTATGCGCTTTTGGGACTGTCGGTGCTCTTCGAGGTGTTCGGCGACACATGCATGAAGCTCTCCGAGGGCTTCAAACGCAAGGTCCCCATCATCGGCATTGTGGTGGGCTACGCCGTGTCGTTCTATGCGCTTTCCCATGTCTTCGCCGACCTGCCGCTGGGCTTGGCGTATGCGATCTGGACGAGCGCGGCTGTGGCGCTGACCGCCGTGGTGAGCCGCATCATCTGGAAAGAGAAGTTCAACGCAAAGAAGATCGCGGGCATCGCGCTCATCATTTTCGGTGTAGCGTTCCTGCGCTTGGGGGCGATGTAAATGAAGGGGAACCCGATTCTGATTTTGTCGGTCGCTATCGTGTCCGAGGTGCTCGGCACCACGTCCATGAAGTTGTCGGAGGGTTTCACCCAGCCCGTGTTCGGCATCGTGACCGCGGCGTGCTACATCTTGTCGTTCGTGATGCTGACGTTCGCGCTCAAGGACCTGAGCCTGGGGATGGCTTACGGCATCTGGGGCGGCGTGGGCATGCTTTTGACGACGCTCATCGGCATCATCTTCTGGAGCGACCCGTTCTCCATCGTCGTCGGCATCGGGATGATCGCGGTCGTCGCCGGCATCGCGCTGCTCAGCAAGGGGACGCAAGAAGCCGAGGAAGCGGAGCTCGCCTGCGAGCAAGGCTAGAAGGGCGCCTTGTCTTAGGGGCGTGCAAGGGGTAGAGAGGCTGGGGCCGCTTACCCCCTTTCATGTCGTTGGTCTTCAGTATTGGTCCAGGTGGCTAGGCGAAGGAGTTGAATGGTTTGGGGAACACGCCAGGGATTGGCCGGGCTGCGCGGAGCCTTTTGCGCTACGTTAAGGAGAACCGCACGCTCGTGCTGATCGAGTAGCTTTGCGGCCATCGGGGATGACGTGTGGCTTTTCTGTTCGCCTTACGGTCGATCACTGCTACGGGGCGTCAGCTGAATCGCGGAGAGTCGGCGAGACTTTCGGTGGAGAAGATTTTGCGCGCGGCGGCTTCGTACTCGTCGGCGCGGCGGGTCTTTCTCATGATGCGGTGGACCGAGGGCGGGTCGGCGAATGCGTGCTCGGCGTAGGACCACCACTCCTTCATGCGGAACACTGCGTTGCCGCCCATGTCGTCGGTGTAGGACTCGTAAAGCTTGTCGTGGAAGCGCTTGAGTTCCTCGCGCGTCAAACCTGCGCCGCCGCGAATCATGCGCGCGAGGGCGGGGTTGGCAACGATTCCGCGACCGATCATGACGTGGCGCGTCTGCGGGTAAGCTGCGAGCAACGCATCGTAGTCGCCCAGCGTGAAGATGTCCCCGTTATAGGCCACGGGGAACGGTGCGAGTTCGAGCGTCTTGCCGTAAAGCTCCTGGCGCGGGGCGCCGCTGTAGAAGTCCTTCTGCACGCGGGGATGCACGATGAGCTCGGCGATTCCGCAGCGGCAGAACAGCGCAAGGAGCTCGTCGTACTCGTCGTCGTTCGCGATTCCGACGCGCGTTTTGACCGAAACCGGCAGAGGCGAGCGTTCGCACACGTTGGCCAGAAACGCCTCGAGCCTGTCCGGGTTGCGCAAAAGGCCGGAGCCCTTCTCCTTGGCAACCACTGTCCCCGAGGGGCAGCCGAGGTTGAGGTTGACCTCCTTGTAGCCCATGTCGGCAAGAAGCCCAGCCGCCCAGATGAACCGGTCGGCATCGTTGGTCAGGAATTGGGGCACGACATCGAAGCCCTCGTTGTTTGCGGGGTCGAGCTCGCGGCTGTTGCGCTTGCTGAATGGCGTTCCCACCTTAGGGAGCGGCGAGATGAAGGGCGTGTAGTAGCGGTCGAGCGCACCGAAGACTTCCGCGTGCACGCGGCGAAACGCATATCCGGTGATTCCCTCCATGGGGGCAAGCGATAGCAGCATTTCGCCTCCTTCTTCATCTGGCATTCTTCTGGTGATGGCGTCTCTTGAACGGGCTGATGATTTCATTATCGCAGGATAATCCCGTTTGCGACGCTGCGATTACTCGGTTGGGCTTTAGCTGTATTCTTGCTTGCGCTGGCTCGACCGTGCTCGGTTTTATACTTCGTCCGACGGGGCAATCGTGCTCCGCGCAAACGCATCTTAGGGGATGTCTTTTTGGTCATTGTTCTTTAGGGAACGCTTAATCGCAGAGCACTTCTGAAAAGGCCGCATCAAGGCCTTGTGTTTTTGCGCCGTTCCGTGCCTGTTTTCACCATCAATTCAACGAACAGGAGTAACAATGAACAACTTCCCAAAAGCGAACAGCTTCGACATCAACCTTGTCAGATCCAAGATTATGGGACCTAACCCGCTTAAGCTCTGCGAGGAGCTGCCTTCTTTGACGCTCGACGCACTTGGTGGCGCTCGCGACCGAGCTGCTTCGAGCCCCATGTATAGAATTGACGATTTATTGCGAAGGAATTGTGTACGACTCCACGAATCAAGTTCAATTGTGGAGTAACTTGCCCTAGCTTCGCTTCAGATGAGACACTTTTGGTACAGTGAAAGCTGATGCTCAGCCAAATTCACCATTCCTTCACAACTTATCGTCAATCCTGTACAGAGGCAGGGGCGTGGGGTTGTCTGGGCCTCGTCCATTCTTTCGTACAGATGCGGGAATGCGGGGCCGTTTGGACGGCTCGAATCGCCTGGGCAGCACTCGCGTTGCCTGGGCGATTCCGAGGAGTTGGCTGAAGGGCCCCGGTTCTAGGCCGGGCCAGGAAAGCTCCCCCGCGTTGGGAAAGCTTCTCCAGGTTAGGAAAGCGCCCCCCGCGTTAGGAAAGTGCGTTGTAAGCGCCGTCGTCCACAGGTTCGAGCCACTCGTTGCTCGCATCCTCGCCGGGGTACTCGAAGGCGAGGTGGCTGAACCAGCTATCGGAAGCGGCGCCATGCCAATGCTTGACGTTCGCGGGAATCTCCACCACGTCGCCGGGGCGCAGGCGCTCGGCGGGCTTGCCCTCTTCTTGGTACCAGCCTTGGCCATCCACGCAGACGAGCACTTGCCCGCCGCCTTTGCTCGCATGATGGATATGCCAATTGTTACGACAGCCCGGCTCGAAGGTCACGTTGAAAATTGCTAGGTAGTCATCGGGCCCGGTGAGCGCGTTGAGATAGCTTTGGCCGATGAAGTACTGTGCGAAGGCGTCGTTGGGCTTGCCCAGGCCGAAGAAGCCGCCGTGCGATTCGGGGCTGCCGCTGCCCGCGGTGTCGCCCGCGCTGCCCTCGCCGATCGTGCCATCCATCCCGTCTTCCACATAAACTTCCTTCGCCATGTTGAATGCCGCCCACGCGTTGGGCCAGCCGGCGTAGAAGGCGATATGGGTGAGAATCTCGGCCATCTCTTCTTGCGTGACGCCGTTCTTCTTGGCGCTGGCCAGGTGATATTTCAGCGAGCTGTCGACGATGCCTTTCCCGATGAGGGCGCTTACGGTGACGATGCTGCGCAGCTTGAGCGGTAGCTTGTCCTCGCGGCTCCACACTTCCCCGAAGAGAATGTCGTCGTTGAGATGAGCGAACTCGGGCGCGAACTTGCCGAGCGCATCGTGTCCTGCGGTTTGTTTGATAGCCATTGTGGACTTCCTTCCTGTTTTCTTTACACATGGCGAGTGACGGTTAGGGGTGAACGGCAGCGCCATTCGCGATTACGCTTTGGGCCAGCCGCTACTTTGCTGCGAGGCTCTTGCGCAGAACGTCGAGGACTTCGGCGCGGGTGAGCGTGCGGTAGCCGCCCGTCATTGTGAGGGTCGCGTCGGCGATGGCGTCGAGGCTCGACTCGTCGGCGCCCAGCTCACGGATGCTCATCACGCAGCCGATTTCGCGCATCCAGTTCTCCATGGCGTTAAGGCCGGCCGCTGCGAGCTCCTCGTTGGTTTTGCCTACGGTGTCGATGCCCCACACGTTCGTGGCAAAGCGCGCGAATTTCTCCAGGCCATACGGCATGATCAGGCGGTAATAGGGAAGCGCCACAGCGGAAAGCGTCATGCCGTGCGTGGCGTCAGTGACGGCGCCTACGGCCTGGCCGATCATGTGAACCTCCCAGTCCTGCGTTTTGCCGCAGCCCACAAGGGTGTTGAGCGCCCAGGTTGCCGTCCACATGATGTTCGAGCGCGCCTCGTAGTCCGTCGGATTGGCCACGGCGGCGCGGCTTGCGGTAACGAGGCTGCGCATGAGACCCTCGGCCAGATAATCGCTCGTGTTGTCGTCGGTGTTGCTGAAGTATTGCTCGGTAATGTGGTTCATGATGTCGAAGATGCCTGCGACCATCTGATGGCGCGGCACCGTGTAGGTGAACTCGGGGTTCAGCACGGCAAAGCGTGGCGAGACGCGTTCGTCGGTGAAGACGTGGCCGATCTTCCTGCCGAGCTCTCGGTTGGTGATGACCGAGCCGCGATTCATCTCAGAGCCAGTGCCCACCATAGTGAGAACCGATCCCACGGGCACGACCTCTCTATCCGCCGCGGGCTCTTCGAAGCGGTCGAAGTACACGTCCCAGGGGTCTTCGCCTGCGGGCAGGTCCTTAGAGACCGCCACTGCCTTCGCGTAGTCCACGCACGAGCCGCCTCCCACGGCGAGGATGAAATCGACATCGTTGTCGCGGGCGATTTGTGCGCCCTCGCGAAGCTTCTCGATGGTGGGGTTCGGCATGACGCCGCTGTCTTCGACGATGGTTTTACCTTCTGCGCGTAGTGTCTCGATGACTTGGTTGTAAATACCGAATCTCCTGATAGAGCCGCTTCCATAGACGAGTTGGATGGTGCTGTAGGGAGCGAGTTCCGCCGCAAGTGAGGCCAGAGCGTCCTTGCCGAAGATGAGCTTGGTGGGGTTGTGGTAAGTGAAGTTGCCGAGCATAGTTTCCCTTTCGCTTCTCGGGTTGCATTTGGTATGATGTTGGCACTCTAATACTTAAACCTAACTTCAAGTCAAGATACTTTGGAGGGATTTTACCATGTATTCAATCGGGCAGGTTTCGGAAATGTTTGGCATCCCCGTGTCGACGCTGCGCTACTATGACAAAGAGGGATTATTCCCCAACTTGGAGCGATCGGGCAGTACGCGCCGCTTCGGCGAAGGCGAACTTGAACTGCTCCGCGTCATTGACTGCCTGAAGAAGACGGGACTCGAAATCAGGGACATCAAGCGTTTCGTCGACATGGTGCAGGAGGGGCCGTCGACATACGCTGCGCGAAAGGAGCTGTTCGAGGCGCGCAAGGTCCAGGCCGAGGGGGAGATCGAGCGTATGCAGAAGGCGCTCGCCATGGTGAAGTTCAAGTGCTGGTACTATGAGACGGCTCAAAAAGACGGCGGGGAAGAGCGCCTCTGGGAAATGATTCCCGACGGGTTGCCGAAGGATATCAGGAAGCTCTACGACCTGGGTCATTCGTAGGAGTCTGTCAGCGAGCAGGTGCTGGCTGTTGTTTTAAAGCCGCAAGCGGGCATCGGCGATCGGCATGAAGCCGCGAGTGGATACGGGTAGCCGCATCGGGTGCGCCCCTTCTTGCTGGTGCAACGCTGGATTAAGGAAATCATGCAGAAAATCGACCATATCGAGGTGCGCGGCGCGCGCGTGCACAATTTGAAGAACGTGAACGTGGACATTCCGCTCGGCCAGCTTGTGGGCATCGCGGGCGTGTCGGGTTCGGGCAAAAGTTCGCTCGCGCTCGGCGTGCTGTACGCCGAAGGGTCGCGCCGCTACTTGGAGGCACTTTCCACCTACACGCGTCGGCGCATCGCTCAGGCGGGCAAGGCCTCGGTTGACGACGTGCGCTTCGTTCCCGCTGCTCTCGCGCTGCACCAGCGCCCGGCGGTGCCCGGCGTGCGCTCCACGTTCGGCACCTCGAGCGAGCTTTTGAACAGCTTGCGGCTTCTCTTCTCGCGCGTGGGCAGCCACGTGTGCCCACATTGCGGCAAGCATGTGCCGCCAAGCTTGAACGTCGCTGCTGAACTGGCGATTTCGTGCCCCCACTGCGGCGGCGAGTTCTTCGGCCCCGGTGCCGAGCAGCTCGCCTTCAACAGTGAGGGCGCTTGTCCTACCTGTGGCGGCACCGGTATCGCGCGCACCGTGAACCGCGCGGCGCTCGTGCCCGACGAGAGCAAGACCATCGACGAGGGTGCTGTTGTGGTGTGGGGCTCGCTTATGTGGGATCTCATGAAGCAGGTGTGCGGCGCCATGGGCGTGCGCACGGACGTGCCGTTTTGCGAGCTTTCGCCGGCTGAGCGCGACGTCGTGTTCAACGGCCCAGCCGAGAAGAGGCACATCCTGTACAAGGCGAAGAAGGGCGAGAACTTCGCCGAGCTCGATTTCACCTACTACAACGCCGTGCGCACCGTGGAAAACTCGCTTGCGAAGGCGAAGGACGAGAAGGGGCTGCGCCGCGTCGCGAAGTACTTGACCGAGGGGCCTTGCCCCGATTGCGGTGGCACGCGTCTCTCGGATGCCGCGCGCGGGCCGCTTGTGCGCGGCATCAACCTAGCACAGGCGACGGAAATGACGCTTGACGAGGCGGTTTCATGGGTGGAAGGCGTGCCCGGGAGTCTTCCTGATAAGATGCGTCCCATGGCGAGATCCATCTGCGACTCGTTTGCGGGCACCGCTCAGCGTCTGCTGGAGCTGGGACTGGGGTATCTCTCGCTCGACCGCGCGGGCGCCACGCTTTCCACAGGGGAGCGCCAGCGCGTGCAGCTCGCACGCTCGGTGAGGAATCGAACCACTGGCGTGCTCTACGTGATGGACGAGCCCTCCATCGGCCTGCATCCCGCCAACATTGACGGCCTTCTGGGCGTGATGCGCGATTTGATTGCCGACGGGAATTCCGTGGTGATGGTCGACCACGACACGCGCATCCTGCGCGACGCCGACTATCTGGTGGAAATGGGCCCTGCCGCGGGTGCGGGCGGCGGCACGGTAGTTTCCCAGGGCTCGGTTGACGAGGTCGCCCGCAACGATGCCTCGATCATAGGCCCCTTCCTTTCTGGCGCGAAGCGCGTGGCGGCTCGCTCGCAGGCACAAGCTGGGGAAATGTTCGACTTGGGGCGGATTCACCTGGAATCGAGCGGGCTGCATACGGTGAAGCCGTTTGTCATCGATATCCCGCGAGGCCGCCTCATTGCCGTGACGGGCGTGTCTGGTTCGGGGAAGACGACGCTCGTGCTGGAGACGCTCATTCCCGCGCTAACCCATGCGGCGGCGGGTGAGGCGCTCCCCGAACACGTGACGGCGCTTGCTGCAGACGGCATCAAGCGTGCGAACCTAATCGACGCGACCCCTATCGGGGTGAACGTCCGATCGACTGTGGCGACGTATTGCGGTGCGCTCGACGACCTGCGCCGCGCCTATGCGCGCACCGAGGCGGCGAAGGCGGCGGGTCTTAAGGCGGGCGACTTCTCGTACAACACGGGAAGCCTGCGTTGCGCCACCTGCGACGGGACGGGGCAGATTTCGCTCGACGTGCAGTTCTTGCCCGACGTCGACATCGCCTGTCCCGATTGCCGCGGTTCTCGCTATAGCGCCGCGGCCGAGGGTATTTGCCGCCCCGAGAAGGGCGCGCCCCGTGGCCAGGCGCTCGGCCTGCCTGAGCTGCTCGCGCTCTCGGTCGATGAGGCGCTGCCACATGTTGCCGACGTCAAGAAGGCGCACGAGAAGCTGCAAACCTTGTATGACCTGGGGTTGGGGTACCTCACGCTCGGCGAGGCGACGCCCGCGCTTTCCGGCGGGGAGGCCCAGCGCCTGAAGCTTGCAAGCGAGATGGGCCGGGGGCAGGAAGACGCCGTGTTCGTGTTCGATGAGCCGACCATCGGCCTGCACCCGCGCGACGTCGAGACGCTGCTCGGCGTGTTCGAGCGGCTTGTGGAGCAGGGCGCCACCGTGGTGGTGGTCGAGCACGACCTCGACTTCATCGCCAATGCCGATTACGTGATCGACATGGGACCTCATGGCGGGAAAGACGGCGGGCGCATCGTGGCGTGCGGCACGCCCGCGGAAATTGCTGCGAACCCGGAAAGCATTACCGGTCGCTACCTGGTGCTTTAGCGGATTTCTTACCTATAAGTACGTTTTTCTCGATTTCATAAAAATCTTACGTATTCGTATGATAATATTTCAAATCAGAGTTTCTGCACCTATACGTAAGAATCGAGCAGTGATGACAATCAGTCGCGACCAAATCATGGCGTGCGGAACAAGGGTTATGGAGTGCGCTTCCCTCGGATCGTTGCTGAGAAAACGACGGAAATCTTTTGGGTATACGCAGGAAGAGGTTGCCGAAATGCTTGGCTTTAGCCCCAGACTCGTGGGTGAAATCGAACGTGGGCGAGGAACGGTCGGCATCGACAAGGTCTTGTCTTACGCTCTGGCGCTCGGAATCGATCTCGTTGCACTCGAAAGGTGATGGCGATGTCTGGAAGAGAGCTTGTCGTATACCGAGAGCGTCTTGGCCGATTCGAAGAGGTCGGATTCGTCGGCACGTCGGAGGTTGCCCCGACATTCTCCTATTCTGATTCTTACCGGCGAAACGACAGCGCCCAGTCCATTTCGCATGCCCTTCCTTTTGGCGCGGGCGAATTGCCCCCTTCTGCGGTGAAATCGTTTTTCGACGGACTTCTCCCAGAGGGAAGCATGCGAAGGGTCCTAAGCGCTTCGTTCCATACGTCGGAAGATGACTTGCATGAGCTGATATCGAGGCTCAATGATGAGTCAGCTGGTGCGCTGGTTTTCAAGGTTGCTGGCGAAGACCCCGCATGGGGACGGGGCTATGAGCCTATGGGGGATTCCGATTTTGAACGGTTTGCCGCCTTCCCGAGGGAGTTCGCTCCGCATGCAGCAGTTCGATCGAGACTATCTTTGGCTGGAGCGCAAATGAAGGTTGGTCTTCATTTCGATGCTGCTACCGGCGCATGGCAGTACCCGAAAGGTGCGGCTCCGTCGAGCCATATCGTGAAAGCGTGCGACGGAAGTTTCCCACTGCAGACAATCAACGAGGCTGTTTGTATGGCGACCGCGGTGAGGCTCGGTTTTGATGCTGCCGAATGCAGGCTAATTCCCATCGATGGCAGCGATCCGCTGCTTGCTGTGAAGCGATTCGATCGAATCGATGCGGGCAGTGAATTCCTCCATCGGCTTCATCAAGAGGATTTCTTCCAAGCTTTGCCGAAGTTCGGCGACAAGTACGAGCCGACAGACGGGAACTACGCGAATAATTGCGCCAAGCTGATAAACGAAGAGAGCGCTAATCCCTTTGGGGACAGGGCGATGCTGTTTTCGAGATTGGTGTTCGATTGGGCTGTTGGAAACGCCGACAACCACTTGAAGAATCACTCGATGCTTTGGAGCGATGATTGGTCGAGGAAGAGCCTCGCGCCGCTCTATGACGTGACGAGCACTACCGTGTATCCAGAAGTGGACAGGGAGATGGGCGTGTCGTTCGGTGGATCTCGGCGCGTGGACCAGGTTACGCGAAGTGAGGTTGCGGCGACGGCTAAAGCTTGCGGTGTGGGGGAGAAACGTGGTCTTATGGAGCTTGATGAGACGATCGAGGAGTTCCCCGCTGCTCTCCAGGCCTCTGTCGAAGCCATTTGCGACCAGGGATTTGAATTGGCTGAGGAAATGGGCGACCGTATCAAAAAAGACTTCCTGAAACGCAGGGAGCTGATGGCTTAACGTCGGAGGCTCTCTTCGCTGCCAGGGGCCCTGTTCGGGCGTGCGGCTCGCTCAATTGGTCGACTGCTCGCAAGACGCAGGAAGGCCCCGGTTCTCAATTGAACTGCATCCCAATTCTTGGACGGGCTAATTAGCGGCCTACGCCGCACATA